>ERZ795045.2449-NODE-2449-length-18155-cov-7.018729_pt1 | contig 18155 bp, 19 predicted proteins | sample MGYA00375129_ERZ795045 | MGnify/ENA primary metagenome ERZ795045 (study PRJEB30174, sample SAMN05720166) | activated sludge metagenome | isolation source: anaerobic digester from wastewater treatment plant | place: Japan | collected 2015-05-15 ... | reverse complement strand
GGGCTGGGGGAGATTTTTGAAATCCCCCTCAATCCCCCTTTTGTAAAGGGGGAAAATGGGCGGGGACGAAGAGGGGTTGGGGGAGATTTCAAAATTCCCCTTAATCCCCCTTTTGTAAAGGGGGAAATGAAGGAAGAAATTTGTAAAGGGGGGGAAAATGAGAAGAGGAATTTTGAAAAAAGGAAAAATTATACTGCTACCCTTCAGGAACGATGAATTTTGTCTATGGTCAGTGATAATGGGTCACAGCCGACATCAGGGAAATTTATAAAAGAGACATCTATTCTGGGAATCAAACAGGTATTTGCCAGTTATAACAATCGCCATTCATCATTAGAATATATGAAACCTGTGGAATTTGAACAAAAAGAGATAAAACAATCACCTTTAACCAGGACGCCTAATTCTCCCTTATTTTGCTCTTGACAAATTGGGGGCAGTACAATACCAGACCAGGATCTCTGGTTAAACACCAGATACCCATAAGGACATTTTCCGAGTGGGATGAAAAGATTCCTGGTTTTGTAGAGATGGATCTGGTTGACCATAGTGGAGGAGTAGAAAGAGGGATATTTGCCCAGACATTAGATATGACAGATGTATGTACCGGCTGGACAGAGACCATAGCAATAGAAAATAAGTCACAGCATTATGTTTTTATAGGGATAGACAAATTGAGAAAGAGCTTTCCGTTTCCATTATTAGAACCTATACAATTTCTTTTGCAGGATAAACTATATAATGTGGCAACGGAAAAACCATTCTATTATAGAAAAAAGGTATTCAAAAATGAACCTTCTTACAAATGGAAAAATTAATAAGGCAACGACTGTTTCTTTACATAGATTTATTAATGAAGCAACAGGGGCAGAGAAAGTTTATCAGCATGGAATTTTAATTTATTGCGTTTCGTATTCCTAAAGATCCCTATGTTGTTATGAGTGTTTGCGAAAAGGGGCACTTAATGTTATCAGACGGTTGTTGTAGGGCTTTGTGTAGTTGTTTTTATGGTATCCCTGATGTTAAAAAAAATGTTATGAAACCACAATGAGAACAAGTTAATACAGTTGAAAAACATTTTCGTTTTGATGGTGAGGAATATTTTTGTTCTTGTTGTGAGCGTGTTTCTGTTTCTTCAAAGGTTATAAGGAAATATTTGCAAAGAGAGCATCAGGTTAGGCATAAGGATATTAAAGAACTTCATCTTTGATAATTGTTGTCATCTTTTCTGGTAAAGAATGGGGGCACAATATACTACCTTTACCAGTTTGCAGAGAAATAGGGGGGATTAGAACCCCACTTCGGTTTAAGGATAAATCATAATATCTCCGGGAAAACATAAAGTTGATCTGGCAGGGGTGTCTTTGTAATGGTGGCGGATGGTAGGATCTGACAGAGGCAAAACCAATTGGCATTTTTCGTTCTTATAAGGTACCATGTGCTAAGAGGATATTCCAATAGAATAACGGGCATGTGTTAAATTGACGCTTCAAGGTTTTTCCTGCACATCAAATGGTAGGGTTTGCTCAGATTTTTCTGTATTAAGTTTTAGAAAAATTTTTGAGGGTTTGAATGTGACTTTCCATCTTTCGGGTACAGGAATTTCTTCACCCGTTTTCAAATTTCGACCTTTTTTTGCCTTCATTTTTTTTACATTAAACACGCCCAGATTTCTCAGTTCAATTCTTTCTTTTTTGAGAAGAGAATTCCTGACCTGCAGTATGAATTTTTCCACAACCATCCTGACAACTGGCTTACTCAATCCTGTTTGTTTTGATATTTCTTCTATGATGTCTTTCTTTATCATTCTAACCCTCCAGAATTTTTGAAATTTCTTCTTTTTTATCTTCTGGCCCGATCATGGCAAAGCATGCATTTTTTGCAAATATATCTTTACACACATTTTGAACGTCTTCAATAGTGACTTTTTTGATTTTGTTCTCGAATTCTTTTACTGAAAGCATTTTTTTTCTTGTTGCTTGTTGTTCGCCTATCCAGAGCATGTATTCCATTGTATCTTCTAAACCCATTAAAAATTGGGAAACAAGATATTCTTTTGCTCTCACCAATTCTTCCTCTGAAACTTTCACCTCAGAGATAAAGTTTAACTGATTTTTTATAATTTTAACACATTCAACCAGGTTTGCCGGAGTTAGTCCTGCGGATATAATGGTGGCACCTGTGTCATAATAACTTTTCGTATAACTCCTGATGTCATATACAAGTCCTCTGTTTTCTCTAACTTCGTTAAACAGTCTGCTACTCATATTTCCACCAAGAATTACATTCGCCACAGCAAGAGGAAAACGTCTTTCGTCTTCTCGTGGATAGGAATGAAAACCTATACAGAAGTGACATTGCTCTGTTTCCCTGGTTTTTATTTTATATCGTGCGTTGTCATGTTTGTTTTCAAACAAAACAAACTGGCCTTTTTCACCTTTATTGATATGACCAAAAAATTTTTCCACAAGATTGATCAGATTTTTTTCATTAAATTGCCCGGCAACACTGATTGTCAAATTCTTCCCTGTATGAAATTTTTCTACATAGTGAACCAGATCCTGCCTGTTAATTTTTTTCAGGGTTTCAGGTGTACCAAGTCCAGAAGTTCCAAGGGGATGATTTTCAAACATTGCTGCGTCAAGAAGGTCAAATACATAACGCGCGGGAATGTCCATGTACATATTTATTTCTTCAAGGATCACATTTCTTTCTTTGTTAATTTCATCTGGATCAAATAATGGATTGCCGACCATATCTGCAAGGATATCGAGACCTGTTTCTAGATGATGTTCGAGAATTTTTATGTAATAACACACAAGTTCTTCGCTGGTAAATGCATTAAAACTTCCTCCCTTTCCTTCTATGGATTCCTTCAGTTCCCGCGCTGATCTTTTTTTTGTGCCCTTAAACAACAGATGTTCAACAAAGTGTGAGATCCCCGAATGTTCATGAGATTCGTATCTTACTCCAGAGCCCACAATAATTCCCATTGAGACCGAATAACAATCATGCCTCTGTTTGTAGATTAAAGATATGCCATTTTCAAAATTGACAATTTGCCAGTCCATATTTTCTCCGTTGAAATTATTTTGTATCTATACGTACAGGTTCCACAGCGATGACGTTTCTTGAAACACTCACCCTGCAATACTGAAAAAAACTTTTGCCGCCTTCAGGTGCTGGAGTGAGAACACCTCCTGCACTTCCTGCAATGACCTGAAGTATATTACCATATTTTTTTTTATAGAAAAGATGTTCATGACCAGAAAAAATAGCTATTACATTGTTATTTTCAAACATTTGCTTAAAGAAGACCGTTGTTTTTATATCAAAAGCATGCCCCGCCAAGACAGGGAATAACGGTTTGTGCATAAAGATAATTTTATCCTGACATGATTTCTTTAATTGTGCAGTCAGCCATTTTAGTTGAGATGGGTCAGATAACGATTCGCTATTTAAAAAAAATAACTGATATCCTTTTTTTTCGACGCTGAAAAATAATGGACCAATATTGTTTTCAAAAATTCTTGTCGATTCATTTCCAGATTCAAGGTCATGGTTCCCTGGAACAGTGTATATTGGTATTTTTAAACTGGATGTAATAGCGAGGTATTTTTTTATTACAGCCAGGTATTGTTGGGATTTTGCATTTCCTGGAAGCCCGGCGATATCGCCAAGACAAACAGCAAATTCAGCATCTTTTTCATCGTTGTTTATTTTCTGCACGATATTTTGTAGTAATTGCTCTCCTATAGTTTTTTCATCCCTCAGATGACAATCACTGAATATAACAAAATTTAACTGTTTGTCATTTGCAGAGCACGTTACAGAGAGATACGATAAAACTATTAAAACGAACAGGAAAAATTTTCTCATCCTATACGATGCCACCTTCCTCAGTTAATGAAATGCCTCTCAATTTCATATCAAGGCTGTGAGGATTCTCAGCATTCTCCAGACCAACTTCCTTGGTTATAAATCCATTAGTTATTAATTCATACAGGGATTGTTCAAAATCCTGCATTCCTTCGGTTCTTCCAGCCCTGATTGCCTTGACGATTTTTGCCTCCTGTTCTTCAATAATGAGTCTTGCGACTGTGGAATTCATAAACATTAATTCAACGGCTGGCACCATCAGTATTCCTTCTTTGCAGGACGGTAAAAGCATCTGTGACATAGCTGCCTTCAGATGTCCTGCAAGAGCCCTTCGAACTGAAGGGTGTTCTGAATGTGGGTAAAAATTTAGAATTCTATTGATTGTTTGACTGACGTTTGAACTATGAAGGGTGCCGAACACAAGGTGACCTGTTTCAGCAGATTGAAGCGCGAATTCTACTGTATCCCTGTCCCTTATTTCTCCGACAAGTATAACATCCGGGTCCTGTCTTACAACATATTTGAGAGCTTCCTTAAAACTTGGCACATCAATTCCAATTTCCCTTTGGTTGACAATTGCAAGTTCATTTCTATAGAGATATTCAATAGGGTCTTCTATGCACATAATATGACATTTTCTAATTTTGTTGATACCATTGATAATTGCGGCGAGGGTGCTTGATTTTCCACATCCGGTGGGACCTGTAACAAGTACCAGACCATTGGGGAAATTTGTTATATTTTTTGTTGCCTCAGGCAGGTGCAAAAATTCAAAATCAGGGATTTTATTTGAAATTCTTCTTGCAGCAAGCGCTATTGATCCCCTTTGAAGAAAAACACTCATTCTAAATCTTCCTATGCCTGGAAAACTGATTGCTGTGTCAATTGTGCCTTTTTCTTCAAAAATTTTCTTGTCTCTTTCTGTGAGAACTTCGTAAATGATTTTTCTTAGTTGTTCTTCAGAAATAGTTGGAGAATCTGTTTTCTTTTCTATTTCGCCTTTTATTCTGTATGCTATATGGGACCCTGCCTGCAGGTGAATATCCGAGGCATTCATTGACTCCATAACTGATAATAACTGTTTTAAATTGATTTCCATTGTGTTGGCATCGTCCATTTCAGCCCTCCATAAAATAATCTGTTATTTTAATGATATATTACAAAGGTCCTTTTTTACAAGTGATTTCCCGGGTATTAACTAATGGTTTTAATGGGTTTTTTTTAGAATTACCGGTAAACTATCGTGATAAGAGACCTGCTGATAAAAATCTTTAAAATCGTTATATTCGGCAACGCTAATTTCAAGAGTATTTAACGACATTATTCTTTGATACGTTAGTTTGTTATGTTTTATGTCGAAGTTGAGAGAATACATTCCGAATTTGTTCTCAATCCTTACGTCTTCAGGATATGCGTCTATCTCGTACCCAAGCGGAAGATTGAACACAATTGTATTTTTATTCATGCTTCTGTAAGGAAATCTTATCGGAAAATTTCTCTTATCAAGGCTTATCAGTTCAGTATTTTCAATCCTTTCAAGCAGGCCGGGTTTGAACAACAATTTTTCCTGAATAGGTACCGCGTATTTTTTTGAAATGAACGAATAAGTTTGTTTCACTTGCATATCAAGCGATTCGATACCGGTAATAGTAAAATCTTTCAGGGTTGAATTCGGAACAAGGGAGTTAATACTTCTTGAAATCTCCCTCTTCATTTCTTCACCTGAAAGATATCTGAAACTACTTCTTAAACCCGCTGCAAAAATTCCGGATGGCAGGGCAACAACATTTGCAGTTATGTCTCCATTTGAGTCCATCAAAACATTGATTTCTCGTTCTTTTTTATTTTCTTCTGGCTCTGCTGCATAACTCTTCATCAAAATAGTTTCATTTTCGGTTGGTATTAAAACTGTTTTGTTCTGATCGCCAGGAGGTAGTTCGGGATATGGAATAACTTCGGACGTTGGGTCAAGCAAAAGAAATTGATGTTTTCCTGCGACAGCAACGATTGCATGATTGAATTGTCCGGGAAATGGTACATTTTTCTCAATATGTCTTTCTGTATTGACCAGGGCTATGTAGGACTGGATACCGACTGATTTTAACATTGCGACCATTAACGCGGCTTTGTCCTTGCAATCGCCGTATCCCAGTTTGATAACATCTTTTGCCGCATGTGGTTTGAATCCATGAATACCCAGTTCAAGGCCGATATATCTTATGTTTTTACAGATGAAGTGATATATGGCCTTTATTTTTTCTTCATCGTTCTGAGCGTTTTTCGTTATCTCCGCAGCGATAGATTTTACAACTGAATCAGGAATGGTTGAATCTTTTGCCAGACTCAAAAACCATTTCCCAATTTTATCCCAATCTTTAATTGTAGTGACAAGGATTTTTGGCACTACTTCTTCCACAGGAGGCATCATTCTTTCAGGGGTAATTGCTGGCATATTTGTCTTTTCCCACTCATAAATCAAGAACCTTCTGTCTTTTGTTTTTGATTTTAACTCGACTGAAAACGGATATATGTAAAGTTCCTTATTAGCAGGGACAGTAATTTTGTATCGCGAAACAAGGAAAGGTTCTGTGCTCTGAAAAAAGAATCCGTCCCAGAATTCTCCTGGCATCCTGGATTCTTTTGTTGTAATTCTGTAGGAATACTCAATAATGCAATCAATATTTACAGAAGGAAAGGTGATGGTGCAAACCCTTATCCCGGGATAAAGCACAGAGTATGAAGACAATTCGGCTGGTGTAATGATTCTGATGTCTGATTTTCTTACTGCAAACGTTTTGTTTTCCGGGGTAATTGTAGTTGCTTTCAATATTTCAACTTTTTGTCTTTCGGCGTCAAATGGTATCTGAAGCGTGCCATGTTGTTTTCCCTTCTCGCCAGTGATGAGAATTTTTTGATGGATGGTGGTTATTGAGGCGCCTGAAGTAAAAACCTGCACATCCGCTTCATCCAGCAAATATACAGAGCCCTTATCCGAAAAAATTTTTTGGTTATGATTATTTAATTCAGGTGGGCCGAGAGTTGATTGAGAAACATGGGCACATCCGCAGAGAAATGCGATAAGTATGAGGAATAAAGCATACTCCTGGTGCCGCCACATTTGATTACTCCCTTATTGTGGGAGTTGCGGTGGTTGAGGAGATAGTGGAAGCATTTGCTGCTGAGAAGCGGGTTGCTCCTGATAAACGTGCAAATAGTGGTTGAGTTTATTAATACTTGGACCGCCCTGTAGTTTTTGCCATTGCCCCACTGTATAGTAATAATAACCGCCAAGAAGAAGGAGAATAATCGAGAGAACATACATCACGATTCCTTTTTTCTTGTTTATTTCATCCATCATCATCGCCAGCATAAAACCCAGAAAACTCAAACCAATTACTGCAAGTGCGAGCAAATATCCCATTTCATAATACACGCCTGCAGATACAGAATTCATCAGTCACCTCCACTGGTTAGGGGTTTCATTTCAATTATATCACCTTCGGTTATATTATACAACTTTTTTGTAGAATGTTCATCAACACGTCCGATGAGAGTTACTTTGCTGTATGGCCTGATTTCATTTTCTCTGCTTACAGGTGTTGGTCCGAAAAAGATGCAGAGTGCAGGGCCTTCGGGCCAGTACGCTATGTCTCCAATATTTACAGTATCCTTTCCATCTTCAAGAGGTAAACGCACCGGAACAGAAAAGTACACTTCCTTGCCCCATAGGTTGGCTTTTCCTGTGATGGGTAGTGCGGAATAAATCTTTGATGCAGTGCTGCTTGAATTCAATGTTCCTTCAATTTTTATTCGGCATGTTTCAAAAATTATTTTTTTTGTCATATTTCGTAGCGCGTGAATCTGTTGACCTTGATATTTTCGCCAAGTTTCGCGATTTTACTTTTCACATAATCTTCAATGATAACACTATCATCTTTGATAAAAGTTTGGCAGAACAGGACCTTTTCTCTGTAAAATTGTTCAATATCTTTATAAATCTTCTTCTTTTCATCAATCACATTTTCTGGAATATCATCTTTTTTGATGTATTCAGGCGAGGTTGCAGCGATTTGCAGGCACAGGTTTTTTACCAATTCCTTAAAATCATCAGTTCTCGCCACAAAATCGCTTTCACAGGTAACTTCTACCAGAACACCTATTTTCCCATTTGAATGAATGTAGCTACCAATAAGGCCTTCGCCCGTTGCCTTTTCTGTTTTTTTATCGGCTATTTTTATACCCTGTTCCTTGAGAATTTCCAGTGCTTTATCAAAATTATTGTTGGATTTTTCCAATGCTTTTTTGCAATCAATAACGCCAAGTCCTGTGAGTTCACGCAGTTTTTTTATCGTTTCAACCATTTGAGACATTCTGTTCTCCTTCTGTCTTTGAATCGGTTTCCTGTTCGATCGCCTCCTGCTTTTCTTCCATTATATTTGTTTCTCCCTGTGTTTCTTTTATCGCCTCGGCAAGTTTTTCAAGCAATAATTGAATGGATTTAAACCCATCATCATTTGCAGGTATTGGATAATCAACAATTTCAGGATTGCCATTTGTATCAACAATGCCAACCACAGGTATTCCCATTGTTTTTGCTTCAGAAACTGCGTTAATTTCTTTCTTAACATCAACGACAACCATTATGCCTGGTAGGTCTTTTAAATGTCTAATTCCACTGAATTTTTTTTGAAGTTCCTGCTTCTCTTTTAAAATGAGTCCTGCTTCTTTTTTTGTATAATAATTAATCTGTCCTGTTTCTTCAAGTTTTTCAATCTCTTCAAGGCGTTCTATGCGTTTCCGTATTGTTTTGAAATTAGTCAGGGTTCCACCAATCCATCTGTAATTAACATAAGGTTGACCTGTTTTTTCTGCGATTTCCTTTACCACATCGTGCGCCTGTTTTTTTGTTCCGACAAAAAGAATCGGTTTTTTTTCTCTGGCATACTTTTGAAGAATTTCTGCAGCCTGGTAAATTTTCTCACAGGTTTTGCTTATGTCAATGATATAGATTCCCTGCCGCTTGCCGAACAGATATGGCCTTATTCTTGGATCGAATTGTCTTGATGGATGTCCAAAATATGCACCAACCTCAAGAAGTTCTTTAACTGTCACTTCCACGATTTTCTCCTTTTGCAAAATTTTGAAATACTATTCTACTTTATTTTTGAAGTTTGTCAAATTTTGGCAAATTGATATTTATTGGGATTTTGAAACAGATTTCAATAAAATCAATAAAATTACTGCAAGTAAAATAAACCAGTTATTATATTCCTTATTTCTAAAGACAAGCGACCAGGAAAAGTTATTTTTCATCATTCTCAGTTTTTTGAATTTGATTGGTAAGAATGCAGGAACATTTTTCTTATAATTCAAAAATTCTATGCCGAATTTTTTATTCAATGTGATTTCTTCCATTGCTATTGCCGAATAATAGCATGCGGGAAACAGTATAAAGGAATATACCCACAAGACAGGGTTATTACATATCAAGCAAAAACCTAAATTTATGAACAAGCTGCCAAGGTAAAGAGGGTGCCTTACAATACTGTACAACCCAGCAGTACTGAGTTTTTCATTCTTAATAATTGTTCCCGAAGCAGTGGTTCTTATGATTTCTCCAAGAACCACAAAAAATAATGGCCAGTAATTGCGAATTTCTCCAACAATAATAACAAGGAGAAAAAATATCCAGCCTGCTGGTACCCTCAGATTTGAAAATAATTTTACCAGTTTATATTTTGATAAGTTCAATGTTCCCCCATGCAAAAAGTTTTTCCTGTTTAATTACAAGGATCCCCTCAAGAAACGGAAAATTTTTCAGTGAATTTTTTATTCCCGAAAAGTCCTCGTCAATCATTTGATTACACATAAATGTGGCAAGGCCATCGGCAATTGTAGCAGATGGACAGATTACTGTAACACTATCGGCTTTACCAAAACTGGTGGAATGTCCTATTGTACCGCTTGACGTGGCGATTCCAAAGGGATACTGTTTTGGTTTGACATGTATACCGATTTTCAGGGAAAGAGGACTGTTTCCTGCATAAACCGCAATGTTTTTTTCCTTTTTTATCATCAGAAAGATATCTCCTCCATTTTCAATAATTACCTCACCTGAAAAATGTAAAAGATGCCTTCCTACATAGTCAGCAAGTGCTCCTGCAACGGTTGCCATCGGTCCAACATTACATAGAAAGGAGGCTTCGCTCATATTTTTTACTATTTCGGGTGCTGATTTCTCGACTTGTACGGGCTCAAAGGAGTAATAGAAATCCGGGAAGTTCTTTATATACGTTTTCAAAAGATTTCTTTGCTTTTTTAACTCCTTTTCTGCTTCATTTGAAAGGTTTTTTTCAGCGAGAATAAGGATGTCGCTTTCCTCAATCCTTACTGAACTGGAAACCAGTTCATTATCTATGATTTTTCTATAAAACCTTGTTTCGTATTTCATGGTTTTTATTATATCATGCTGCTGTGTTAAAATAATTTAAATGGGTGAGAACAAAAAGATTCTAATTGTTGTTGGGTCAACTGGCGGACATTATTTTCCTGGTATTACACTTGGGGAAAAACTTAGAGAAATTGAGCCATCTACTTGTGTGATGTTTGTTGGTGAGAAAAAAATAAAAAATCTTGAAATCTGGAGAATAAAAAATTTTCGATTTCTTGCTATTCCGATTGTGAAAAAACCTTCAAAACGACTTTTGCTGATTTTTTTTCCTTTTATGGCCATTTTTGTCTTGATCAGGTCTCTTAATTTGCTTTCGAGGGTCAGGCCGAATCTTGTAATATGTATGGGAAGTTATGTAACAGTTTTCATTGGTATAGCGTCCTTGTTATCAAGGCGAAATGTTGTACTTCACGAACAAAATCTTGTTCCTGGTCTGGCAAACAGAATTTTGAATTTTTTTGGTGTACCCGCTGCTGTCACATTCGACGATACGAAAAAATTTTTGAAGAAATGCGTTCGTACTGGATTTCCCCTGAGACAGGAATTCTTATATTCGAAAGCAGGTCATGCTGATTATAATCTTTCGCCAGAGAAAAAGACCATTCTGGTGTTTGGTGGAAGCCAGGGCGCATCGTTCATCAATAACCTGTTTTTAGAGGCAGCGCAATTTCTGGACTGGAATAAATTTCAGGTAATTCATATCACAGGCAAACTGGATATCGTAAAAGTAAAAGATATCTATTGTGAGAAGGGGATACCTGGATATGTGGTGGATTTTGCTTACGACATACCCCGTTTGATGGACATTGCCGATATTGGTGTTACTCGAGCAGGCGCTGGAACAATTGCAGAGATTTCCTTCAAAGGAATACCGGCAGTTATTATTCCTTACAGATTTGGGGGTGGACATCAAAGATATAATGCCGAATGGGCTGAGAAAAATGGCTGTATCATGCTTGAAGAATTACGGGCAACGCCGAAAATGCTTGCAGAGATGTTGTTGAAGATTCAAACGGAAATGGGTGTCAGGAAAAAAAGGTTTCAATGCGCCACTGTGGCAGATACAGACGGGGTATTTGCCCGGTACTGTTTTAATATGATGACAAAACATGGAAAAAATTATTGAAAAGATGAAGGTTGTACATATCATTGGAATTGGAGGCAGTGGAACAAGTGGTCTGGCAAAAATTTTTAGAGCCACAGGAAAAATGGTACAGGGCTCTGATATGAGAAGAACCACGCAGACAGAATACCTCGAGAATCTTGGTATACCAGTTTTTTATGGGCACAACGCCAATAATATTGATGAAAAGATTGATCTGGTCATCCGTTCGCAGGCAATCACTCCTGACAACCCTGAATTCCTCAGGGCAAAAGAGTTAAAGATACCCGTAATCAATTATCCAAGAGCACTTGGGTTGCTTATGCATGAAAAAAGGGGTATTGCAGTGGCAGGTACCCACGGTAAAACCACCACGTCAGCAATGACTGTATTTATGCTAAAGCATGCTGGATATGACCCTGACTTTGTCATTGGTGGTGAAATTTGTGGATACGGAAATTCTGGTGTTGGAACAGGAAACTTTCTTGTTGTGGAAGCATGTGAATACAAAAGATCTTTTTTGAATTTTGAACCTGATGTTGGAATTATCACTTCTATTGAAGAAGATCATCTGGATTATTACCGGGATATCAATGATATAAAAAATGCCTTTGATGACTTTTCTGAAAGAATAAAACCAGGGGGGAAACTTATAGGAATGATGGAAGATCCTCTGGTGGCATCGGTTATGACCAAAAGTGGAACCATATCTCTGGGATATGGGTTCGAATATGGTGATGTTCTGGCGAAAAATATAAGATTTACCGAAGAAGGAAACAGATTTGAGTGTTATTACAGTGGGAAAAAACTTGGCGAGGTTTTTACTCCGGTATATGGCAAACATAATGTTTTAAACGTCCTCGCTGTGATATGTACTGGAATGGTATTGGATGTACCTTTTTCTCAGATTGTTGACGCTCTTGATAAGTTTCCAGGAGTTTTAAGAAGATCTCAAATACTTGCCTGCGTAAATGATATCTTTATTGTTGACGATTACGGGCATCATCCTACAGAAATCGTTTCGACATTAAGAGGACTTCGTCAAAGATTTCCGTCAAGAAGAATTATAACGGTTTTTCAGCCCCATCAATACAGCAGAACAAGATTTTTACTGAAGGACTTTGCAGCATCATTTACGCTTGCTGACGAGGTGATTGTTCCTGATATATATTTTGTCAGGGATACTGAAACCGAAAAATATCTGGTTAATAGTGAAATACTTGTAAACAGGATTCTTGAAAACGGTACTATGGCAAAATATATTAAGGATTTTGACTCCATAGTTGCTTATCTTGCAAAAAATGTGAAACCCGGGAGTCTTGTTTTAACAATAGGAGCAGGTCCGATATATGAGGTTGGATTGAAATTGAAAGAGGCGCTGACGCAATGAGAAAAGTTATTCTTTCTCGTGAAGAAATATATGAAAAAGAAAAACTTGTTTATGAGAAATATAGTATTCCACCTTTGATACTGATGGAGAATGCTGGCAGAGAAACAGCGTTAGAGGTGATGCGAATTTTAAAAAAATTAAAAAAAGGAAACACAGTTGTCCTCGCGGGTCCTGGTAATAATGGTGGAGATGGGATGGTGGCAGCCAGATATTTACATTGTAATGGATTCCCTGTATCTGTTTTTGTCACTTTTGATTCAGAGAAAGTCAGGGAGCCCTCCTTTACAAATTATCAAATTCTGTATAAAATGAATCTGGTTTCATCCTTGCAGGATATTGAAGCATTGAGGAAGATAATAAGAAAAAACGATTTGATTGTGGATGCACTGTTTGGAATAGGTTTAACGAGACCGGTTGAAGGGATATACAAAGATATAATAAATGAAATCAATAATTCAGGTAGATACATTGTTAGCATCGATGTACCCTCAGGGATTGACGCTGATACAGGATGCCCTTATTCAGTGGCAGTAAAAGCGGATACAACGGTCACATTTGGTTTTGCAAAACCAGGGCTATATACAGAGAAAGGAAAAATTTATGCGGGAAAGGTCAAGGTTGTTGACATTGGATATCCCCCGGAATTTTATTTTTAAGGTTTTGATGTTTTTGGGAATATTTATTTGTTTCTGTTATGGGCAGGAAATAACCCGGCAGATCTTGATTAATGGAACCACAAAACAGAAGATTGAAACCGTGAAAAGGATCATTTCTGAGAAAAATACAAAAATTCTTCCTGAAATTCTGGTTGCACTTGATGACCCTTCAACGGATGTAAGAATTCTTGCTTCTGAGGCATTATTGAAACTTGGAGATAGTTCTTTTATTACTTCCTATCAAAAGGAACTCAATGATACTAACTGGCAGGTCAGGTTGAACGGGATCAAGGGGTTAATCCAGTGGGGTACTGGTGATGAAATTATGTTTGATTTGAAACGTGCTCTTGATGATTCATACTGGCAGGTGAGATACTGGGCAGCAGTGGGGATTGGAAAATTTGGAGATGATACAATGCTGGAACCAGTGCTATCTCATCTGAAGGACGAAAATTTTCAGGTAAGAGCCGAATTATTCTGGGCATTGAGAAAAATCCTTGGTAGCGATCAGGTAAGATATGCATTTAAGAAATTGCCTGACTCTACCATCAGCATAATCAGTCAGTCTGCAAAAGTTGAAGATGCAAGGGTTCAGGTTAATGCAATATGGGCAATGGAGGCGACTGATGATAAAAGGGTAGTACCGGGTTTGCTTGATTTTCTTAATAATCCCTCTGATGATGTAAAAATACAGGCAGTATGGGCACTCGAAAACATGAAAACAAATGAAGGTTTTGAGTTTTTAAGGGCTAAACTCCTGGAACCATCCATAAAACTTAAAGTTGAAACAATCAAGAGTTTGGTTCGTCTGGACGATCAAGAAGGTATTCCTGCTATTATCGGAAAGCTTGATGACCCGGATGAAAATGTAAGAATATTTGCGCTCTGGGCGCTTAAGGAATTTGCAGATTTCGTTTCTTTTCCATCTATTGTGAAAAAACTTGCAGATAGTTCAGAAAAAGTCAGAAATTACGCATATAATATCATTCTTGAACTGAAAAGTCCGGATTTTATTCCGGTTCTGGAAGACGATCTGGTAAATCCAGCATTTCCCGTGAATACGCGTGTTACGATGGTTGATCTTCTGGGAAGAATTGCTCCTCCCGAAGAATCATTATTTTTTGACTCTGTGAAGAATAATCCTGAACCATCTTTGAGAAAGGCGATACTTTCTGCCTGGTACAGGACAAATCCTGATGATACTGCCTTTTTGATGTATTTGAATTTTGCCAGTCATCTTGAACCAGATGTGTCTGTGAGAACAAACGCACAAAGAATTTTGAAAAATATCCTTGCTGGCATAAAAAATGGACTTGAATCAAACGATACGATAAAAAGGAATCAGTCGATTGAAAAACTTTCATTTTTTAAAGAATCAGTATTCGTTACGCCTTTGATTAAAGGGATGTTTTATTCTAAATACCAGGATATACGTGTAGCGGCGCTTGAACTTCTAAATTACCAGCCAAAAGCAGCTGTATTCACAGTAATGAAGGAGATGCTTTTCAATGAGTCGGATGACATAAAAAAACTTGCAATGCTTGGTATGGGAAAAGCTCATATTACTCAGGCGATTCCTTTATTGACTGCTCAGTTGAAGAAGGAAGATCCTGAAATGCAGAGTTATGCCGCGTACGCACTTGCCATGCTTGGTAATGCTGATGGATTAAAAATTGCCATAAGAGATATCAAAAATTCAGATATTCAAATACAGTCAATGGCAGTGGAGTCGATCGCTCTATTGAATGCATCAGTTGCAATTCCTGATCTTTTAAGGATTCTTGAAAATTCAGAACTTGAGGTGAAATTGAAGGCGTCATGGGCATTGTGCAGGCTTGGAGAAGAAAAAGGATTGTACACGCTGGTAAATTTGAGCCGCCAGGATATTGAGCCGTTGCGAACCCAGGCAAGACGTTATCTGGCTGACAAAAAAATTCCTGTGGTACTGAGAACAAAAATTCCTGAAATTCAGAAAAAGCAAGAGATGTTACTGACGGGTGTACCTGAAGTGGCTCTTAAAAAATTGGTGGCTATGAAAACACAAGAGCCACCTGTTGTTGATGGCAATCCAAATGATAGAATATGGAGATCATTGACAGAAGATAGAACAATGGTTTATGTTATAGGAGAAAAGGTTCCATCAGAAGTTCAAACGTCTGTTATGGTAACCTTTGATGATGAAAAAATTTATTTGCTTTTTAATTGTCTGGATACGGATGCTTCTTCATTAACATTCGACAGTAACGATTTTTTAACGATATGTATTAACCCTTTATCATCTGAGAGTAGATGGTATCAATATACTATACAAGCAACTGGTTTTTTGAAGTTTGCTTATGTATGGAAAAAGTATACTACTGATGATAATGATACAGAATGGCAATCACAATGGATTGCAACAACCAGGATAACAAATTCTGGCTGGATTGCTGAAATAATGATTCCTTTTTCTGATTTTGGCACAATTAAACCCGATACCAGCAAATGGGAAATTAATTTTCAAAGAGTTTCTGATCATCTGCCAGCTGTCACATGGACAGGGAAAATCGATAATCCAGCCCAATTTGGACATTTGATATTCAAAACAACGGGTAGATAACATGAGAAATATTTTTTGTTTATTGGTTCTTATTGCATTGAGTACAAACGTCTTTGCGCAGGTCTGGTACGAAAAGAATAAAGAACTTCGTCCTATTTTTGTTTCAAATGTCTGGACCTGTATAGAAAAAGCAAAACAGTATTACAATGCAGGTGATCATGGACTCGCTGACAAATATTTAAGAAAAGCAGAACAATTGACTCTTGCCGCAGAGCCCTTCAATCCAAATAACTGGCCTTCGCACTGGCCAAGAACTCAAGAAGCACTCGATGTATTAAGAAACGCACCGCCAACGGCTTACATTTATAGAATTTTTGCCGACTATGCGATTGATAATGCAAGACCAAAGGAAGCAATTAAATATGTCCGGCTGTATCTGGAACATTCCTACATTCCGGATGCAAAATACATGTTCAACCTTGGTAATCTTTTAGAATCAGAAGGTCTAATCCTTCAGGCGATTACCACCTATCAGGAACTTCTTACACGCATTCAGGCAAGAAACTTTCATAATAATGCGCCATCTCAAAACATCATTCAACAACGGATAAGAATCTTAAATGCAAAAATTGAACCGCAGGTAATTCTTGTTCTTGATATGAAACTTCAGAATCTGCCAGGGTTTCTTTCAAATGCGGGGGCGATTTTCAAGGAAAAACTCGTTGACATGAATGGCAAAACCTATATTATCGTAAAGGACCAGATTCTTGATAAGACCCTTGCAGAACAAAAGTTGACCCGACAGGATATCGTTGATGATCTTGAGGAGAGGGACAAAATTGTAAAGATACTGAATGTGAAATATATACTTGAACCTTCTCTTGTGAATATTGAAAATATGTATATCTTCCAGGTTCGTGTGTACAGGGCAGGAAACAGAGAACCTGTTGAAATTTATGAATACAGGAATGAAAACTATGAATTTCTTCCCAACTATTTCCAGAGATTTGTACTTCAATTTCAGGACAAGGGCATTCCTGAAGAACTTCTGATACCAGAGAATTTATACCAATGGACTTATGAGGCAGCGGATGAAATTTTGAGTGTTGCAACTTCAAGAAGTGGTAATTCAATTGTTGTTGGTTGCAGGGACGGGAAAATTTATCTGCTCGGTCGAAATGGCAACGTTCGCAGAACGTTTAAAGAGCAGGACGAGATTGTGAAGGTTGCAATTTCGCCTGATGGGCAATATTCCGCCTGGGCTTCGCTTGATGGGAAAATATGTCTTGCCGAAGGAACAAAAGTGATTTATCAGAAAAAGCCAGGAAATCTTGTCAGGGCGATATCAATCGGAGAAAACGGTAAATTTTGGGTTTACGCTGTAAATGAGAAAATTTATTACCTTGATTCAAAAGGAGAGGTATTCTGGGTCCGTTCTTTGCCTGATTGGGTAAACAGCTTGAGAATAAGCCAGGACTGCGCATGGGTGGCTGCTGGTACTGTATCAGGAGAATTTTTCCTTTACAATAATGAAGGGAATCTTGCATGGAGCAGGAAAATTGGTAGTCAGATAGAGAATATCAGGTATTCTTCGGGAGTGGAATATGTGTGTGCTGGTTTAAAGAATAACCTTGTGTATATTTTTTCAATCAGTGGCAATGAAATTATTAAATTCACCCTTGGCGATGAGGTGCGCCTGCTTACATTTGATCAGGATATGATTGAATCGGTAATTGGCATATGGAATCAGTGGTATTATTTTGCTGATAGAAGCAGGAAAAACATATGGCATTATTCAATAGATAAGTCAGTGAAAAACGGAGATGCTGCAATAACGACAAATTTCTATGTGCTGGCGAAAGGTAAAAATCTACTTGTTTATACGGTAAACTGGAAGTAATTGTTTTCCTACTTTCATACCTGAGGAGGAGAAAAAATGGTTAGAGTCGCAATAATCGGAGCCGGATTTATGGGGTCAATGCATGCAGAAGTTTATTCGCAGTTACCAAATGTAAAAATTGCAGCAATTGTTGACGAAAGGGGAGATAAAGCCAAATCCCTTGCGGAAAAATTTGGCGCACTTCCTTATCTTACGGCAGACCAGGTTCTTGCAAAACCAGAAATTACCATCATTGACA
>ERZ795045.2430-NODE-2430-length-18276-cov-3.679161_pt1 | contig 18276 bp, 15 predicted proteins | sample MGYA00375129_ERZ795045 | MGnify/ENA primary metagenome ERZ795045 (study PRJEB30174, sample SAMN05720166) | activated sludge metagenome | isolation source: anaerobic digester from wastewater treatment plant | place: Japan | collected 2015-05-15 ... | reverse complement strand
CCAGCACGCTCGTCAAACGTCTGTGGCCAACGGCATGGTTGCAGAAGAAACACAGATTCCAAAAATCCGACTGGCGAATGCCAGACACGCGCCACATCGCTGACGCAGCGCCTTTCGCCAAAAGCGACAAGGACGAAGAGGACCGCGATTACGACGCCGACAGAGACGACCCAGACGACCGCGATGAGCAAAAGTATTTTGCAGTTCTAGCGTTGGACGGCGATCAAATCGGGAAATGGATTTCAGGGTTGCATGACCGAATGCCTACGCTCGGTGAGCACCTCTCGAATTACATCGATCCCGATGACCGCCAGACAAAGGGCGCAAAAAGGTACTTCGAAGAGCATGGAATGGCCGGGTTTCTGCAACATAAACGCCCGCTCAACCCGTCGTTTCACCTCCAATTCTCCGAGATGCTCGCCAACTTCGGCAATTTCTGCGTCCGCCGCATTGTTGAGGCTCATGACGGCCGCCTCGTCTATTCCGGCGGCGACGATGTCCTTGCCCTTCTGCCTGCGCATCAGGCCATACCTTGTGCGATTGCTTTGCGTGCTGCGTTCCGGGGCGACCCTGAAGTCTTGAACAAGCTGCGTGGCACATGGCGGTTCAGAGCCGGCACATGGCGCAAGGAAGACGCATTGCTCTTCGACTGTGACCAGAAAGGCTTTGTTCGCCTGCACAAAGACGCGCCGTCCAACGAAGGCGAGCCAAAGCGGTTTTACGCAATAGTGCCAGGTCCAGCAGCCGATTGTTCGGTCGGAATCGCAATCGCCCATTTCAAACATCCCTTGCAGGACACTGTCCGCGAAGCGCAAGCCGCCGAAAAACGCGCCAAGACTGATTATGGGCGCAGCGCCATCGCCATCACTCTTGCCAAGCGTTCAGGCGAGACAATCCACTGGGGTTGCAAGTGGGAAAGCCACGGATTGGACGCGTACAGCCAGATGATGTGCGCTCTGCAAGAAGAGACTGTCAGCGAAAAGTTCCCGCACCGGATCATCGAGCTTGTGCAGCGGTATCAAACTGATCATTCAGGCAAACTCGGCGCAATAGTAACCACAGAGAGCTTCGAGAATATTGCCCTCGATGTGCTCAAAAAGGAAATCGACACCGCCGCCGACCGCCAGCGCGGCGTCAATTACAACGCCGACAAAGTCAAGAATGTCCGCGACACCCTGGTGGCCTACCTCAGCCATCCAGATCTCAAATCTGCGGATGAGAAGGTCCGCGCGCTGGCCGGTCTTTGCCAGACGGTCGCTTTTGTCTCGCGCAATTTGCCCAAACAGGAATCCAAAGCCACCCAAGAAACTGCTAATCAAAATCTGTTCCGCAACACCACTCAACCGGCCGAAAGGCAAACCGCATCATGAGTTCCATGACAGCACTTCATCAAATATTGCTCGAACCGACAGACGTGTTGTTTTTCCGCGACGGCCGGCCCATGAGCGGCGCCTCAGCAGGGCACACCGCCGCATGGCCATTGCCAGACGTGGTTAATCACGCCCTCCACGCCGCTCTCCATCGAGCAGGCTTTCAAGACGCGCACGCCCACCGCCGTGGCCGAAGCGGCGATTACTCAAACGACAGAACCCGCAAGTTCGGTTGCCTCACAACAGCAGGACCATTCCCGGTCCGCTTGCTCAAATCCAATGCCGGGTCAGACGCCAGATTCGACTGGTTTCTCCCCCGTCCCAAAGACACTCAAGTCAAAAAGAGCGTCAAAACCACACTCAAACCTCTCAAAAGCCTCACGCCCGACACCGATGGCATTTGGCGCGAGTCAAGCCTGCCCAAACCGCTCAGGTACGCTGTCGTCAATGTCATGCCCCCCTCGAAGGATACAGGGGGCGAACCGTGGATTTCCTCCGAAACATACCAACGTTACCTGGCCGGCTCGGATTCAGAGTGCGATCCCACAAACTTCCTCAAAGACGATGACATTGCCGACACCGAGTGCACCATCGGAATCAGCATCGACCCCGCAACCGGCACCGCAGGACAAGGCGAAAGCAAAGGACAAATCTATTCCGCTCATTACCTCCGGCTCCGCGCTGATTTCCGGCTCGGTCTGTTCGCGCAGGCACTCGACAAGGTAGCCAGCGACCCCGACAGCAGGCGCGACCTTGTCAGAGCGCTGCTCAACGACGCCCCCCAAAGCATTGTTGTTGGCGGCCAACAACGACTTTGCACCGCCCGCAGAAGCGATGCCCCTGTCCCATTGCCGTTGCCGACCGGATTGGCAAATGGATTCAACGTGGCAGTGATAGACGGCCAAAAACGGCGGCTCGTAAAATGGGTCTTGATCACGCCTGCTATATGGCCCGAAATCGAACCCGGCATCTCCAAGCGCGGCACAGAACGCAAATTCCATCCCGGCGGCTGGTTGCCAAACTGGGTTTGCCCCGAAACAGGCCGCGTTTTGCTCGAAACTGTTAACCAAAAAGAACGACAGAACCGGCGTTCCCTTAACGCGCTTGGGAAAGGTTACCAATCCAACCCAAACATTGGCGCATGGCTCGTGGCGGCCATCGTACCAAAACCAATCATCGTTACTGGCTGGGCGTTGCCAAATGGAACTGACCGCCCGGTCGGGGGCGCCAAATCGACACACCTCGCCGTGCCCGCTGGCGCTGTTTATTACTTTGAAGCCGAGTCTGCCGACGCTGCCGCCGCTCTTGCCGCGGCACTAAATTGGCACGGCAACACCCGGGGAACCGAAATCAGAAACCGCCGCAGCACGCTGCTGGGCGAAAAGGGCTACGGCCTTGGCGTTTGTGGCACGTGGGAATTCCATGAAATTGGCAATAAAAGATAGGAGTATTTGGATGGGCCAGGGCAGGTCAACAGGGTCTCCTGAACCAGTTCGCCAAACGAACTGCAGTCGCACTGCTCTCGGTCGCCCAGACCTTCAAAAGCCTCAAAACCAATCAATCAAATCAATCCTATGAACAACAGCTCGAGCCAAACAAACGAAAGTCAAGCGATGCAACCTGAACGCAGACTTCTCTACATATTCACTCGCACGCCCCTTCACGTGGGCGCCGGCGCCAGCGTCGGCGCCATCGACCAGCCAATCATCCGCGAACGCCACACCGGGTTTCCGGTGATTCCTGGCAGCTCTATCAAGGGCGTCCTGCGCGACGCTTGCCGAAACCACGACCAATTCGCCAAGTTGGAGCAGGCAATCTTCGGGCAGCAGGATACCGCAGGAACAATCAGCTTCGGCGAAGCCAAAATACTGGCTTTCCCAGTGCGCTCCGCCCGCGGCTCGTTCGCCTTCATTTCCTGCCCGCTTGCATTGGATCGGTTCCTCCGCGAACGCGTCGCAGACAGGCAACTGGAAGTACCAGACGAACCCGAGGAGATGGCTTGTCTGGCTGGAGAGACTGTTACAATCACGCGCAACGGTCATACAGGGGTGGTTTTGGAGGAATATCGTTTCAACCGCACCGGTGCTTTCCCTCAAAGTTGGGAGAAAGTGTTGCTGGATCTCCTCAACGACCCTGTCTGGAAGACCGGCAAAAGCCGGTTCGTGTTGCTGAGCAACGGCGATTTCTCACACTTCGTCAGGAACGCCTGCGAAGTCAGCCAGCATGTGGCAATCGACCCAGGCAAAGGCACGGCAAAGTCGGGTGCATTGTTCAATCTCGAGGCCGTCCCTGCCGAGACGCTTTTCTTTGCGCCGGTCACGGCGTCTGCCCGCGCCAAAGACGAGCTGCGGGGCCTCGAAAAGCTACTGGCCGCCAAACCGGTTCTTCAGCTCGGCGGTGATAGTACGACCGGGCTGGGCTTCTGCACCGTCAAACTAGCTTGAAGGAGGACAATGCCATGAAAAACCTCGAACAAATCCGTGCAGCCAACGCCATCGCTTACGCCGAAGCCGGAGTCAACACCCGCGGAACGAAAGGCGGTGAGGTCGTGAAAAAGCTCCCAGCGCTCATAATGTCCAATGGCCTTTTGGCAGCCGGCGCATTCGCCTACGCCAAAGGCGAAGATGAGGGTTGGTATGTGTGCTTCGATCACCTTGCCCGGCACTTGGCACATCCGGACGTGGGAATCCTGCCCCATGACAAGCATGACCTGAAGTCGTTGATGGATCACCTGACCAGTGAAGCAGACAGCGCCGCACTCAAACAAGCAACCGACGAGGCATTGGCATGGCTTTGCTATGCCAAGCGGTTTGTGAAAAAAGAAAAGGATCAAGGAGGCGAAGATGATTCCAATTAGTCCCGACGTCCGGCACCTCATCGGTGAATGGGCCCAAAATGTCGAAAACCGCAGCTTACTGCATGACAAGTTCACCCTTCCCAAGGTGTGGGGCGCAGGCGAGAAACACAAACTCAACGACGCCGCACGATGGAGCGTGTTGCGGATCGTAAGCCGCGGCCCTGAACTCTTGCGCAAGGACGCGAAACGTTTGCGCCGTGAAGCAGCCGGCGCCAGGGTTAAGCCGCACGTCCGCCAACGCAAAGAGCGAGACGCCGAAATCGCCGACAAAATGGCAACATTGGCGGACTTTTCACCCGCACTAGTCAAGTCTGCCAATGACAATGCCACACAGTTCCTGGCCGACCTCCAGAAGTCATTCGGCGACCGCGTCGCAACCTTCGAGGCCACGCTCGGAGCACGCCTTATGGTCAACCTTGCAGGCGGCGTGGTCGAGAACGCCGGCATCTCCCTCGACCGCTGTTTCGGGCTGCCTTTGATTCAGGGTAGCGCTGTAAAAGGCATCGCCCGCCATCAGGCTCTGTGGGAAATCCACCAAGCCGATCCCGAGGTCCAGCCCCGCTTGCTCAAACTGGCGATGTTGATTTTTGGCTACGGCGCAGACGACATCAAGAACCATGGCGACTTCGCATGGGCTGGCTCATTTAAACTTGCACGCTCCTTGGCTCAAGAAATTGGCGCTGCGGACTTCAGAGGTTGTGTTTGTTTTTTGCCCGCCTACCCAACCACGCCACCAAGGCTGGTTCTGGACATGGTAAACCCGCACTACCCCGAATACTATTGCGGCCAACGGAATCGGGCCGAAGACAACGAAAGCCCGGTGCCCAACTACTTTCCCGCCGTTGAAGCTGGTTCAGCCTTCGGTTTCGCGGTGCTCCTCAATCGCGTTCCCGAAGACATTGGTGTCGCTCCGGATGCCCTGATCACCCAGGCGAAGGAATGGCTACAGCGCGCGCTTGTCCGCAAAGGGATCGGCGCAAAAACCGCCGCCGGATACGGCTGGTTCGAACTCGGACGTCGTACCCACTCTGCTGACTCTCAGCCTGCACTCACTGCCTCGGGCATGTCCCCCGCACCAAATGTCAGCACCGCACCTGTTTCTCCCGCAGACTCGCTGATCTTAAAATGGCGCGGTAAACTGAGCGCCACCGGTAACTTCCCGGCTGCTCTCCCGGAAATCGCTGCACTTGCTGAGGACTCCGACCTAAAACGGGTTTTCGAGGCGGTCATTCCCGAGCAAGAACGCCGCCGCAATCGCAAGAACAACCCGTACTGGCAATCCTTCACCAGTGGTCGCCACGCGCAGGCTGGCAAGACAATCCTTAGCCGACTCAACTTCAAACTCATTTGACCCAATGCAATGGCAACGTGACATCGAAATACTCACGCCGCTTTTCAACCGCGGCGCATACCAGGACACCCCGGAAATCCGCGTCCCTTCCATCCGCGGCATGGTACGCTGGTGGTTCCGCGCTTTAGGCGGCTCGGCAGACGAGGAAAAAGAGGTTTTTGGGGGAATGAATAGGTTCGGTCACACGTTGGCCTCCGAAGTCCGAGCCTCCAAGCTTGTATTCAGAGTCACTCAAGTTGAAGCGCGAATTGCACCGACTCCGGGCATTTCAACCTTGCCTCATAAGCAAGGCGGCCAGGCCGGTCAGCAGGCTGCATTCCAACCAGGTGCGCGCTTCCACTTGGAGGTGTTCAGCCGTTTTGACCCGCTGCATTCACAACTGCAGCGCAAGGTCGAAGACGCGCTCGAGGTCTGGCTCCTGCTCGGAGCGTTGGGCTTGCGCGCGAATCGCGGAGGCGGCAACGTCTGGCCCGCTGACAACACTGCACCGAATAACCCCGCCGAACTCCGTCAACGACTCATTCAACACCGCTGCAACTGGCCAGTGATGATAGCCGGTGAGGAAGTCGGCCACACCGTCGAAGAACTCAGGAAAGCCGCGACAGACACAAAAAATGGCATGCCACTCATATTCGGCGAAGCCTTCCCAAACCGTCGGGCTTCCAAAGTCAAATTCAAAATCGTGCGCTTCGGCGAGAACCTGCGTCTTCTCGTCGCCGCACCTGACACAGAGTCTTTGCGACAAGCCAAGGAAGCCCTGAAAGGGAAACTCTCCAAACCTGAAACTTGGCAGCCGATATGAGGACCCTTTGCTTCCAATTAAAGCTGCCTCACACCTCACCCCTTTCCCATGAACAAGTTCCCACAAGACCAATCTAACCAATCGGACCGATCCGACCAATCGGACCGATCCGACCGATCGGACCGATCAGGCCAACCCGGCCAACCAAGCCAACCCGGCCAATCAGGCCAATCAGGCCAACACCCGCGCAGGCGTCTCCGCCCAGCCGGTGGCTACCGCAATACTGCCAGTTTCCAAACCGCCACAATCATCTACGACGCCACTTACTGGTTCTGCGAAAAGTTCCTCGACCCGCGCTCACGCACCGTGGACCAAATGGTCCAAGCCGCTCGCAGTGGCCGACAAAACATCGCCGAAGGCAGCCGCTTCGCAGCCACATCCTCACAAACTGAACTGCGCCTCATCAACTCCGCACGCTCGAGCCTCGAGGAATTGCTCCTTGACTTTGAAGATTACCTCCGCCACCGGCATCTCCCACAATGGGACCCAGACAGCCCGGAAGCGCGCGCTGTGCGTGAAGTCCCTGCCCGCTTCCGCCAGAAGCGCCAAACCCAAGCCGCCGATCCGTCAGATCCGTCCGATCAGTCAGATCCGTCGAATCTGACCGATCTGTCAGACCAGCAACGCTGGGACCTTTACGCCCCATGGCTCGAACACGATGACCCCGTCATCCGTGCCAATGCCATCATCTGCTTGATCCACCAGGCCAACTACCTGCTCGACCAGCAAATCTCTGCCCTCGAACGCGCTTTCATCGAGGACGGCGGCTATTCCGAACAGCTCGCCGCCGCACGCATTGCTCATCGCACGCGATCCCGAAACCCAAAAGACCACTCCAATCCGTCTGATCCGTCCAATCCGCCTGATCCGCCTGATCCGTCAGGCCCCACGAATGCCATCCCCTGTTGCCCTAAATGCGGCAAGCCAATGGCCCTCCGCACAGCTCGCACCGGAAAACACGCAGGTCGTCAGTTCTGGGGTTGCACAGCTTACCCCGATTGCAAAACCGTACTCGAATTATGAACAACACAACCATAAACCCCACAGCAATAAACAATACAACAACCACCCCGCCAGCAGTCACCGCCCTCCTCGTTTCCATCGGCAGTGCAACACAACCAGCCTTGCATGTTCTCCGCCAGCATCGCCCCAATCACGTCTGGTATTTCTGCTCCGCCGACAGCCGCAACAATGCGGAGGAAATCCAAAAGCAGCTCGACTGGCACCCCGCACCCCGTTTCATCGAGGTTGAACGATTCGAAGAGCTCGGCCCCTGTTACCGCGAGTTGCGACGAAAAATCCCGGATATCCTCGCCGAAACTCATGTGCCGCCGGAACAAGTCCTCGTGGATTACACCGGCGGCACCAAAACAATGAGCGTCGCACTCGCCCTCGCAGCTATCGAAGTGTTCCACCAGTTCAGTTACGTCGGCGGCGAACAGCGCGAAAAAGGCGGCCTCGGCGTCGTCATCAACGGCAAAGAACAAATCCTTTACCAAAGCAATCCATGGACCGACCTCGCCATACGCGAAGTCGAACGTGCCCGTGACCTCTGGGACGGGTACCAGTTCGAAGCCGCAGCCGCTGTCCTCAGCAGCGTAGCACCGCGTGTGCCGCGCCCGGAAAGATTCAACGCCCTCGCCGCCCTCGCCAACGCAATGGCCGAAAGACACAGACTCGACTTCGCAAAAGCAAAAAGGCTCCTGTCCAGGCTCCAGGGCACATTGCCCTTGCTCTACGACGGACAAGACGATCACGGCCTGATCGCATTCGCCCGCAACGCAATGCAGCTCTGCGATGCCTGTGCATCCGACCATGCGAGCGACGCGTTGCTGCGAGAACTGCTCGACAACACCATCCGCACAGCCAAACAGGGCCGCTACGAAGACGCCGCCGCCAGACTCTATCGCGCCATGGAAATGCAGGGCCAAATTTGGCTCGCACAGGCTACCAATAGCCTCTTCCTCAACGGCTGGTGCAAAAAGGAAAACATAGACAAAATCCCACAAGCCCTCAGAAACCAGCCCTTCTGCACACCCGGCAAAGACGGCAGCATCAAACTTGCCATGGAAGACTTGTTCCGCGCCCTCGCAGCGCTTGGCCACCAACACGCACAAAAAATCGTCGCTGACATCGACCTCGACAAGAAAAGCCGCTGGCGCACAGCCACCGAAAAGCGTAACGCTGGCATCCTCGCCCACGGCGTGAATGCAATCGGCCCCGACGGGTTCGCTCAAATGAAACTCATCGCAACCGAATTCCTCGGCTTCGATCTCGAACACGAGGCAAACCCAATCCCGCCACTCAACACACATTGGTTCGAATGATCCACTGCGCTCCACCCCAAAATCACACTTCCGGCCCGGACGTCCCCGGACGTCAAAAACCGTGCGCTTTGCCCAACCTATGGCATCCTGCAGTTGTGAATCACAAGACATTGGATCACCCATGATCTCCGGCCATAAACCATGGATGTATTTGCAAAAGGAAACCAAATGAACCGCAGCCCTGAAAACAGCAAGACCGACTGGAAACGCAAAGTCGCTGCCTACCTCCACGACCCCCCACACAAACCCGTCGGCATACGCGACCACGAACAGCAACGCGAATCGTTCCTCAACCGCTTCGGCCTCACCGCCGAATACATGACCGCTTTCGAGCATTCAGCCGATTGGCAGGCAGCAGCCGCCGACAGGCTCATCTTCCCCGACCCGGCAAAGTCCGGCCTCCGCGTCGATTGGAAGGAAAGCTGGATGGAGTTCCGCCATCCACTCGGCGGCGGCCAGCTCAAGGCAGGCGCTTTCCCCCCAACAGCAGCTCAGCTTGAAACCGAACTCACCCGCGCCCTCGAAGCCGCTTCATTGACCGATTCCGACGACTGGCAGCGAAAGTTCATCGCTGGCTGGCGCCTCTGGCCAGAACTCGCCGCCCGCGAAAAAAACCGGCACTTCGCCTATCTGGTCGCAGATACACGTATTCCGGACCACACCCTCTGGCATCACAACGCGCTCGCCGCGGCTTTCACCACCTGCCGCGGTCAGCCAGCGTTTCTGCTGTTTCAAATCGGCCCTGTCCAAGAGTTCATCGCCCAGGCACGCAAGACTCATGACCTCTGGTCTGGGAGTTATTTGCTCAGTTTTCTCATCGCGCAAGCCATGCTCGCAGTGTCCGATGGCGTCGAGTTCCCCGACGGCACCGCCATCGAAGGCGTCGGCCCCGATTGCATCGTCTTCCCCCAGGTCCGCGGATTGCCCTTGGCTGACTATCATTGGTGGAAACGCGGTTACATCGGCGATCTCAAGCTCCGCGCCAGCCACCCGAACGAGTTGCTCACCCCAAACCTGCCAAACCGCTTCCTCGCACTTGTGCCCGCAGACCGCGCACATGAACTGGCCGAAGCAGCCGAACGCACCGTCAGAATGTACTGGCATCGCATAGCTCAGGCCGTAAGAACGTTCATCGACGCCCAACTCGATGGACAATGCCCTGACTGGGCAAAGCATTGGGACGCCCAGATCGCCAGATTCCCGGTCGTGGACTGGATCGTTCATCGATGGACAGACACCGCCACCGCCATCGCACTCGCAAAAAACAATACCCCTCCGCTCCACGGCGGATGGCTAAATCACCCGTTGCATTGCTCGTTCCGCTGGGCAACCGAGTTCATCCCGACGTCCCAACGCGAAGTTTTCACCCCGCTCTCAAACTCGGCTTTCGCATGGGCACTCCATTTCGCCGCAGCAGAATGGAAGTTCGCCGCACTCAAAACCGCACGCAGTTTCTCCCAGTGGCGGGAACCGGGCGCAAACCCGCCCCGCGGTCTCCCAAAAGACCACCTCGACGGCAAAAACGAAGTCCTCGGTGGCACCGACTACGAACAGTTCTGGGCCATCCTCAGAAATCATCCGTTGCTCGGTGAGAAAACACGCGAACACCCGGATGCAGAACGGCATTTCGTCGGCAGCCAGTTCTACGGCGCAATCTCGGTTGTCAAACGCCTCTGGGTCCGCGCTTTCCTCTCACGCCGAAAAGACTGCCCAGACGGCTTTTTTGATTTCGACGCCAGCAGCGCCGCACGCGAAAACTTCCGGTCCGTTGTCGAAATCGCTTCGGGCCGATCCGATCCTCTGTTGCGCGATGAAACCGAATGGGCGTTACAGAAGCTCGCCCCGGAAGAATCCTACTATGCCGTCCTGGCAATGGACGGTGACGACATGGGCCAGTGGGTCAGCGGCGAAAAAGCAGCGCCGCTCTTAAACAGTCTCGCCGAACAAGCTGCAGACTACCTCAAGACACATTGGCCGAAAAATCCGGCCAATCTCCCCGAAGCAACCAAAGTCAAAAGACCGCTCTCGCCGGGTTATCACGCCGCGCTCTCCGAAGCGCTCTCGAATTTCAGCCTCTACTGTGCTGGCCCGATAGTCCGCACATTCGGCGGCCAGCTTATATACTGCGGCGGCGATGATGTTCTCGCGCTGCTCCCGGCCAGAAAAGCCATCGAGTGCGCCCACGCCCTGCAACTGGCATTCCGCGGACTTCACCCGGACTCGGGCGGCGCCTACGCACCGGCATCTGTAAAAGACGTTCTCTTAAAGTTGTTTGATTTCCCCGCGCCAGGGTTCATCCGATGCAAAACCGAGTCAGGCGCCAAGTCCAGTCTCAAACCGAACTGGCCGTTGCTTGTGATGGGACCAGCAGCCACTGTGTCCGCGGGCATTGCAATTGGCCACGTGCATTCTCCGATGCAGGACACGGTTCAGGCCGCACGCGAAGCTGAACGCACCGCCAAAAATGTCCCCGGCAAAGGCGCGTTTTGCCTGACAGTGCTCAAGCGCTCAGGTGAATCCGTCAGTTTTAGTGCGCGCTGGGAACATCCGGTCACCTCGGTCTGGGACGAACTCGACTCCGGCATCCACAATCTCAGCGCCCGATTCCCACACCGGTACGCTGCCCTGGCAAAGGCACTTGTTAATGCCGGCCGTGGCGCCGGCAACACCGCCTACGTCGAGACTTGGGACGAAACTCTCAAAAGTTCGATCGAGGCAGAGCTCCGTTACGTCCTCCGTCAACAGGGCGAGTTGAACCCAAACAAAGCAACCGCTCTGGCCCGACGTTGGTGTGACATTCTCACAACCGGGCTTTCACCGCGCGATTTCCTCCATTTCTGGCTCGCATGGGCTTTCGTAAGCAGACTCGCATCTCCAACACTCGATTATCAGCCATGAACCCCATCTTCATCGAACCAACAGACATCCTGTTTTTCCGCGATGCCATCCCAATGTCCGCCGGACAGGGCAGTGGCGCAGGTTGCAGGCCGCCATTCCCGACTTCGTTCCACGAGGCGCTCCGGTCCAGTCTCCTCATCAACACTGGAGACACTCCAAACGCCAAAAAAGTCCAAGGCCGCCCAAGAACCGCCGACCGCTCCGGGAATTGGCATGCCGTCGGCCATGACGCCGAAACGTTCATCGCCTCAAAAGCTTTCCGGTCATTGAAAACAATCGGCCCGTTCCCATGGCATCAGAAAACCGGACTTCTGTTGCCGGTGCCTCTCGACGCAACACGCAAGGACGGTTCAATTGCGACCCTCCAGCTTCTGCGCAACCAGGACACCCCTGCCAAACAGGACCCGGCATCCCCATCCAATTACCGCGCGCTTTGTTTGCCAGTCGCAACTACACCGCCAGACAAACACGCACAGCTCTCTGGCTGGTGGACCTGCACCCAATACAGCGCCTATCTGGATCACAATAATTCTGACAAACGGCCACAGAATGTCCCCCCGGATTTCTTCAATCCCACACCCACTGCCGAACTCTGGGAACCTGAACACAGGATCGGCGTCGAAATCGATCCCGGTTCTTTCGCTTCGAAAGAACACCAGCTTTACTCCGGCGCTTATCTCCGCCCTCACAAATACACCAAGTTCGTCGCATGGGCCGGCATCGCAGACCCAGCCAAAGCAACCGGCCCTGAATCCCAAACTCGCCGACTCGAACAGGAACAGCTCGACAAACTCAACTGGCTGCTGCTCGGCGGTGAATTCCGCCTCGCACGATTGTTGCATCGAACCGACTCAGCAAAAGCCTTGTCCGAGGCCGTCTCACATCTCTGCCGTCCACCAAGCCCGCCTACCTCTGACGGACCATGCCTGCTAAAATGGGTTCTCGTCACGCCAGCTCTCTTCGCGCACGGTTCAGTTCCAGGATGGTGCGCGGACACCCACTCCTCACAGGCAAAACCCCGAACTCCGCTCGGCCAAGTCTGTTTGAACCTCCCAGGACGCGCCCAACTGGTTTCATGGTGCCACGGCAAACCAAGGACAGCCTCTGGCTGGGATGTTGTTGAAGGCCGACCAAAACCAACGATGCTCGCCGTGCCAGAAGGCAGCGTTTACTATTTCCTTTGCGAAAACACCCGCACCGCCGAAGCACTGGCACGGAAGCTTCACTGGCAGCCACGCTCAGATTTTTACGGCGAAAAAGGCTGCGGCTATGGACTTGTCAGTTTCGATGTCCATATGCATGCCACCTCGGTGAGTCTCAACCAATTGGCAGGGGAGTTGTTTGCATGAGTACAATAGCAAACCGCAACTTGTTTCCGCCGATGACTGAAGAATCCGCCCCGGCCCGCCGGACATCGCCGGACGTCCCATTTCTCGTCAACTCCTGATTTAACCACTAAAACAACCAATGATGAACATGAAACAACATCTGCTCACAATATACACGCGCACGCCATTGCATGTGGGTTCCGGCACGTCGGTCGATGTGGTGGACCTCCCAATCATGCGCGAACGCATTACTGGTTTCCCCGTAATACCAGCCAGCAGCCTCAAAGGCGTCCTGCTGCAGCTCGCACGGGAGAAATTCGACAACGGCGCTCACGCCAGAAACAGCACAAAACCTGACGCCGCCCGCGTCCTGTTCGGTGACGTCGAAGAAACACTGGAAAACGGCCAGAAAAAGCAAAAGTCATACGCCGGCTGCATCCAAATCATGGAAGCCAAAATCCTCGCGTTCCCCGTCAGATCCTTGGCCGGCTGCTTTGCATGGCTGACCTGTCCGGCAGTGCTGGAACGATTCAGCCGCGATGTCGGCAAAAAGCTCGACATCCCCGCGGTCGCCAAAGACCGCGTAGTCCCTGGCGCGGAATTGATCGTCAACAACCAGGTTGTCCTCGAAGAGTTCGCCATGGACATCCAACCCGACACTAACAATCAGCTCGCAAATCTCGCAAAACAACTGGGGAAACTCTCCGAAGATCCTCTGTGGAAAAGCAAACTGGCGGCCCGAATCGCGGTTGTTCACGACGAAAACTTCCAACATTTCGTCACCACCTGCACCGAAGTCGTTGCCCGCATAAAAGTCGATCCCGCCACCCGCACCGTGGACGAAGGCGCCCTGTTTAACCAGGAAAACGTCCCCTGCGAAACAATGTTCTACAGCGTCTTGACGGTCTTGCCGCCGCGCAGACAAGTGACGGAAGCCGGATTTGATCCGAGCGCAAAACTCGCTGAGCTGCTCCCGGTCGCCAATCCGCCAATCCTGCAGATCGGCGGTGACGAAACCACCGGCCACGGCCTGTGTGAAGTGAAACGCATCGAACCCAACAACCTCTGATTCCCATGAAAACTCTCGCACAAATACGAGCGCAAAACGCACTCAATGCCAGCAGAATCGAAGGCATGGGATGCGGCCAAAAAGGCGGCAACGCACTTAGCGGATTCCCAATGCTGGTCAAAACAGACGGTCTCCTGGCTGCCGCAGCATTTGCAATTGAATTGAATCCAAAGGGCAAACCAAAACAGGAAGGCGCCCTGCTCATCATGAACGCAGTCGCAGAACATCTGGCTTCCGTTGGAATCTGCGAGGCAACCAAGGCCCGCGACCTCGTCGAAGAGCTCGCCAATTCGGCTGACGCAGCCCAGCTTCGACGCGCCACCGCCGAGACAATCGCGTTTCTTAACTACCTCAAACGCTTCGTTGCATGATCCTATGATTGCCGCTTCCAAATCCGTTCAAATCGCGCTCAACAAGCGCTGCGACGCATGGCACTTGCGCCTCGACAAGCTCAGCTATGAGCTCGGCGTGGACGCAACTGCCAAAACCAGTTCCCTCAAAGCAGTCAGCGATTGCTACAACAAGCTCGCACAGGAAAACCTCATGCCTGTCTGCCGCACAAGACAGCGCTTCCTTCAAATGCTCGAACAGCAACACGGCAGTTCATTCGCGGCTGTCGATCTGGTGCTCGATAGCCGTCTTCTCCTTCATCTTGCCCGCCCAAACGTGCTCGAGAATGTCGGCATCTATTGCGACCGCACAACCGGCCTCCCTCAAATCCCCGGCACGGCGCTCAAAGGCCTCCTCAGCACATGGGCCTGCTGGGCCAATCATTTCAACCCCGCAGACGGTTCTTTCACCGAGTTCAAAGCCGAGACCACGACCCGCAAAGGTTTTGCCGCTGCTGAAGCCCGTCTCGCCCAACGAATTCTCGGCGACAATTCAGCCGACGGATCCGAACGCGCCGGTGACGTCATCTTCATCGCCGGCTTTCCTCTCACGCCTCCAAGGCTCGGCCTCGATATTGTCAACCCACATTTCGAGCCCGACGGCAAATTCAAAACCCGCCTCACACCAAACGCATTTCTCTGTATCGAGCCCGGCACAATCTGGAGGTTCGCATTCTACGTCCGCCCCGGCGCGCCAAACCCGGACCAACTGATCCACACAACAAAACAGTGGATCACTGAAGCTCTCACCCAGCTCGGTATCGGAGCAAAAACCGCCGCCGGCTACGGCCGGTTTCGACTCCCAACCGACTCTGACCTCACGGCCGTACAGCGTGGCGCAACTGCCGCCGCAGCAACCCAACCTGCCGCTCAGAAAAAAACAGCTCAATCGGCAGAAGACGCAAAACGCCAGGCAGCCGCACAGGCAATTCTCGCCAGTGATTACCCAAACGACAGGGAATTCAACAACAGAGTCCTCAGCAAACTCACACCAGGCGCACTCGACCAACTGCAATCCGAGATCGCTCTCCTCCAAAAACCCGAAAATATGCGTTGGCTCGATCAATTGAAAAAGACGATCGCTTCAAAGGATTACAAGGACATCCGCAAGCGACTTCGCCAAAAAGACTGGTTCCCGAAAGAATGGCTCCCACAACAATAGCTGACCAACATGCAACTCAAAACCGTTCACTTCACCTTCACTCTCCTGACGCCTTGTTTCAGCGGGACCGCACTCGGCAAGCAGGACAACCATGCAGAAATGCGCATCCCGCCTATCCGCGGCCACGTCCGATTCTGGCACCGCACACTGTTCGGCTCTGAAAACTGCAACACGGTCTGGGGCAGCGCATCCGGCGACAAAGGCAAAGCAAGCGTGGTCGCCCTGAGGTTTGTTGGCCCGGTCTCTCAACAACAAGCCAGCCCAAAAGCTTTCGTGCTTCCCCACAAACCAGCGCCTCAACCGCGACAACCAGACTTTCGTGGCCCGCGCCCGGCCCTCGCAGCAGAACAGCAGTTCGTCATTGAATTGCAGCGTCTGGTTGGATGCAATGAGTCGGACTGGCTTAATGCCCAACGCGCCCTCAAAGCATGGCTGCTCCTTGGCTGTCTCGGCCTCAGATCAAATCGCGCCGCCGGCAGCGTCTGGCCCGTGGCCGACTGGGTGCCCACTGACCGAGACTCCCTTAAAGCCGAACTCGTCAAGCTCGGCCTCAGGAACCTGACTGTCGCACTCATCGGACTCGGCAAAAACAAAACCCCGGCTCAACTTCGTGAGACCGCCTCGGACACAATCCAAGGGAACCCCCACCAGCGCGTATTCGGCGGAATCAAACCCGAGCGTCACCCATCGCCCACCAAATTCAAGGTCATTCGCCTCGGCCAACAGTATTGCCTGCTGGCATGGGCGCCGGATACGCAGATCGTTGGCAATGACAGCCAGCGCCGCCTGATTCTCACTGAGGCAAAACAGTTGTTGAGCACAAAACCAAATCGCGGCCGATGGCTGGCGCTCGGCGAATGGGATTACATCTTCCCATGAACATTGCCCCAGGAATCTCTGCCATGCACATCGAGGCACACGTCCAGCCGACCTGCCGGCCGGTCAAGCCAGCGCCAATCACAATGCGCGTTATTCCGCAGGAGCCGGTTGCCATTTCAACACGCCGCTTGTTCGGCATCCGGCATAGTTGGCGCATTCCCGATCGCATACTCCGCCTTGCCCCAGCCAATCGTCAAAAGAGTCCTGCGAATTACAAATGAACACGCCCAAGCCAATAACACTCATTCAGCTCATCAGCGAACAAACAATGCAGAATCTACTCCCAATTCTGCGTTTCAGACCGTCCCATGTGGTGCACTTCGGCACCGGACGTACCGCGACCCGGTCCAACGACATCGTCAGAGCCGCCAGCAAATGCGGCGCGACATTCCAGCTCGAACAAGTCCGGCTCAGTGAAATGCCTTCAATTGCCGAAACTTCACGCGCCGTTACCAAAGCAATCAACTCCGCCCACAACCAAGGACACATCCCCATGGTCAATTTCACCGGCGGTACCAAACTCATGTCCATCGGCGCTTACTCCGCTGCCGCAAATTGCTCGCCTCCGGCAATATCTTTCTACGTTGACACTGACGACGAAAGATTCATCGACGGCGGCACAGCAGAAGGACTCTCACGACTGCTCGAAGGTGATTACAGTTTCACCCAGCTTCATGATTGCCTCGACGTCGCTGCCATAGCAGCCGCACACGGACAATATGACGTCTCGAAAGGGCTTGACTGGAAACGGTTCCTTCCGCTCGCCCAACATCTCCTCGGAAACCACGACCAGGAACAAGCCACCTTTGAAGCGCTCTTCGGCAAGAACGGCCTGTTCCCACACGGCGCAACTCCAAAATCACCAGAGCATTGGTTGGAATTCATCGACCGGCCATTCAATTTGCCCGCAGATGTCGCTCGCCATGCCGAAGCGCTGGGCCTCCTCCGACTCACACCGGACAACTCCTGCCGGCTTCCCGATCAAACAAGAGCCCAGCTCACTGAACTCGCCAAGGCACGAATGAACAAAGAAACCGTACCCGAATACGACCAGAAGCGCATCGAGGCCACAAAAGCCTGCGAGTTCACTGCCACGTTTCTGACTGGCGGATGGTGGGAAGTGGCCGTCGCTCATGCCGCTGATTCAACCGGATTCTTCCGCGATTTGCGCTGGTCAGCCACGGTCGGCCCGGTCGCCCAGGGCGGCCTCGAAGAGGACATCCTCGCAGTGGACGGCGTCCAGATGGTCGTCATCTCCTGCAAACGCGGCGGCAACAAATCGAGGCTCTTGCCGCACCTCGAAGAGTTCAACGCGCGCGCCCGAAGAATCGGCGGCAATTTCACAAGACGGATTCTGGCCCTGTATCTGACGCCAAACGGCTCCGCAGTCAACGCACTACACCGCAGAGCAGATCAGCTCGACATCTCGATTCTCACGCCCGATCGCCTGAACAACCCACTGGCCTTCGCCCGCAAAAACAAATAAGCTTCCACTTTGCGCGAGCGCGCAAAGTGAATGCGCGCAGATTGTAGCCCAGTCCACCGGGATTCCGACCCGCTAACGGCCAGCACATTTCCCCTCCCCGCAAGGGTTCATTCCGTCAGGTTTCCGGGTTGGCGAGCCGCCGTCTCGGACTCACGCGGTGGACATGGTGACAGACACCATATTCTGGTGTCCCGCGGGCGCAGAATCGCCCTATCCTCCGGATAACCGATTGCTCCTCGAGTTCCTCTTTTCCGCTGAAACACGAAAGGTGTCTCTCACTGCTCCGGACGTCCCCGGACGTCCCTTTTCGTGCACCCCCACACTTCAGGCCTTAGTCTTCCATCCATGCGCAAGGCAC
>ERZ795045.2410-NODE-2410-length-18382-cov-17.302832_pt1 | contig 18382 bp, 15 predicted proteins | sample MGYA00375129_ERZ795045 | MGnify/ENA primary metagenome ERZ795045 (study PRJEB30174, sample SAMN05720166) | activated sludge metagenome | isolation source: anaerobic digester from wastewater treatment plant | place: Japan | collected 2015-05-15 ... | reverse complement strand
TCCCCCTTGCTCCCCTGCGGCCCCACCGGCATACTGGGCGTGATGATCGGAGGAGGCGGCACGATTGGCTGAATGATTACGGCACGATCCACGACATTACCCCCTTTCGATTACCCGGAGCCGGCCAACTAACACCTGATACTTTGGCGAGCCGCCGGGAAAAATGAGATCAAAGATGTAATACTTGCCCCCTCGAGGGATCAGCGCCGATTGCGCCGGCGTCATCTGGACAAGGACAACGCCGTCCGCCCCCAGCTGGATCTCCCCGTTTTGGCTGGTTAGAGTAATGATAGGATCCTCGTCCTCGAATGTGTCGAATATCCGCATGACAGCGGAATACCCCGTTAGGTCCATAGGAGTTTGACCGAGCTTGTAAATGAAGCTGATATCCCATGAATACCCACGGATAATCGCTGGAAAGTCGTCATAGTTTGCCGGGACTATCATCAACAACCCCCCCGTCTACTAGTAGTCTGCCCGCCTGTAGCCTATAGCGTCGGCAATGTCCCCAGTCTCCAGGTACCGCTGGAACCTCCTAGCCGCCACCCATGGGAGCGGGCTATTGCTGTATATCAACTTCAGCCCCTTGTCGATAATCTTATCAGGGTCACCCTCGCCTATTGCACCAAGGAACGCCCCCGCATCATAGAACACATCAAACCCTGAATAGGATGACCGGAACGATGTCCCAGACGCCCCGGCAGCTATGACCGGGCCAACCAGCGGAATTATCTTCAGCATGTCGATGAGAGTGGCCTCCGTGAGCTCCCCCAGATCGGCGATCTCGGCGCCTATAGCTACAATGAACGCCCCAGCGACGAACTGCGCCGCAATCATCTTGCAGGCTAGACCGTAGTCCCCCCGCCTTATGGCCGCCGGAGCATCTACCGTGAGAATGCCGAAGTTCTGTGTTAGCTGATTAGCGAACAGGGTAAAGTTACGCAACATCTCCCCGCCAACCCCGCCTTGTGTTCTGGCCAGATTAAGCCTGTGAACCTCCCCTTGCGGCTGTGTTTCAACTATGCCTCTATCGGCATACTCAATTGCCTTGGCTTGATCACCATGCTGGGCCATAGCCGTCTCGTACATGGCCAGCCAGCCCATAGTTACAGCGGCGGCATCCAGCGCAGACTGCGGAGACATCGCCAGCGTCTCAAACCTAGCCCACCACCTGCTAATCGGCTTCCTAGCGAACTGCGCTTGATTCCGCGCTTCCGCCATAACGAGATTGTACGACCTGAGGCGAACAACCGGCGACATTTCAAAAGCCTGCTTCCATGTCGCCAAAGGCCCAGTGGCGAACTTAGACAGGGCCACCGCCACGCCGCGACCGGAGCAGTAAGGGAGGACGTTAATGACAGACGGAAACTGGCGCAACACGGAGACAGCGTTGCCGGTCAGCACACCCAGAGCCCGAAAATGCCGAAGAGTGCGAAGCATTGAGGCGACGGCGCCACGGTCATAGACCTTCATGGGATTTAGCAGGAGATTGCGATATTCCCCCAATGCCCTCAGGGCTACCTCTCCGCTGGACGCCTGGACAAGGCTGGTAAAGTCATCGTCTGTTAGCAGCCGATTGAAGACAGCCACAACCTCCGAGTAAGCCTTTACCCGCTCCTGCAGCTGCACCGAGGAGTTATAGATTGCAAGGAAATCGAGAGAGAGCGGAGCCCTAGGCTCCCCCCCGCCAGTCCTCCGCTTCTCTATGCTCAGCTTGCGCCTTCCTTCCATGTCGTCATTGACGAGGGCAATGAATGGGTCATCCGCAAAAGACCCCTCCAGCACGGAGGAACTCGATATCCTCATAAGCCGGAAGTAAAATTTGGCGGGACTAAGAACGTAGCCAGTCCTAACGTATGTCCCCCGCTGGATCTCCTGGAAATGTGACATCAGCTCCTCGGACACCTTTTCGGCAAAGGCCCGGTCATTCTCCGGCAGTTCCCTTAGCACGGAATCCAGGAATTCAGCGGAATACCCATTATCGACCTGCAGGGCGGCGCGCCCTTCCTGCTGCCTAGCTAGCGCGTAGAGTGCTAGGAAGTGTTCCCGTGTATCAGTGACCCCCGCTATGGTTAGCGGATCACCCATTGCCTTGACGCTGCCATATGTTTGCTTGATGAGATCAACAATCCACCGAGTGCGCCGATCTACCCCGACAGAGTAAGCATTATCAGCCTTGATCACATCATCACGAAGGAACCGGGCTAACTCGGAGTCATCCTCGCCGGTTATCAACGTTCCAAGCCGGAAATAGTTAGTTACATATGCCAATGCGTCCTTGGCCAACCGCCCAGGAGTGCGCCGCCGGGCCTTACTTTCGGCATAGCGCAGGACACGCTTGGCAAGGTCTCTGTCATACTCTATGCCCAGCGCTTGGCATATAGCCTGCCGAACATCTGCGGCCCCGCCGGGCAAGACGCTGTCAGCCATATCATCAGCGCTGACATCACGCCCGACGGCACCCCGCACCTCACGCAGCAGCCAGGAGATGCGCTTCCCCCTCTCCTTGGCAACTTCACGGAGCCCCGCCGCCATGAGCTTGCGGCCATAGAGGAGCTGCACGGTGTCCCAGGAGATCTCCTCAGCCCGAGCCATAGCGGACTCCTGCGCAGCCCTCCCCTCACCCTTGCCAGCCTCAAGCACGGCATCAAAGAACTGTTCGACCGCCAGCAATTCGGAGATCGTCATGTCGCCCCTGTCCCGCTTGCCGATGGCGGAGATGACCTCATCAGGATCAACCCCCGCCAGCTCCTCCCCGAATCTGGAGAAAAGCCCACGGGCCTCAGCGATAGCCACCGCTACCTTCCCCTCCACATCGGCCTCAGACATAGACGATTTGGCCGCCGTCATCCCGGAAACTACTTTGTTCAACGCTAATGCCACATCAGGCGAGACAGGGGAAGGAGCCGCCCCCCGTGCGATCTTGCCGATATATGCCATTCGGTCAGTGATATTCCGCAGCGCCCTTTCAGCGGCGGCGCCGGCAAAGCCTAGATCTACCACAAGCTTAATTTTCCGCTTGATTGCCCAAGCCTCTGGGCTGCCGTCTGGGGTCTTCCTAAGCCTGCTGTAAAGATCATCGAGAGCCTCAGACATAACCCTAGGATCAGCCATAGCCGTGGCAGTCCTAACATCAGTCGAGACCGCCGCCCCTCTTGGGGCCCCAAAGAACTGGAGATCAAACGCCGCCGCCAGGACAGGGGACACGTCTGCACCGGCCAGGTACCTGGCTAATTCAGCCTTCACCCGTCGGCTGCTCATCTTGAGCCCTACGCCTATCCTGCGGATGTCACGAGCCACTGCGTCAATAAATTCATCAGTTGCGACCCGGTTAACAAAGTCCCGGATAGACTCCCCGCCAGTTACCCCGTACCGCCCACGGAGCGCCTGGAGCACAGGCCCATCAGCCGCCGCCTCTAGTTTTGCGTCTGGGATTGCCCCGCCGTCGTCGACGTCCTGCCGCACAGATACAGCCCCCGCATCCTCCCTCACTTCCGCATGACGGGCAACCCCTTCAGGAGAGATTACCCCGGAGTCGTCCAGGGCAAGACGAGGAGTCACCACATCCCCATGCTCTACCTGCCGGATGATCTCGTCATCCGCCAGCCCCTCCCATTCGGCAGGAGGTGAAAGGAGCAGATCAGCAGCAGAAGGCACATCGCTGGCAGTCCCAGGAGCGGAGGCCCCTCCGTCGCCATCCACGGAAGCCCGGGCACTACCCCCAGCAGCTGCGCCCTCCACACCGGCAGGCCCACCAGGCACGGGGGCCCCGGCGCTGACCCCAGCTATTGCCCCACCGTCAACGCTGGCCCCCGCGTCACCACCGGCAGGCCTACCCGGCACGGCCCGCCTCGTGGTTACAGCGCCCACGAGCCCGGCAGCCGGGAGAGACACCAGGAAATCCGTGACGAACGACCGCCACGTCTCACGGCTTAACAACGGGACGTCCTCGCCATAGGCCGTAGTGACTACGCCTTGCGCGCCCTCCTGGACACTCTCACCGATTGCGCTAGCAACAAGACGCTTGCCGAAGGACATTCCCGGGCGTTCGGTGAATATACCGAGCTTGGCCAGGCCAATCGTGGGGATAGATTCCACCACCCCGCTCAGGGCCGCCCGCCTTAGGGCTAGCTCATGATCCCCAGTCTGCTGATAGACGCGCCTATACACGTCACGGCTGTCCACCAGAAGCTCCAATGAGCTAGCCCCCGCCGTAGCCAGAAGGCTACCAATGACGGCACCCACTGGGCCGCCTAGAATCCCCCCGCCTACAGTAAGCCCAGCCCTAAGGGCCATATACAGCCCACCATATAGCGCCATAGACGCCCCCGCTGCGACCACGGACTTAGCCGCCCACTCGAGGCGCCCAGCATCCCCATCGTCCAGGGCATCGGCCATTAGCTCAAACTGCGTCCCAGCCTTCCCAGTTGCCAGCCCCTCAACAGCCCCGGCAAATCGTAACGCCGTCGCCACCGCTGGGCGCACCGCCAGATCTATAGCCTTATTGCGTTTCGCCGCAGCGTTGAGGCTCTCCACAAGCCGCCTACTCTCGGAGGAAAGCACCTGATCCGCCACGAACTTCTCATACCCCCGCCGATCAGCCGCCAGGGCCGGGCTCTTCATCAGCCTAGCCCTATCCTCCGGGCTCATCGAGTTGAACCGGGCCTCGTAGTGCTGGAGGTTGCTATAGATGACCCTTGGATCACCCACCCCGAACACCTTGGCCAGGTACGCCGCCCGCGCCATCTTCCCCCGATCAACGCCAGATAGCTGGAATAGGCCATCCTCCACCGCCCTTAAGGCGGACTTCATCTTGCTCCATCCGTCCCAGGTGAGGCCCATATCCTCTGCGATCTCTGAATCCGTATACCCCTTCCAGCGCATGTGCACAATACGATCTTGCACCGCTAAGAAGGCGTCATCTGGAGACACCCCGCGCCTCTCCAGCACGCCGAGAACCCGGGAATATTTAGGGGCAAACGACCGCAGGAGATCATACGACAGCCCCCCGCCCTTGGCCACCTTCTCAAAGGCGACAAACGGAGATGTGCCGGAGTAGCTATATTCCATGCTTCCCAGCCGCTGAGCCCTAAGCTGGGCCATGTCCCGGCCGATGCCTTCAGCGAACCCCATCGCTACCACCTACCTGTCCGCACGATCCCGAGACGACACAGCGCCGCGCTTGGCCCCCTGCTTGCGAGCAGGGGCGGGATTAGCCTGAGCCGCACCGTCAGCCTTAGCCGGGGCACCATGCCCACCGATAAACTCCTCGACAATTCGACGCTCGTCAGCGCTTAACTTGCTCTTGTCAAGATTGCCATAGACCAGACTTGTCGCAGCGCCTACATGGTTAGGGATTCCGGCCCCCCGGAAAAGGTCCCCGATCTCATCTAACAGATCATCGGTCTTGTTCAGGGGCACACGGAGCATCTGCGGGGCCCTCTTTTGTAAAATGTCGACCACAGCGTCCTGGAACGTGTACGGAGACTTGAAGCCTTCCTGCATCCCGAACGCAGCATATATGGCCGCCGCCTCAGCTATATCCGCACGGAGGATCTGCGCATCCTTCGGAGCTATCAGCCCCTTGGAAGCCATCTGATCAACGGCCTTGAACGAGCTATTGAGCGCAGAAGACACCTTCTGGAGACCGTACGAGGCCAACACGGCATCATTGCCCTTCCCAAACCCGAGATCCTGCAGCCCCTTGCCCTCCTGGAGGCCCCTCACAATCTCATCCCGACGGCCCAAGGCCAGGTCTATCATCTCTCTGGCCTGCTGCGGGAGGTGCCGCCGGACTATGCTGTATTGGGCCTTCACATCCAGTAGATTGGTGGTGGGATCAAGCGCAGCGCTCAGCAGCGACGGATATAACGCCATAGCCTGCGCCTGTTGAACCTGCTGGGCAGACTGCCCAGATTGGCCGCCATGGGCAACGCTTGCCCTCGTTGCGCTTTCGATATACCCGACCCCCCACCTGTACCAGTCGGAGTTGATCACACCGGCCCTATATAGCTCAGTCCATCGCTTCACCGAGTACTTCAGCCGCCCGGTAGTCGAATACGCCGCAACCATGTCCGTCGCCAGGTCTTCACTGCGGCGGGCCACCTCGGCATCTTTCGCTGCGATAACCCCACGCCTGTATTGCTCCAGACTCCTCACCGTGTCGGGGTCTATGTACTCATCGGGTTTCGGAGGAACCCACCCGCCAGGATTCGCGTCAATTTTCTTCTGTTCGCTGATGACGCGAACATCCCGCCTGGCCGAGATAGCGAGCTTGGCGAAGGCGTCTTCCCGCATCCCAGGAGGGGCCCCGATAGACAGGAGCCGCTCCACCTCTTGGACGTCCCCGGTATTGATCGCCTTGCTCAGGGCCTCAGTGTGCTGGGCAATGGCCCTCTCGTTCTTCATATCAGCCGCCCTAGCGGCGATATCAACGCTCAGATTGGCGGAATGCAAGGCCCACCACTCATCGAACCTTGCCGCAACCTCCGGGTCTGTGACCTCGCGGCGGACAGACTCATAGATCTTCCCGCTCCTATTACGCCACTCCTGCTCTATCCCGTCAGGCCCAGCCTTGGCGGCCTCCTGTGCCGCAATCCCCGCCGCCTCCATGGCCTGAGCCCTTCGATAGGCGAACTCAACAGCCCTGCGCCTGTCCTCCTCCTCCTTGGCCTTGGCTTGAAGCTTAAGAGCCTCTTCCTTGCTAAGCTGCGCGATATCACCAGCCAGCGAGTAAAGCCCCCTGGCGATCCCCTCCCACGCCTGCGCGCCAGCCTGCCCCCAGCTGGCAACCTCGCCGAATGGGAGCCCAATTTTAGATTGCCCAGACGACGGAGGCGGGGCCTCTTGCCGTTCGTAGATTGGCACCCTTTTCTCGCTCACCAGCGCCACCCCCAACGCTACCTATTGCGCACATATGCGCCTAATAAGGGATCAGCATACACCCCCGGCCACATGGCACGCCCGACCGCAGACTTGAAATCAGCAGGATCCCCGGCGCTAAATGGGCTATCGAGGGTGGGGAGCATCCCCGTCAACAGCGACCTCCCCCGGGCCCCCTCCATATACCCGCCAAACGATGTGGGCGATGCAGGAGCAGGCCCGCCGCCAGCACCAGCGGCGAAAGGATTTGAGAACACCCCTAGATCAATCCCCGTGGCATACGCCCGGCCAAACCCAGTCAGCGCCGACAGCATGGCGCCCCTTCTCCCGGCACTCTCGACGGCAGACGCCCCAGCCCTTAGCCCGTACGCCCTGGCCTTCTCCCCGGCGGCCCTGGAGACCAACCGCGAGGCCTCCACGTCATACGCCGCCATCCTTAAAGCTTTATCCATCTCGACCGCGCTAGCAGTGTCGGCGATCATGGCCAGCGGGGTGCCGCTGCTTGCGGTGTACCCGCTGGACACATACGCCGCCGCCTGCCTTGCGATAGTCTTGGCACCCGCAAGCCTGATTAAAGCCCCCTCGTACGACCCCCTGCCGCGGACAGCCTCGGCGTCGCTGATATCGACGTTGGCGTTATGCTCAAGCGCAGCGGCTTCCGCCCGCATAGCCTCCGCCTGCGATCTGGCCGCCTGCATCTGCGCCATGCTCCCCGCAACAACCGAAGCCGCCTGAAGCGCAACAGCCACAGCACTCATTTTAGAGCCACCACCATTAGCACCCTCCCAGCATTGGCCCCGGATAGCCCATGATAGACACCAAGCAATTCAGTAAACCCAAGCCACCCGGCGAACCTGGCATGTGTGTAATTATCGGCGTCATACGTCGCCGCTATGCACCGAACACCCGGCAGCCCCCTAAGCTTAGGCAACACCTCGCGGCGAATGATAGAACACACCCTGACATACCTACTCTCGAAGCCAGGCAGAGGGATGAACCACGCCTCGCATATCCCACACGACGGAGGGCGCACCCCGCCGCACGCCACCGGCACGCCATCAGCTAAAGCCGTATATGCCGCCATACACTCATAATCAAGCATATAATCCCCAGGGTTGACCCCGGCACTGAGAAGGTGTTGCGGGTTATACGGAACGATCTCGATCATGGGATCACCAGCCTCAAAATAATCGCCGTTATTTCCATAGGGTAGGGCTCTGGTTGTACTATCGTAACATATTGTCCGTAGCCAGCCGGAGCGTCCACAAGGATTGGCTGCGTGTCCCCGCTGAAAAGCTCAGGGGAAACGACCAGCGGATCACCAGCCTTCCCCACGAACTGGATACGCCGGATATCTTCATCGGAGAACCCGACAAAACCCCCGATAGTGTTAACGAGTCTCAGAATCACGTGCACCGTGCGCCGGGTAGTGCCCTGAGTAGTCTGAGGAGGCACCGCATGCTCTATGTTGATCGTCCGTAGCTTGCTGGTGTAACCAAGCCCAACCCACACATCGGAATATGCCTGAGGAAGAGAGACAGCCCCGCCCGTTACCTGGAATCTGCCGATATAACGGCCATCAGCCACCACCTCCACATTGGCCCCCTCTAGATAGTCCAACCCGCTTATTACCGACGCCGGCGCCCCACTGTACCCAGCCGCACAGTCCAAGTAGACAGACCCTTCCCCCCAGCCTCCCCACCCATCGATTACCTCGATATACCGCCTAGCTTGCCCATTGATCACCCTGCGGACGATGAGCCATATTTCATCAGACACACAGGCCACGTCCTCCACAACCCCGCCGACGTCATGCCTATGCCATGCCGATACCTTTTGTTCCGGCATATACGTAAGCCCCAGCAACCCCCCATCCTTGCGGTTAAACCAAACGGACGACCACGGGCCCTTTAGATATGCCATCCCAGATACTCCAGGGCCGCACACGTGATCACTCATTGCGGTAATATCAAAGGCGTAATATGTATCACTAGACCAATCATATTGCACGTGGCGGATGATACGCCCACCCCGCTGGACGAAGACCGTGTACCCATTGGCTACTACCGCCTGGATATCCTCACTACCGAAATTGGTTTCCCTACGCATAGCCGGAGGAGTCTCAGGGGAAGGAGAGTCCCCGGACAAGATCCACTCATCCCCGGAGGTCCCGACCACCAAAGACCCCCTCGACGTCATCCATACGGCGGCATTGACCTCGTTAGCCATTGGTTGGAGGTCCAACGCCCCGGAAGCAACCACGGAATCAGCGTCAAAATTAGAGAAATCATCAGCCGCCGAGGCCCATAGTCTATTAGGGGAGGAGTATGTGCCGCCGAACCACAGCCGCCCGGCGTGGAATGTAACGCACCGGGGATACCCAGGAACCTTCCCCCACGCACCGAGTGCCCACGTGTAGATCGGTTTGCTAAGCCCCCCGAATGTGGTTAACAGCTTACCAGTTACAACCGTGGGGCTGACGTACCCAGTGATGCGAATGACGGCGTTCCTCGCCGCCCGCTTAACCCGGAAATTCCAGGTGATTTGGCTTGTCGCGTTATCCGTGTATATCCTGAACTTGGGCATTACCCCCTTGCCGCCGAGATCGTCGGCAGTAGTTTCCCCCTCGATGGTAGTCGATATCCTGTCATCTATAGCATAGTAGTTGCGCCATGTAGCCCCAGAGTCATGAGAGAACTGCAGAAACCAGAGTTTACCGGATGGGCTGGAGAAAGTGCTGCGGAACTCCCATTCTCCATCAACTTCCCACGATGCAGACGCCCACGGAGACCCGCTCCCAGTCTGCACCCCATAGGATTTGCTTTCAGCATCTACGATGTAGCGAACCTTTATAAGCCGCCCCACGTCAAGGGCTGAGAATATAGGGGACGAGGCCGTAGCCGTAACGGTGACAACATCCCCGATCTTGCCGCTTCCACCCGTAACAGTCACAGACGCATCCACGGAGCCCAGCCCAGGGACAAAACACTCATCCAGGAACGGGCCGCGGCTAAACTCCATCTCCTCAATAGCCCATTCAGCCGGCGACCGGCGGGAAAGACGATGCGGGGGGTAATCAGGATGCACAAGATACATCACATCCGCAGACTGAGCGAACTTGATCCCGCCGAGATCTCCAACGGCGTAAGGAGAGGGAAAAACAAGCGAAGCATCCTGAACCCACACACTCTGCCAGTCGGCCCCGCTACCCGGCATATCCGACGAACCGGACGTATGCCCAGCAATACACCGATAAACAAGTCCCCCGAGCGCCACAAAGTTATACGGGAGATAATCCACCCCGGAGGCCCACTCAGGGACAGATGACGGGGTATGAACCACAACCCCGCCATCATCACAAACCCGGAATTCCCTATCCCCAAACTCCAGCATGTAACTTTGATCCATAGAATAGACGAACGGAATTAGCCGCCCCGGATTTGATTCATTTAACACCGGAGCAACAAACCTTGTTCCCGGACGCCTGACGACGCCGCCCGTGGGTAGAACAATGAAATTCTCCAGGGCAAGGCACCCGTTGTAATACCTCTCAACGTCTGTACGCCCCAGCATATGCGGGGACAGCTCCCCGGCCGTGAAATTAGTAAGGAAATGATCAAAGAGCCTCACCGCTACCACCTCACGGAGATATAAGGAGCGGACGTAGTCGGCTGGTACCGTTTCGTCCCCGCATCGGCCGCCAAGGCGTCTGTAAGGGTCTTTTCATACAGCTGATAGGACAAGCTGGCCAATTCGGTGCTGCCGGTGAGACTGATTGCTATTTGAGACGCGATTAGATACGCCAGCGCAGTGCGCACCTTTGCCGGCATATTGATGACCGGCAAGGCCGCATGGATATATGTCAAAGTGATCTCGGGCGAATCGGAATGGATAGTCCCTCCGACAAGCTCCCATCGGCTAGTCTCAGCCACTGACCTTTGCGTGTCCGATAAGCACCGGACGAAATCGGCGGGCAGGTCGAACTCGTACGAATACCCACTAGTCGGGGTGTTCCCGTTGTTCTGGAGCTTGACCGTTTTCGTAGCGAATGACCAATCCGCCTCCCCGAGGAGTTCCCATAGGCACTCAGTGAAGACCTGAGAACAGGCCTTAGCCTCCTTGGAGTCATCGGTCAACGCCGTTATATTGCTAACCCCGAGGAACGTTAGCGCCCTATTACATACCGCAACGGCATCAAGAGCCACAGACCCACCCCCCTAACTATAGGTGCGAGGGGATACCCCCCCGCACCTATATCGTACCACTACCCCGCTACTCTGAGACATACACGACGCAGACAGTTATCGTCCCAGTCGCTTCCCCGCCCGATATGGTTAAGACTATATCCTCATCCTCATTCAGCCTGACGCCGAGCGCATCCACCTTGTTGAGGTGAGTTAGCCCGGCAGCCGTGGTACTCGTTGCACCAAGATATTTATCAGCCACGGAGCTATTGCCCACCGAAACCTTTGTACCAGTCCCAAGTGCTGAATAAGCCACATAGCCGCTGACCACGACCGCCCCTTTGGGAACCCTTACCGTTACAATAGTACTACCGGCAGGAAGCGAGGCGGCGCTGTACGTGTCCATTGCCACCTTTAAGCGCCCGCCCCACATCCCTGGGCTAAGGATAATGGCAGGCGTAGCCATCACCTTAGAACGATTAGCGCCATATACGACCGCCATCTAGAACCACCCCCCCATTACACTTCTACGCACAATATCCGCCCTACTCCCTTTTCGCTCATCCTAGAAGCCCCAACGCTGATCCATGCCTGAATCAAAAGAGATTGGCCCTTTTGAGGTATTGGGTCTATCGAGGCCCCTATATCACGGGTGACGCCAAGCAACATTGCATTCTTCTGCCAGAACAGACATTCCCGATACCCATTGGAGTCCTTGGACAGGAGAGTGCTCTTGATGAACGTAAACCCGAGGAAGGAGTTTACCTCTCCCTGAACCAGAGCCTTGACAGTGTTGTAATCCGATGAAGTTACCTTCGTATTGTTTAGCAACTCCCCAAGCTGCTTTGGGCCAATGATTAGGTACCTTTCCTCATCCGAGACATCATTAGCGTCCAGCATCTCCTTGGCAGCTAGAAGCTTCTCAAGATTCAACCCCGTGGTCTGAGAGCTCCCCACGTTGACAGCTACAGTCATATTCGAATCGAACGGGGTGACCACATCCCCACGCTCACCAGTATAGGCAGGCCCAACCGCCGCCGTTATGATCTCCCTGTCCGTTGCACGGTTGAGAGCCGCGACAAAGTTGCTGGCATACGCCCCGGTCGGATTGTTGAGAATCCTGGCCAAGTCCTCAGCGTCGATGTAGTCGGCCACGTACTTATCCGAAGTCGTGACCCTCCGCCTACGGTGAGGAGTGGAGACTATCTCCAGGTCCCCGTGCCTAGTCGTCTTGCTCTGCGCTTCAACCGCCTCAACCTGATCAAAAAACGCATCCCTCCCCTGCACCGGCTCAACCCTGACCGCATCCCTGAGCTTGCTCCTGGTTTGCTGGTATAGGATTTCGATGCCGCTTTTGTACTGCTGAACCATTGCCGTCGTGATCTCAAAAGACATCCCTAACATCCCCCCCTATTTTGGCCTTAACCGCCATAAGCTATTTCGTGAAGCCTCTGGAACCGCCTGATTGCTTCTCCATGCGCTGGGCTCATCGGATCACGGAGAGCCTTCAAGAACTCCGGATCAGCCTTGAGCCTCGCCAGCTCTGACTTCGCATCGACAGACACCGGAGCCCCCCCGGATGCACTATTGAGCGAATCCTCCCCAATCATCTTGCCGATCCTGTTGAAGAGCCTAATAACCCTCGGATCATTGCCCAACCCGCTCTCCAGTATCTCCACAATCTCCGGATCAGCAACCGCCCGCACGGCACGCCTCGCAATGTCTAGCTCGGCCTCAAACGAACTCCCCCACTCACGCCGCAGCTCCTGTTCAGCCTTCGCCCTCCCCTCCTCTATCTGGGCGCTGAGACGCTCACGCCCCTTCTGAGTCAGCCGCCCCCAGAACTCGGCCAGCGCTTCCACCTGCGCCGGAGTCATCCCCGAGTCAAAGGCCACCTTCCTAAACTCCTCCAATACCTCCGGGTCAGCGTCGGAGATCTCCAGCTTGTACCCGTCGGGATTATCAGGACGACCGATAGCCCGGTAATACCTATCCCAATCCTCCTTGGGAGATTCCTTACCAGGCACAACCACATTATCCCGGTCTAGCAGCTTCGACGCATCAACCAACCCCCTAATAGCCTCTTCCATAGAAGCGTACCGCCTAACCGCTGGATCTGCCTTTAGTTCCTCCGGCAAAGACTCCCACCACTGCGCCGCACCGCCGTTGTCCACCTCCTTCGTCATGCTGCCATCCTCTAGCTCGTTATTCACCACCGTTAATCACCTCCATTTGGACGCGCCCGCTTGGATCTTCTCCCAGCATGGCCAAGATATGCAGGAACACCTCTTGTTTTGCTATCCTCCGGTCTGTTTCCCTCATAGAATCAGCGCAATACGGGGAAGCTCCGTGAAAACACATGTTAGCGAGATCCCCAAGCACCACCCTCCCATGCTCCCCGGAAAACACCGCCGAATAACTAGCCCTTAGATCGTCAAACTCAATCTTCATAGCCTTATCTGGGAAGCAGTCTTCCCAATCTCAGCCGCCTGCTGTACCAGCTGCATCTGCCGCTGAATAGCCTCAGCCTGCGCCCTCTCCTGCCTCATCCTGTTCACCTCTTCCGCACTCCGCAGCAACTTAGCGGGGACGCCGGTTATATCAGCCACATGCCGGGCCGTCTCATCAAAGTTGAATATATCCAGCATGTCCGGGCTGATCTGCGCCATAGTGGCCACGAACGAGAGGGCCCGTTGAATCGCCGCAACATCGCTCATCTTCTGCGCCCTACTCATTGGCGACAGGTATTCAATCCGGACTTTCGCCGCATACCACCCCAGCGTCTCAGGAGGAACAGGAACAGCCCCACGCCTGGACATGATCCCGAACACCCGCCGCGTCAACGGTTCCAAATACTCATGCACCAAACGCGAATAAGTCGGCCCAAGTATCCGCACGTTCTCCTCCGCCCGCTGCATCACCTCCGTTGCCGTCATCCTGTCGGCCCTAATCAGCGATATGGCGTCATAATAAAATGTCTCGTTGATCGATTGCCTAACCCTTTCGATCATAGCATCAGTGAGAGGGAGAGCCTTCCCGTCCACGACATACAGAGGAGATACAGGAGACGCCCCCTTGGCCCTGGTGTTGATACGCCCCGGGGTTGCGTCTAACGGGGTCAGGTAGCTCTTATATTCCACGTCAAGCGGTGGGGTAATGATTTTTGACGCCGCTTCCAAAATGTCCCGTGTCATCTTGTTGACCGTCTTGACGTCAGGGAGTGACTCCATCCCCGGCCCCCTGCCCCATATCTCCCCAGGCGCAGTATTCCACCGGGTGACGAACGCCGGAAACTCGTAGTATCCCCCCTCCTTGAGGATGTGCCGCCAGTCTGAGGCTATCCAAATAGACGCATAGGGTTTCCCACCTCCCTTGCTCCATCCATAGTCCTCCTTGGGAAAGATGGCATGTAATACCCGGATTTCCTCATCTGGGGCCTTTTCCGCCTTCTCCCTGATGGCCCCATTGCACGCCTTCTCTCCGAACTGGCGCAAGACATTGCGTGCAGTCATGGAGAACTCCCGAAAGAGCACGTCAACGAACCCGTGCTCATTCTCCGCAATAACGCATTCCCCTACTGGGAGAGTGCGGAACACGAGAGGGGCCCCGTTGGTATTTTCCCCCTCGTCAAGGAAGAGAATGCCAGTCCCAAACGCAATGAGGCTCAAATAAAACTCCTGCGCCTTCATGTGGAAATTGGAAGCGTTGATCGCCTCAAGGCATGTGTCTTCTATCGCCTGAACCCACCGCATAACCTCGGTAAGCCCCATTAGCTCCATCGGATTCGTCTTGATGGCCAGCCACCGCTGGGCGGGATTGGTCAACATGGAATGCAGTGTGGCCGCAAGCCTTGCGAGGGCCCGCGGCGCTGTCGCATCGTAAATCTGCGGGGGCCTGGCCCCAGCTGCCCCCCTCTTGGTGGCGCTGGGCAAGGTGTAATCACTAATTTCAGCCCAGACGCTCTGCAGCGGAGCCCTGGCCGCCTTAAGCCTTTCGTATCTCTCCAGTACCTTCTGCAAAATGGCTTCTTGCATCGCTACCCGCCTAACAGCGTCTTCCGCGAGACAACGGGCCCACTGCCGCCGCCCAATGCACCAGAACCACCCGAACCGCCGCCAGTCAACAGCGTTGACAGGTACCCGGCACGCTTGCGCTTCGCCGCCGCCCTGGCCTCCTCCTCCGCAGTTACCGCCGCCTCTGACACAGACAGCTGCGGATTAGCCACCGCACGCTTTTCCGCCTCCTTCTTCGCCGCCTCCTGCCGCGCCATGATCTCCTCGGCGCTTGGCCCGCTATCTGGCCTGCTCAAAAGAGCCGCAGCACCAAGAGCAGGCCCCGCCGCAGTAAGCAAGTTAGTCAACACCGTAAGTGCGCTCATTGCAACACCCCCGCAATTTCATTTTCCTTCTAAAACTCCAGCATAATCATACAACATCCCGCATCTCCAAGAAAGGTTCGAACGAATTGATCACTTCCCGCTGTATGGTCGCCTGATCAGCCGGAGGAGAGACCCCCAAATCCGGGTGGAACATGTTCGCCAAGCAGTCTAGCATATCGTCATGCATGGGAAGCCCAGGAATGTAAATCGAATATTCCTCATCGACGAACGTCTTAACTACATCCTCCTCTACCCCCTCCCAATTCCGCCTAACAATGGACCGAGGAAGAAGAATCCTTCCCCCCTTCCACGGAGCCATCAACCACGCTATGCGCTCAGCCTTGGCCACCTTCAAGCTCAGCGGAACGATGTTAAACACATACCCCGTCCGGTTCTGGACGTACTGGATATGCTCAATATCTGCTTGCATGGAATATTGCTCATAGCCCACAAGGATTGGCCGATATCGCCTTACAAGACTGAACAGCATATCAGTCCGTTCATCGAGGCTTAGCCTATCCCTAACCATGTCTATGACGCGGTAGACCTCATCAGCCCCGACACCAAAGACAACCATCGCCGTGTAATCCCGCCCACGCTTCTTGCTGCCAGCCGGATCAACCACAATGTAAACGTTCAGATCCTCCAGCCCCCGGGGCTCCCAAAACTTAAGCCACTCAAGGCGGAACGAGGCCTCAGCCCCAGCAGATGGATTCAACAGGATCTGACAGGCGAAAGTCTGCGGGCCCATTGCCTCCTTTTTGGCCGCCACCTCTTGCATATCCCAATACTGCGGCACCCCGTTAGGGAGTACCCCAGGATGAACCCGCGGCTTCGCCGCCTTCCTCCGGATAATCTCGCTGTATGTGTCCCGCAGCGCCCACCTGGTGCCAACATACCGCACCCGGCCGCCAGCCTTCGACAGGTTGAGCGAATCAGCCCACGCCGCCGTGGTCTTCTCGATCATCTCTTGGGTGCTAACGCTCTCCCTCGTTACCACGTCATCATAGATCATCAGGTCAAAATGTCGGCTGGTGGGCTGGTTGTCTACAAGCCCCCAAGCCTCTACCGTGGCCTCCTTGGGGTTCCCCGACCGCTTCACGATGATTGAGTCAGTCGTCCACCTAGGCGATTCCTTCTTGGGATTGGCATATAGGACATCAGAAAATAACGCCTTCAACAGCTCATTGGTTTCAAACTCCCGCTTTATCTGCTGCAGAAACCCCTGCGCTATTTCACGGCGATGGGAAAAGATCGCAACCGTAACCTCCGGATTGCGCAGGATCTCCTGGATAGTCAAGCCAAAAGTGATAATCGAGCTTTTGAAATGCTCACGGGCCCACAGATCCAAATATCCGTCAGGTGCTAACTGCACCTCCCGGCACCTATCAAACCCCCAACAGGCGTTAAACGTATCCCGAGGCGGGACGTCTATATCACGACGCCCGAGCACATACACCAGCAGGAAGAACAGGTCATTGCGGCACAGCCAACGCAGGGCCTCCAGGACACACGCCGGATTGGCCGCCCTGGCTGCCGCCTGCAGCAGACGCAGATAAAAAACCTTCGCCGTCCTCTTGTCACTGGGAAGCCTGCCCACTGCCCAACTCCTCCAACAGCGAATCAACTAGCTTGGTCACAAAATCGACCGCCATCCTATGCCTGCTCTCCTCCTCGGCATCCACGATCTTCTGCGCCACCCGAGCCCGTAGCTCTATGAGCCTGTAAAGCGCCGACGCATCCCTTTCTGTCTTCTGCTTCCTGCCCTGGATGGCCTTAATAATCCGATCTATCGACCTCAGCGTCTCCCGGTTTAGGCTCCTCGGATCCACATCAGCATCAACACCATCTCCCCCATCCCCATCCCCACCAAGCGCCAGCCCCTCCAACAGCTCATCCCATTGGTACTTTTTGCGCCAATTGATCAGCGTAGGATACGATACACCACCGAGATCCTGCTGCACCCTCCTAAGCCCACGCCCAGGGCCAAGCTGCACCCAGTAATCAAAATACCGCCTCACCTTCTCGGGCATAACCCCATCAAGCACCTAACTCACCTACCCCTTGACCCCAGCAAATACAGGCAGACACACAGACAAACAACCAACACCGCCGAGCCAGGCAAATAGCTATGGGGAAAATTTTTTATATACAGCGTGTGTGGGTATTGTGGTTGTCCTCGTGCTGTCGCTGGGGGGATCCACCCCCTGCAATAACAACCGAAACAAACACCCACCCCCTGCATAATCTTACACATCATCGCCCAAGTTGTACAGTCCAGACGCTAGCTAGTCTATAGCTAGACTACTAGGGTTATAGTAGTAGTAGTACTAGTAAAGAGCAATGTAGCCTATAGTCTATAAGTAGACGGAGAATCTACTCAAGGCATAGTTATTCTCTCCTTCCATCTACAGTTAGGCTGTAAGTGTATCAATAGCAGTCTATAGCTTAGAAAAGCAAAAGCGCTTCTAGTAGAAGCACCTTAGTAAGGCTAAGTTAAAAGCTTACCTGAGGATAGCGGCGTCAATGGCAAATCATTAAGCTTATTGAGTTTAGAAAGCAGAGAACGTTAATCAGCTTAACAAGCATAACCCCCCGAAGGTCAAGATTAGTCAGGAAGAAGTGCACGCAAAGAGTCATTTAAGTTTATCGACTTTCGAAAGTAGAGAACATTTTAGCACCGCAAAGCCAAAAGCTGATAGCGCCGGCGCCGTTGGCGCGGCGCACAATTAAACCACCGCGGAACGTAGCAGCTCAGCGCCCAAAAGATAGCACCCACCACGTAAAGGCATCAGCACGAAGGACGCAAAGCTTAGCGCCAAAGCATAGCCGCCAGTAAATGCATCAGCACGGCGCCGCCGGATGGATTGCGGGGTTTAAAATATAAAGCCAAGCGGTAAATTCCCATGCGTTTCAATGCGAAACCACTCAAATATTC
>ERZ795045.2393-NODE-2393-length-18471-cov-4.999891_pt1 | contig 18471 bp, 18 predicted proteins | sample MGYA00375129_ERZ795045 | MGnify/ENA primary metagenome ERZ795045 (study PRJEB30174, sample SAMN05720166) | activated sludge metagenome | isolation source: anaerobic digester from wastewater treatment plant | place: Japan | collected 2015-05-15 ... | reverse complement strand
ACCTTCTCTCTGAATTGTACTATATTAGTATCGCGACGGATTAAGGTATGGGATAGGAGTAGTAGGGGATACTCTGAATTGTACTATATTAGTATCGCGACGTACCCAAGATACCAGATGGGATGACGAGAGATCTCTGAATTGTACTATATTAGTATCGCGACTCATTGTGGTCATTAATCGTAACACTTGCTGTTATCTCTGAATTGTACTATATTAGTATCGCGACATATTCGCAACAAATCATTGCGTTTATTTCTATTGACTCTGAATTGTACTATATTAGTATCGCGACAAACTTTTTCCATTAACATTATTATAATTCGTAACTCTGAATTGTACTATATTAGTATCGCGACCATGTCCCATATTCCCATATACCATTATGCCAAACCTCTGAATTGTACTATATTAGTATCGCGACTGATCTGACGGAGAGAGATTTTGTTCATGACAACTCTGAATTGTACTATATTAGTATCGCGACGGACCATACTTTCTACATTCGTCGAAGGAAAATACTCTGAATTGTACTATATTAGTATCGCGACTATTTCATACCACATAAATTCGCTATCTGGGGTCTTGCTCTGAATTGTACTATATTAGTATCGCGACGGACCATACTTTCTACATTCGTCGAAGGAAAATACTCTGAATTGTACTATATTAGTATCGCGACAACATAGTTACACCTTTAAAATAAATTTAACAAATTAACTCTGAATTGTACTATATTAGTATCGCGACTCCCAAGTCCCGTTCAACCATATCCCGTCCTCCCATCTCTGAATTGTACTATATTAGTATCGCGACAAACATTGGAAGGCGATATGGTGGCTTCTATAGGCTCTGAATTGTACTATATTAGTATCGCGACGTGCTACAAACGGTAAGCTACCACTTGTTCTCTTAACTCTGAATTGTACTATATTAGTATCGCGACGAGATCTTCTTAAAAAATGCTTTTCCGTTGATTGCTCTGAATTGTACTATATTAGTATCGCGACGCAGAAGAGGTAAGAAACTCGTCATCTCTTTCTTTTTCTCTGAATTGTACTATATTAGTATCGCGACAGAGCTAACCTTTTAACCGTAACGTCTGGCTCTTCAGCTCTGAATTGTACTATATTAGTATCGCGACTATAGACCAATTCTGTAATGGCATATTTTTCTTGGAACTCTGAATTGTACTATATTAGTATCGCGACAATTCGAACCAATCACGAAGTTCGATATTTTTATTGGCTCTGAATTGTACTATATTAGTATCGCGACGCGACCGTTTTCGTTGGCAATAACGGTGGCTTCGCCCTCTGAATTGTACTATATTAGTATCGCGACTTGTAATTTTTCGCAAAAAACCCCTTTGTTATGGCTCTGAATTGTACTATATTAGTATCGCGACCCGAAAAAAGTTTTACCTGCCTTGTCCAAGCCTATCCTCTGAATTGTACTATATTAGTATCGCGACAGTTTCCCACCTATCGCCGTTCTTACTGTTCCGGCGACTCTGAATTGTACTATATTAGTATCGCGACAGTATAGGGGCAAATAATAATTTGCCCCTATTTTTTTTGCAATCGAACGTATAGATAGAAATAAGGGAAACCTTCCAAAGGTCTACGTAGGGGCACGGCATGCAGTGCCCCTACGATGTGCCCCGAATAAAGAAAACCTTCGGAAGGTTCTAAACCTGGTAATTCGAGAAAATCCTAATTTAAATTATATTAATTTAAACATTTTGCATTACACAGACAGGAATGTCTGTGCTACCATTGATTAAGGATGGTTCTATGTAGGGGCAATTCGTGAATTGCCCCTACGATTTCCCCGACAAATGTGGATTTTAGATTAAAAATTATGTTTTGCATATCAAATTATCTTTCATTTTACACAGACAGGAATGTCTGTGCTACCGTTGAAATATGGAAAACCTTCCGAAGGTTTGAAACCTTCGGAAGGTTCTAAGCCTCGAAATATTCAACCAACCTTGAATAAAATTAACCTATTTCTCGCATTTGGAAATCGCAGACAGGAATGTCCGTGCTACCACTGATTAAGGATGGTTCTATGTAGGGGCACGGCATGCAGTGCCCCTACGATGTGCCCCGAATAAAGAAAACCTTCGGAAGGTTCCCGCCCTTCCGAAGGTTCTAAGCCTGGTGATTAAAGAAAATCTCTAATGTTCTAAGCGAGGTAATTGCGAGAAATTGCGAATTAAAAACTATTTACTCAATACCCATTCTTTGCTTTAATATTTTTTGGGTGTATGGAATTAATCCGCCTGCGTCGACTATTGCCTGGCGTGCTTTCGGAAGCGGCACAACAGCAAATTCTTTGCCTTGCGTTTTGTTTTCAACCTTGTCGCCTGCAATTTCGAGTTCGTCGCCGACTTCTGCTTCGATTTCCGGGCAAATCACAGTTCGCAAGCCCAAGTTTATGCTATTCTGCAAGAAAATGCGAGCAAAATCCCTTGCCACAATTGTCAGGTTGTGCCCTTTCAGGCACGATGCCGCTTGCTCGCGCGAAGAACCGCAACCAAAGTTCTTGCCCGCAACTATAATTCTTGTCTCCTCTGTTTTTTCGCTATTGAGCAATTTGTTTAGTTCTTTTATGTCGTCGAAAGCGAATTGCGGCGTCTCTGTTGGCAGAACAGTTGCCATATATCGTCCGGGATAAATAATATCGGTCGAAATATCATCGCCAAATTTATAGATTACTTTAGCCATATTAGAACCCTCCTTTTTGCGGATTAGTTATCATTCCCGTTATTGCCGAAGCAGCAGCAACAGCAGGCGAACATAGATAAACTTCTGAATCGGGATTGCCCATTCGCCCCTTGAAATTGCGGTTTGTGGTGGCAAGCGCAACTTCTTTGTCGCCCAGAGCGCCTTGATGCACACCAAGGCAGGGACCGCAACCAGGGTTCATCACCACCGCACCGGCTTTGACAAGGTCGTTGACGTAACCTAATTCGAGTGCTTTCTGATATATTCTATATGATGCGGGGAAGACAAGCATACGCACCCCGCGAGCGACTTTTTTGCCGCGAAGAATGCTTGCGGCGGTTTCCAAATCATCTAAACGCCCGTTTGTGCAGGAACCAATCACAATCTGGTCCACTTTTAGTCCTTCCACCTCGCTTACAGGCTTGACGTTATCGACTGTGTGCGGGCAAGCAATTTGTGGAACAAGCTTCGATGCATCGATTTCGACTACCTGGCAGTATTTAGCGTCCTCGTCCGGTGCGATAAGTTCGATTTCACCTGTAACGCCGGCTTCTTCACGCAGGAAGCGAACAGTTTCTTCGTCGGGCGGGACAATACCGGAGGTAGCCCCTGCTTCGACTGCCATATTGCACAGTGTCAGTCGTCCCGAAGTGCTCATATTGCGAATAGTCGAGCCGTGAAATTCAAGCACTTTGAAATTTGCACCTTCTGCCGAAATTTTTCCAATCAAGTTCAAAATTATGTCCTTCGGTTGAACATATTTTGGCAGTTCGCCCTCGACAACAACCTTGATAGTGTCGGGCACTTCGACATTTAGAACATTGCCAAGAGCCCAGACGGACGCCATTTCTGTTGCACCAATACCGAAGGCAAATGCACCCAGAGCACCGTGCGTGGTGGTGTGGCTGTCTGTTCCAACAACGACATAGCCGGGAAGCACATACCCGTTTTCGGGAAGGATTTGGTGGCAGATACCGCCTTCATCTCCGCGAATATCGTGGAATTTAGTAATTCCCTGTTCAGCGACAAAAGCACGAATTTTCTTCTGGTTTGTGGCTGTTTTCTTGCTTTCGGCGGGAACTCTGTGGTCGAAAATAATAGCAATCCGATTTGGGTTCCATACTTTTGCGGGGCGTCCCAGACCGGCGAAAATCTCCTGGAATTGGTTCATCACAAGTGCCGCATTCTCGTGCGACATTGCAGTATCGACGGCGGGTTCGAGCACTTCGCCAACTTCAACGCTTGGTCTGGAAGTGGCACGAGCCAGAATTTTCTGAACAATCGTTTGACCCATTTTCTCCTCAATTTCTGTGTTCGAAATGAAATTTGAAACATATAATTTATAAACATTTTTCTAAAAAAAGAAGAAAATTTGAGAACGGGCGAAAAAAAAAGTTTCTATAAATCAAGTTTTCTCATAATTACAGCGCTTAGAACCTTCGGAAGGTTTTCATAACCGGTAGCACAGACATTCGTGTCTGTGAATTATTACAGGAAAAAAATGTTTTTATTATTCAAGGTTGGTTGAATATTGCAAGGCTTAGAACCTTCCGAAGGTTTGAAACCTTCGGAAGGTTTTTAAATAATCGGTAGCACAGACATTCGTGTCTGTGAAATGTAAAATGTTTAAATTAATATAATTTAAATTGGGCAATTCTTTAATTACAGCGCTTAGAACCTTCGGAAGGTTTTGAACCTTCCGAAGGTTTCCTTATATTAATAAAACATATAGCAAAATCAAGCGTCTTTAAAAAGTTATATTTGAGTTGGACGATGGCACAAACTATTGTAGCATTGGCAACTCCGCCGGGAATAGGCGGGCTTGCAGTAATCAGAATTTCAGGTGAGAAATCATTTGAGATTGTCGATAAAATTTTCCTGGGTCGCACGAAAGCCCAGGACGCACCAAGCCACACTGTGCATTACGGCAAAATCCACCGAAATGGGGAAGTGGTAGATACCGTAACAGTTTCCATTTTCTGCAAGCCGCATTCATACACGGGCGAAGACGTTGCCGAAATCAGTTGCCACGGCGGAATGATTGTGGCGAACGAAATAATCGACCTCTGCATCGAACACGGTGCAGAAATCGCAAAGCCAGGCGAATTCACCCGCCGCGCTTTCATCAACGGAAAGCTCGACCTTTCGCAAGTGGAAGCAGTTGCCGACATCATTCATTCCACCACACGGCTTGCTGCACAAACTGCATCGCGCCAACTCCTGGGTAATTTCAAGAAACGTCTTGACGATATCATACAAAATCTGATGAATATTGCAGGTTTGCTCGAACTGGAATTGGACTTTGCCGAAGAAGAAATCGAATTGGTCGAGAAACATCAAATCGTCGAGAAACTCGAAAACGTTGTGCAGTATTGTTCCTCGCTTGCCGCTTCCCATAGAAGTGCAGAAATACTCAGAAACGGCTTTTATGTCGGGATAGCAGGATTTCCAAACTCGGGCAAATCAACGCTTTTCAACACATTGCTTCAAAAGCATAGAGCAATTGTCAGTCCAATTCCGGGAACAACCCGCGATTATATTGAGGAATCGCTCTATATCGGCGATATTCACGTCCGACTTGTAGATACTGCCGGGGTGCGCTCGACCGACGACGTTATCGAGGTGGAAGGAATTCGCCTTGTCGAGAACGTTTTGCAAATGTCCGACCTAATTTTAGTGATAAACGACGCAACAAAAGGGGTGCATCATTCCGATGAATTAGCCGAAGGAATCCGCCGAAAGCACCCCGATAGGGAAGTCCTCGTAGTGCAAAACAAAGTTGATTTGCTTCAAGATGGAAGCGTAGAAGGCATTTCTGCAAAACATAATCTTGGAATTGAGAACCTAAAAGAATTGATTGCTGCAAAGGCAAAAGTTTCCTTCTCGCGTGAGCAGGACGCTTTGATAAATCAAAGGCAGGCGAAATTGCTTGCCGAAGCGGCAAATATTCTGCAAAATGCAATCGGTTCGATAAAATCAGGCTTCGATAACGTCGCAATTGCAATAGACGTTCGTCAGGCAGCAGAAAAGCTTGGCGAAATCACAGGCAAGAAATGGAGCGAAGACGTCTTAAACCAAATTTTTTCTAACTTTTGCATTGGCAAATAATGTTCCACGTGAAACACATATATAATAAATTTGACGTAATAGTTGTCGGTGGGGGACACGCCGGCATCGAAGCGGCTTTTGTCGCTGCGAATATGGGGGCAAAAGTAGCACTCGTTACGATGAACTTCCACACAATTGGTCGCCCGTCCTGCAATCCGTCCATCGGCGGAACTGCTAAAGGTCACCTTGTAAAGGAAATCGACGCTTTGGGCGGCGCTATGGGATTGCTTGCCGACCGCGGCGGTCTTCTCTTCAAAATGCTGAACCGCTCGAAAGGTCCCGCTGTGTGGTCCCCACGCACCCAAATTGACAAAGACCTTTATCCAAAATATGCTCTCGAATTACTTCTGAAACAACCCAATTTAACTTTGATTAATGGAACAGTTGACGAAATAATTGTCGAGAAAGGGAAAATCGCCGGGATAAAGACAAAATCAAATGAACATTTACAGGCAAAAGCAGTTATTCTTTGCGCCGGCACTTTCCTCAACGGCAAAATGTTCACCGGATTGGAGGTTACTTATGGCGGGCGATATGGCGAACCAGCATCAGACCGCGTTTCTGAACTGCTTGCTGCTCACGGACTGGAAAAAGGGCGATTGAAAACGGGCACCCCACCACGCGTCCACGCTAAATCCATCGATTACAGCAAAACTGAATTAGCCGGCGGCGACGAACCGCCCGAACCGTTTTCCTTCCGCACCCAAAGGGTAAAGAACCGACTGATGTGCTTCTCGACCTCCACAAACGAACACACACACGAAATTCTACGGACGGGGTTTTCTCGTTCACCTATGTTTACAGGAAGAATAGAAGGTGTCGGACCGCGTTATTGCCCTTCAATCGAGGATAAAATCGACCGCTTCGCCGAACGCCAATCCCATAAAATTTTGCTTGAACCCGAAGGGCTTCGCACCGATAGCGTCTATGTCAACGGTTTTTCTACAAGTTTGCCCAAAGACGTTCAGGAAAAAGGCTTGCGAACTATACCCGGACTTGAAAATTGCGAAATTCTTCGATACGGCTATGCAATCGAATACGACTTTTTCTATCCCTATCAGCTCAAATACACATTAGAGACCAAAGCAATAGACGGGCTTTTCTTCGCCGGGCAAATCAATGGAACTTCGGGATACGAGGAGGCGGCAGCTCAGGGCTTAGTCGCAGGAGTGAACGCCGTTCTTAAAATACGTGGGGAAGGGGAATTTGTGCTTCGTCGCTCGGAAGCTTACATCGGTGTGCTTATCGACGATTTGATAAACAAGAACACGGAAGAACCTTACCGTCTTTTCACTTCGCTTGCTGAATATAGGTTGCTACTGCGTCAGGATAATGCCGCATACCGCTTGATGAAATACGGCGCTCAGTTCGGTCTTGTTCCACGTGAAACATTCGAACGCTTCCAGAGGGAAGAAAACGCTGTCCGTTACGCTTTCGAATTCTTCAAAAATACGAAGCTGAAACCCAACGAAGTCAATGATTATCTCGTCGCAAAGGGCGAAAATCCTATAAACGACGCTCAATCTATATTTATTCTTGCAAAAAGGGAAAATACAGACTTGCTCAAATTAGCAGAAATTGCCGCAATCGATGATGCAGTGGTGCGAAAAGTGCTTTCTTCGGGCAAACTTTTCGAGCAATTACGCACAGAAATTAAATACGATGGCTATATCGAACGCCAAAGACGCGAAATTGAATATTTCCTCGAAAACGAAAATAAATACATTCCCGAAAGCATAGATTACTACTCAATTCCTTCGCTATCGAACGAAGCAAAGGAAAAAATTAGCCGCATTCGCCCGCGTTCGCTCGGTCAGGCGTCCCGCATCGCAGGAGTTTCGGCTGCCGATGTCTCTGTTCTTTCTGTTTATTTAAGATAACGGGAATTTTATGAAAATTGTTCTTATCCAACCCGACACTTTAATCGGCGACGCTCTCGAAAATCTTATTCCGCGAGAAACAAACGCACAATTGTGCCGTATTAAAATTGGTGCGTCGTCCGCAACAAACGATGATTTGGAATACACTCTTGATTTTTCCGATAGAAAATTGCTTCGAAAAACTATTCTCTCGGAAAAACCTGACGTTATAATAAATTCTCATCTTATCACAAATAGCAAAGACAACCCGACAAAAGAGCAAATCTGGAACGTCAATGTCGATTTGAACGATTTCCTGATTACTACCGCAAAAATCGCAGAAGTTCACTACATCACTTTTTCCAGCGAACTCGTCTTCGATGGCAAACGCGGACCTTACTCGGAGGACGACCTTGCCTCGCCAACCGACTATATCTCGAAAAGCCTTCTTGCTCGCGAAAGCTCTTGCAAGCAGGACCTGAACCTGATTACTCTTTTCCGAACCACGAAAGTTTTCGGCTATTCCAGCTACGATAATTTAGACGAAGTATCCGAAATTTATGTATATTTGCAAACTGGAATTGACGTTGAGGTAAAAAACACCGTTATTTCGAACCCTGTTTGGAATAATGATGTTGCAAGAGCTGTGATTAATGCTTGCGAGCGGAAAAAATACGGTTTGTATAATTTAGGTGGTGCCGACTTCTTGAACGAGGTATATAAAGTGAGATTAATTAGCAAGGTCTTCGGTTTTAATGATGTAGATATTAACGCAGAGGACGCACCTGAAATTAAAAAATTAGGGCTGGTCAATCTCAAAGTTCAAACTGATTTGAGAATTGATTTCACCAAATACGAAAGCGCTTTGCAAGTGATGAAATATTATATGGATACAAATTTTAGAATTTTGTCTATTTGATTTTGGAAAATTATTGATATGCTTAATTTATCAGTAGATAGGGCAAAGGAAATAATCCAGAATGTTGCTAACCGCCGAATTGCAGTCATTGGCGATGTGATGCTCGACCGCTACTTCTGGGGTAGCGTCTCACGTGTTTCGCCCGAAGCACCTGTTCCCGTGGTCGATTTGGAAAGCGAGACCTTCCATCTTGGTGGCGCTGCCAACGTTGCGGCAAACTTGAAGTCGCTCGGTGCTCGACCTTATCTTTTCGGTGTGCTCGGTTGCGATAAATTCGCCGATATTTTCATAGATATTTCCCAAAAAATTGGTATCGAGCCATCGGGACTATTTCAGGACGGTGCCCGCCCGACTACTCTCAAAACTCGCATAATTGGCAACAATCAGCAACTTCTGCGACTTGATCTGGAAAAACGCACAGCAATTGATAAATCCGCAATTGATTTTATAATACGCAAAATCGAGGAAACTGACGATTTCGCAGCAATAATTTTGCAGGACTACAACAAAGGCGCTATCACCGCCGAACTTATTCACCTGGTGATTGAATTTGCAAAATCGAAGTCTATTCCTGTGTTTGTCGATCCGAAATTCGCTAACTTCTTTGAATATAACGAGGTTACTCTATTCAAGCCGAACAAACGCGAAGCAGAATTAGCTCTGAACCTTGAAATCAAATCCGACGAAGCTTTGAACGAAGCTGGAAATCAACTGTTGAGTAAACTCAAAGCTGATAATGTGTTAATCACGCTTGGTTCCGAAGGAATGCGGCTTTTCAAAAGCAACGGCGAGATTAAATCTGTTCCTACGCGTGCCCGAAAAGTTGCTGACGTCTCGGGTGCGGGCGATACTGTTATTGCAACGCTTGCTGCGGCATACTCGGCGGGCGCAACAGTGGAAGAAGCCGCAACACTGGCTAATTTCGCTGCGGGCGTTGTCTGCGAGGAACCCGGCATTGTGTCCGTGCAAATCGATAAATTAATCAATGCTGTTAAGATTTTTTCGGAATAAAATGATAGTCCACAGAGAGGAAATATCTTTGCTTTGCGAGCAATTGCGGAACGAGGGCAAGCGAATTGTTTTCACAAACGGGTGCTTCGATATTATCCACGCCGGGCACGTTCATTATCTTACGGAAGCGAAAAAACTTGGCGATGTGCTGATTATCGGGCTGAATACCGATGCTTCGGTTCGACGCCTGAAAGGCAACTCTCGTCCCATTAACAACGAGCAGGATAGGGCAGAGGTGCTAAATGCTTTAAAGCCCGTTGATTACGTCATTCTATTCGACGAGGACACCCCGCTCGAACTAATTCAGCAGGTGCGTCCCGATTATCTTGTCAAAGGGGCGGACTATCAGAGGCAGAACATCGTCGGGGCAGACTTTGTGGAAAGCTACGGCGGGCGCGTTGCTACTATCGAGTTCGTCGAAGGCAAATCTACAACAAATATTATCAACAGAATGAAATCGAGCGATGAGAATTAACGCAATTTTACTCATTTTGCTTGCTTTTCTTGCAAGTTGCAAGCAGGAACAGAAACAAAAATATGAATTCCAATACATAAATCAGGCAAATAGTGCCGCAAATACTGACAGCACAATTTATTACACAGTTAAAATCATACGTCAGTTCCCGCATAATAGAGAATTCTACACGCAAGGACTGCTCTATCACGATGGATTTCTCTACGAAAGCACCGGTCAGCACGGGCATTCCGCACTTTACAAGATAGACCCGCAATCAGGAAAAGTAATCACGAAGGCAACGCTTCCCGATGATAAATTCGGCGAAGGAATTGCGGTGTGGAAGAACAAGATTTATCAAATCACCTGGCTGGAAAACACTTGCTACGTCTATGACGCAAAGTCGCTCAAACTTGAACGGACGCTTCGCTATAACGGCGAGGGCTGGGGGCTTGTCGCCGATGGCGACCGCCTGATTATGTCCGATGGTTCATTTGTGCTCAAATACATTAACCCGCAGGACTTTTCGCAAATTGGCACAAAGCAGGTGCATTATCTGAATGGGCGGCAGGTGTATAACATAAACGAGCTGGAATTCGACGGCGAGGGCTATCTTTACGCAAATATCTGGCAGGAAGACAAAATCGTAAAAATAGACACTGCCGCAGGCAAAGTGGTTGGAATTATTGATATTTCGCCGCTGCGTGAAATTGTCGTTCGTGGTGGTGCGCCCGAAGTTTCAAATGGCATTGCATTCATTCCCCAAAGCCGAACATTTATTCTCACGGGCAAATACTGGCACAGCTACTTCGAAGTAGAATTTGTAAAAAAGTAAATCATCGGTAGCACAGACATTCCTGTCTGTGAAATGCAAACATAATTTGCAATGCAAAACACAATTTTCAGACAGGAATGTCTGAACAACCAGCGGCACCATCGAAAGTTTCCCTAATTCTGCGTATTTTATATTTGATTTTCTATAAAAATTTATGTTGATAATTCTTCTATTAATAATATTATATATTTATATATACCTTTAATAATAATTATTATGTTTGTGGAAAAGTGAAAAAAAAGAGCTTGACAGGTGCATAAAACTTTGAGATTATTTAGATTATAGAAGCCGAAATATTCGACAATAATGTATAAAACCACGTAATTTATTAACAAAAAATTCACAAAAAAATCGCCCTATGTGAAAAAAAAACATTTGGACTAAATAAATTAGTGGAAAAGTTCGTTTTATTAACAGAAAAAAATGTAGTTTGTTAAAAAATTGTTGATAATTTTATTAAAAAAAGTGAGAAAAATTATAATAGTATAGGAATAAAGAATTTATGAAAATAGCGATTGCATCAGACCACGCGGGATATAACTATAAAAAAGAGTTATCAGTATTCTTGAAAGAATTAGAGCAGCAGGTGCTGGATTTTGGGACTTTTTCGGAAGAATCGGTGGATTATCCTGATTTTGCTTTTCCTGCGGCAGAAGCAGTAGCGGGAAATATTGCAGATTTCGGAATCTTGATTTGCGGAACAGGCATTGGAATGGCAATTACAGCGAATAAAGTTGTAGGAATACGTGCGGCAAATTGCACATCCACTGAAATGGCAGAAATGGCACGCCGCCACAATAACGCAAATGTGCTTACTCTTGGGGCGAGAATAACTGATTTAGAGCTTGCAAAGGAAATAGTGAAAACCTTTCTCTTTACTGAATTCGAGGGCGGTCGCCATATGATACGAATTGAGAAAATTCATTCAATTACAGGTAATTAAATGGAAACTAAGATAATTTTCGAGGACCCCGAAGTTAAAACAGTGGATTTGCTGGTAATCGATGCCCACCCAGACGATGCCGAAATATCAGCAGGCGGTGCAATTGCCCGAATGACAGCGTCTGGCAAGAAAGTTGCGATTGTTGATTGCACCCGAGGCGAAATGGGCACCCGCGGCAATCCCGACCTACGGCTACAAGAATCGCTCGAAGCAACGAAAATATTGAATGTTTCGCACCGCATAAATTTAGGTATGATGGACGGATTTATCGACGAAAGTCCCGAATCGCTATATCGAGTTATCTCTATTTTTCGCAGATTTAAGCCGAAAATTATTCTAACTCACCCACCGTTCGAACGCCACCCCGACCACGAAGCTGTCCACCGACTTGTGAGGAACGCTCTTTTCAAAAGCGGACTGACTAAAATTCACACTGAACTAAACTGCGAAGAGCAGGAAATTTACCGAACTCGCAAAATTTTCTGCTTTATGCAAAGCTACCAGTTCGAGCGAAAACCCGACTTCTACGTTGATATTACCGACGTTCACGATATCAAGATGCGAGCAATCGAAGCGTTCGCCTCGCAAGTTTACGTTACAGGCAACGAAAATACAAACGAACCGCAGACCAAGCTTTCCAGTCCCGAATTCAAAGAAGAGCTAATAGCACGTGCGAAATACTTCGGAAGCCTTATTGGCGTTCGATATGCGGAAGCCTATTTGTCGGTCGAACCCGTCGGAGTTGGCTGCCTGAGCTATCTTGCTTAGCAAACTGCTTCTTCGAGCAGCGAAAAAGTCTTCGTCTTTGTGTCCAAACGTGCTTTTATGCCAATGGGCAAAGTGATTTTGTGCGATACGTGCCCGAATGGAAAATCATAAACAAGCGGAACGCCCAAAGGTTTGCAAATTTCTTTAATTACTTCGAAAATTGTTTTGCCGCGGTTCGGATAAAAAGATTTGCGTGTATGTAAATTTTTGAATTTGCCGAAAACAATGCCTCTGACGTTCTTCATTTTGCCTGCAAGGACAAGCTGGGTGAGCATTCTATCGATTTCGTAGGCGTGCTCGGACACATCTTCCAGAAACAAGATTGAGTTGTTGGTCTGAATTTCGTAAGGAGTTCCAAGCGTGCTGGAAATTATACGCAAATTTCCGCCCTGAATAATACCTTCCGCAGTTCCTTCGTTAATCACCTGCATATCGTCAATCTTTGCAGAAAAAAGATCGCCTATGGTGAGCGTCTTTTTGAAACTATTGAGCGAGAAATCGTTCCAGGTGCTTACAGCAACGGGACCGTGGAAAGTAACAAGCGAGCATTTTGCGTAGATTGCGTTTAGCAGTGCGGTTATATCGCTAAATCCAATGACAATTTTGGGGTTGTTCTTGATAACCTGGTAATCGAGTTTATCGAGAATACGCATAACGCCATAACCGCCGCGAGCACACATAATTGCATCGACATCGGGGCGCTCGAAAAATTGCATAAGTTCGTCGGCACGTTCCTGGTCCGTTGCCGCTAAATAATTATGGTTGTTTTTCTGATTTCTTGCAATTCTTCCAATTTCGACAGAAAAACCCTGCATTTTGAGAATATTTATAGTGCTGTTCAAATTCCACGCACTTGCGGGGCTTGCAGGCGAAGCAATAGCAATAAGAGAACCGCTTTTGAGAGCAGCGGGCAGTATCTTATCGGTCGGTATGTAGTTGGTGTTCTTTTCGGTGCCTTTGAAAGGGGAAAGTTCGAGCGTTCGTGCGGTTAGATTACCCGCCGCCGAGAACGCAATAGCACCCGCAGCCAATTGCTTTATAAATTCGCGTCTATTTTTCATTTCATCACAAAAAAAGTTCAATTAAACTACGAAAAAATTATGCCAAAATAAAAATTTTATAGTTAGCCGACTTTATCTTTTAATAACGAGGAGTTTTTTAAATCATTATTAGTTCATTGAGAGTTATAAGCAAATATTGATTTTGCATAAAAATTGGTATAAATACATAATTTTTATAATTTTTTTTGTAATTTTTCGTGTAAAATTTTTGGAGCAACATTAAGTATTGAAATCAAAGAATTTGACCTAAATATTTTGTAAATTTGAAAAGGAATTAAGACTGAAAATATGTTAAACACAATAGAAATAGACCGAAGCAACCTGACCATAATGGGAGTTAAGTTTTCGGACCTGAAAACCTTAGAAAGTACTGCAAACGCCTTGGGAAGCAATATGTTTGAAGGATTTAAACCGACACCAAAGGGTATTGAAATCATAAGGGACTATGTAACAGGAAAAATATCCCTAACAGAACTTGTGGCAATTGCCAAACAAAAAGAATATGTCTAATTCCTATAAATACATAGACCCTGAGTACACGTACACTGACCCCGAGACTGGAATTTTAAGAAATTTACTAAACATAACCGACCCTGATGTATTTCTTTTCGTTGAAAGCAGTGCAGTAACAAAACGACTTCAAGAACTTTATGATAATCCTATAAAAATCACAGGTATTGACAGCCTTTTAGAAATTCATAGACATTTATTTCAGGATATTTTCGTTTGGGCAGGACAGAAGCGAACGGTTGAAATTTGCAAAGACGGTAAGCAGTTTTTCCCTACCTCGCACTTTGACTACGCTTTTAGATACATTGACCAATTAATTGCTGAGAAGTTGGCGGAAATTTTAGATAGCATAAACTATTTACACCCATTCAGAGAAGGGAACGGACGAACCCAAAGAGAGTTTTTAAGACTGCTGGCATTAGAAAAAGGCTTGACACTAAATCTCAACCCGCCCGACAACATTAGTGTTTACGAACGTTATATGAAAGGCACAATTGAAAGCGACGTAAAAACTTTGACAGAATTAATTTTTGAACTAATTGACACGAATAACAAATAGAAAAAATAAAGTTATCATCAGTTCACTGCAATTGAGGTTCGTGTGGTTAAATCAAGTGCAGTGCGACTGTTAAGTGTTCAGAAATCTATACGAAATCCATTCCCCGTCTATTTTCCGAAAACCAACGCACCAATACAGCGCAGGAATACCATTTCTACTTATTTAAGAAAAATTTTTTGTAAAAATACTCGAATGAGCGGTTTTTCACACAAGCTACTTCGACGGAAAAATGTCTGAGCACTTCCTGCATAAAATCAATTCGCGAGCGGTAGGTGCGAATGTAGTATAGATTAAAATCTTCCTTCGAAACTGTGTTGGTCGCTGCATACGGTTCGAGCCCGAGCGAACGAGCAAATTCGTCGGTCATTCCCGCAAGATACCAGCTTTCAATTTCCTTAATCACAATCAGAATTTTCTCGATGTCGACAAGCTCGAATTTGTGCTTTATTATCCGCTTCTTTTCGGAGACTGTTTCCACCTCGTCCATATCGGCGAGCATAATATAATCGAAATTCAAAGTGTTAATGCTTAAAATAAACAAATCGACTTTCGATTTTTTCATCTGTGCGTATTGAATAATCTCGACATCGTCGTAAATCTTTTTGAAGCGGTGCAGAAAAACCTTGCTGAAAAACAAAGCGTCGTCCGTCCCTTCGACAAATATGTATAATTTACGCAAAGCCATAATTATTAAAGCAAGTTCTGGATGTAGAGTTCCTCAATACCAATTTCATTTTGCAGGAAAGTTCTGATTTCATCGCGTTCGTGTGGCTTGACAACGGAGGAAAATCCTTGTTCGTCGCGCGAAACGAAATGAATATTCTCTATTCCTGCGTATTTAACGATTTCGGGATTGTGAGTGCTGAGCAAAATTTGCTTATGCTGCGAACATTCCTTCATCATTTCGATTACTTTCGAAATTAGATAAGGGTGAATTCGGCGTGCGGGTTCCTCGAAAATCACAAATTTCTTATGCTCGAAATATAGAACAATCACTATTGCGATTATGAAAAGCGAACCGCTCGACATAAGCGAAGCAGGCAGAAACTTGTCCTTGACGTAGGATTCCTTCACTTTCAGCTGCAAGTATCTATCTAAAAACTTATCGACTTCGAATTCTTCGATAAATGGCAATAGATATTGCAACAAATTGAACAAAGTGCGGGCTTTTTCGGGATTGGAAAGAATGCGTTTCAGCACGATGGCAAGATTTTCGCCGTTTTCTTCCAGTTCGGCTTTGCCTGCGATAGAAGTTACGCTTTTCGGCTGGCTTGGGTCTAAATCGTAAATGGAAATATCGCCGATTGCCTTGCGGACGCTATCGGGGTGCGGCATATAATACTGATTTTCGATGAACAAAGTTTCGTTCAGCTTCGATTGCTCGGAATACGAATTAATATCTAAATAAATCGAGGGCAACAAATCTTCCTTCGAAAGCGGGATTTCGCCATCTTTTGTATAATCGATTGAGAAATTGCCGTTGTTGTTCGCTATTGTTAGCTCGCTATGCCCGATTATGTGTTCGGTGTTCGAGCTGTCCCGCATCAGATAGAAGTCGAAATTCTGTTTCAGCACGTTATGGACAACTCGGTATTGCTCGTTGTCGTCGAAAAATTCAAGCACGAACTCGTGTTCGAACCAGCTTGGCTTAATTCCAATTGTTCCGTGCGGCATCGGTTTGATTGGGCGGATTTTTTTGAACGGCTCGACTTCAATTTTCAGAGACATATATTTTTCCTGATTGCCAAGGCTCAAATTGCGTAGGTATTCCACCCCGCCTTGCATAGAAATGGCGTTTTCCAGACCTGATTGCACAATATCACGAAGGAAGCGGAAAATTGAAATCAAGTTCGATTTTCCCGCCGAGTTCGGACCAATCATCACATTGAACTTGCCAAGCTCTAAGGTAAGTTCCTTAAAACTTTTGAAGTTGGTAAGTTCAATTTTCTTGATAATCATCTATTTATTCCTTGAATTTTTGATAATTTCGAGTGCTTTGTAGAGAATTTCGTCTATATTTTTCTTGATGAAGTTCAAATCATAATCGACAGCAACATCGGGCGTAATCGGGCGACCTGAAATTTCATCACCATCAGGCGAGAACACTTTTGCAGTGGTGGCGGTAAGGAAGTAGCCGCACGGCAAAGCGATAGAGCAAATTTCACCTGCCGAACCCGAAGTCGGGCGTCCGACTATTGTGCCGAGCTTGTTGTGGTGAGCCATTGCAAGAATTGCTTCGGATAGCCCCACCGAGCGTTCGTCGCAAAGGAAAATGATTTGCTTGTTCGCAAGACGCTTGTATGGCTTTATGTTTGTGTAGATTGAGTAGGAATTTCTGCTTCTGCCGAATGGTTCTGTGTTTGTTGTGGTTACAATTGGAAATGCTTCGACGGCGGTGGAGGCGAGCAATCCCAGAAAATATTCCGAAACTTGCGATTTTCCACGCAAATCGAAAATCAAGCACGGATATTTTTCCATAAATTTGGCGATTTCGTTAAGTTCTTTGTCGGTGGTGCGGGTGAGGTCGCAATAAATTGTGCTATCGCCGAAAATTTCGTAGCGTTCGGGGCGTTCCTCGATGAGTTCGCCCGCAAGCAGCGAGCGAGTTTCTACTACTTTAATTTGTTTGTCGTTGCGACGAGCGACAATTTCCACTTTGCTATCGGGTGCCCCTTTCAAGAGTTTGTTTATAGCGATAATTCGCCTGTATGTAGGGTTCGGAACGGCGATAAATTGCTCAATTTGCGACAAAACTTCGGCGGCGGGTTTGCCCTCGATTTCGGTGATTTCGTCGCCCGCTAGCAATGAAGAAGACGAATGGCTTTTCGCAACAATCAATTTCCCGTCCATATCTTTTAGCAAAATGGGAAGGTATTTTGTCAGGCTCGGATTGTATATTTCGATAAGTGCGTTATTGTCGTTTATGGAAATGAGTAGTTCGTTCAAGCATTTTTCTAATTCAAGGCTATCAGCTTGCTCGGCAACTCTTGCAATAGAACGGCGAAGCAATTGCAACATTTTCGGGCGGTCGCCGTCGGAGGAAGCGAAATGAGCAAGGTAGTTCCATAAATCAATCACAAGTGCAATTCTGCTGTGGCGGTCTGCTGCCGTAGGGACAAAGTCGATTGGCTTTGTTTGCAGCTGCAAGCGGAAATCCAGGTCGTAGTTAGCATTTGCGGTGCTATCAATTCGCAAAACAAGCGGTTGAGTGTATTCAACTGAATTCTGCAAAGTAAGCGTATAAACGTTCTTCGGACGCAAAATCTTATTGTGTTCGGTCGAGAAAAGTTTCAGAAATCCGTCCGCAAAAGCATATTGGTAGCCCGCACGTGCAGACGCATCGAGCAATTCCCAATTAATAATAGGTTCCGCTGCGAAATCAACTTTAATGCGTCGTGGGTTGTTGAGAGTTTTAGCGTATATTTTAAGCTCAATTGTTCTGGTCAGGAAGGTGCCTTCGCCGTCAAGATTGGCAGCAAGACGGATAAATTTTGTGTTTTCGGGCACTTTGGTTTTAATCGTGTATGTTTTCAGATTGGCTGATTTCACAAATGGGGGTTCGAACGAGGTGAAGCTGATGATGCGGTTGTTTTCGTCCTCGAAACGGACAAGAATATTACCGAAAGTTGCGACGTTTTCTGCATCACAAGAGCATTCGGCGGAAAGTTCGATTGCGGTTGCTTGAATTTTGCCAATGCTTATAGGTTTGGTT
>ERZ795045.2390-NODE-2390-length-18495-cov-5.908514_pt1 | contig 18495 bp, 13 predicted proteins | sample MGYA00375129_ERZ795045 | MGnify/ENA primary metagenome ERZ795045 (study PRJEB30174, sample SAMN05720166) | activated sludge metagenome | isolation source: anaerobic digester from wastewater treatment plant | place: Japan | collected 2015-05-15 ... | reverse complement strand
TACAGCAGCCCAGGGTTTCAACCCTGGGCATAATTCACCCCTGGGCACTGGGCATCTGGCCATAATTCACCTCTGGGTGATTCAACCCATAATGAATCTCCTTCTTTCCCCCCCCGGAGGCCGGCTAACCATCCCTTTCCCTCTGGGAGAAGGCCGGGGCGAGGGTCAATAATCCTGAAATGGCTATCCTTCAGCGGGATTCCTCCATCCTTCAACTTCTCACAAGAAATACCGCTCCTTCTTGCGTTTCTCCTCGTACGCGGCACGGGCCTGACGGACGCTCTCCAATCCGGACACCTCGGGCACCGCGACGTCCCACCACGAATCATAGCCGGGCACATAGATCTCGGGATTCACTTCGATGGCAATGAACGTAGTCTTGTCGTAACGCTTGGCCTTCTCGAGGGCTTGCTCCAGCTCGGCGCGCGTGTTGGCCTTCAGCACATGCGCCCCCAGGCTGGCCGCGTTGGCGGCGAAATCGATCGGCAGGTTGTTCCCCGTCAACAAGCCGGTCTGCGGATCGCGGAACTTGAACTGATTCCCGAAACCATGGCTCCCACACGAAGCCGCCAGGCCGCGGATGCAGTTGAATCCATGGTTGTCCAGAAACACCACGGTCAGCTTGTAGCCTTCCTGGATCGAGGTGACCAGCTCGTTGGACAGCATCAGGTACGAGCCGTCGCCCACCAGGACATAGACCTCACGCGAGGGATCGGCCATTTTCACGCCCAGCCCGCCGGCGATTTCGTATCCCATGCACGAATAGCCGTATTCCAGGTGATAGCCCTTGGGGGCTTTCACGCGCCACAGTTTATGCAAATCCCCGGGCAGGCCGCCCGCCGCGCAGACCATGACGTCGTTCGGACCGGCGAAATTCGTCACGACGCCGATCACCTCGCCCTGGCTGATGGGACTGGCTCCCAGATTGAACAGCCGCTCCGCTTCCTGGTTCCATTCCGCGATCAATTGGCGGATTTTTGCCCGGTACGTCTCCGCTGTTTTGTATCCGGCGGCCTGCAGGCGCTGCGTCAGATCCCGCAGCCCCGCTTTGGCGTCACAGATCAACGGCAACGCGCTGTGCTTCACCGCGTCGAACGCGCCGATGTTCATGCCGATAAAGCGTACGGCGGGATTCTCGAACTGCGTCTTGGACGCGGTGGTGAAATCGCTCAGGCGCGTGCCAAGGTTGATGACCAGGTCGGCGTCCCGCGCGATCCGGTTCGCGGATAACGTCCCCGTCACGCCGATGGCCCCCAGGTTATACGGATGATCCCACGGCAGCGATCCCTTGCCCGCCTGCGTCTCCGAAAAGGGAATCCCCGTGGCTTCGCAAAACGCCGCCAGTTCCGCGCTGGCCTCGGAATACAACACGCCCCCGCCGGCGATGATCATGGGCCGCTGGCTTTCCCGGATCCACTGCACGGCGCGGTCCAGCATCACCTCCTCGGGCCGGGGCCGCGGAATATGATGCACGCGCTTGCGGAAAAACGCCTCCGGATAGTCATACGCCTCCGTCTGCACGTCCTGGGGGATGGCGATGGTCACCGCGCCGGTGTCAGCGGGGCTGGTCAGCACGCGCAGGGCTTCGGGCAGCGAAGTGATGATTTGCTCGGGGCGGTTGATGCGGTCCCAGTAGCGGCTCACCGGCTTGAAGCAGTCGTTCACGGAAATATCCTGGGTTTGCGGCGATTCCAACTGCTGCAGCACGGGTGCCACGTTCCGCCGCGCGAAGATGTCGCCGGGCAAGAGCAGCACGGGGATCCGGTTGATGGTGGCGGTGGCCGCGCCGGTGATCATGTTGGTCGCTCCGGGGCCGATGGAACTGGTGCAGATCATCGCCTGCAGCCGGTTCTTTTCCTTCGCGAAGGCGGTGGCGGTGTGCACCATGCCTTGTTCATTCCGGCATTGATAATACCGGATTTGGTCTTTGTATTCCTCCAGCGCCAGTCCCAGCCCCGCGACCATCCCATGGCCGAAGATGCCGAAAACGCCCTGAAAAAACTGGTGTTCAATCCCGTCCCGCTCCACGTATTGGTTGCATAAAAACTGGAGCATCGCCTGGGCCATCGTCAAACGCCGTGTGCCGCTCATGCTCGCCTCCCCGGGTATGGATATGGTCTGACTAAGGATTATTGTTAATGGGATGGGGGTTGTTTCCCTTTGAGTCCGCCACGCCCGCCTAAGCCGCCATCCCTGCGAAAACCGAAATTCCCTGGGTGGGTTCAGCGCGGCGAAACCCACCAACCTGATTACCTCATCCGGCCTCCTTGGCGGGCCCGGACGCCTTTGATCATCCGCGTGAGGTATTCACCTGCCGTTTCCCGCGTCCCGGCTATCAGTGTCTTACCAAAAGATGGTAAGATGATCAAGAGTGGATTCGATCTTGCGATGGAGTTGGATTGATATTCCGGATGGGTGATGCGATTCGCTTCCTACGCTTTGTATCCCGCCTATTCAAACGGAATGGGGGGCCGCTGGCCGGGTTGATTGTCCTCTGCCTGCTGCTTTCGATCGCCACACCCCACTTCTTCACCTCCTCGAACCTGACCAACGTGGCGCAGCAGGCTTCGGTCAACGCCATCGTCTCGATCGGCATGACCTTCGTCATCCTCACCGCGGGCATCGACCTCTCCGTGGGATCGGTGCTGGCCCTGGTGGGCGTGGTGCTGGCCTCGCTGTTGCGCGCCGGCCTGCCCATGCCGCTGGCCGTGGGCATCGCGCTGGCCGGGGGCTTCGGATGCGGCACGGTGAACGGCGTGCTCGTCTGCTGGGGCCGCTTGCCGCCTTTCATCGTGACCCTGGGCATGATGAGCATGGCCCGGGGCGGAGCCTTGGTGTACACCGGCGGACGGCCCATCTCCGGCTTCGAAGAACCATTCCGCCACCTGGCCCAAGGGACTTGGTTCGGTTTGCCCATTCCGGTGTGGATCATGATTGGGCTCTACGGGGCGGCCCACACGCTCCTCAGCCGCACCAGCCTGGGACGCTATACCTACGCCATCGGCGGCAACGAAACCGCCGTGCGCCTTTCCGGCGTCAATGTCCACGTGTACAAGACTCTGATCTACGGCCTCTCCGGCTTCACCACGGCGGCCGCGGCCGTGCTCCTGACCGCCCGGTTGAATTCCGCCAGCCCGTTGGCGGGCATCAACTACGAACTGGACGCCATCGCCGCCACCGTCATCGGCGGGACCAGCCTGATGGGCGGCGAGGGCCATATCATGGGGACACTGATCGGAGCGTTTATCATCCAGGTGCTGCGAAACGGGCTGAACCTGTTGAACATCACCTCCAATTTCCAAAACATCGTCATCGGCGCGGTGATCGTGGCCGCCGCGTTGCTGGACACCTATTTGAAATCACGCCGCAAATCATGAAGGGAGATTCCCATGAAACGATGGCCGGTCATTTGGATATGCCTGTTGGGGCTATGGATCACCGGATGCCACCGCGGAACCCACCCGGCGGGATCCGCGAAACCGCGGATCGGGTTCGTCATGAAAGTCCTGAACAACCCCTTCTTCATCCGCATGGAAGAAGGCGCGCGGCAGGCCGCCCGGGAACTGAACGTGGATCTGATTGTGCAGGCCGCCGACCGGGAAATCGACGTCGACCGGCAAATGCAAATCATCGAGAACCTGATCGAAACCCAGGTCGATGCCCTGTGCGTTACCCCCAGCGGCTCGCGGGAAGTGGTGGCCGCCATCGCCAAGGCCAACCAGGCGGGCATCCCCGTGCTGATCGTGGATACCAAGGTGGATGAACCCACCGCCCGCGAAATGCACGTTCAATACGCCACGTTCATCGGATCGGACAACTACCAGGGCGGGCTGCTGGCCGGGCTGTATTTCGCCCAAAAATTCACCCAGCCGGCCTCTCTCGCTATCCTGGAAGGCATCCCCGGCCATGAAACCCACGATTCGCGCCTGAAGGGATTTCTGGACGCCATCCAGGGGGCCCCGCATCTGACCGTCGTGGCCTCCCAACCGGCCAACACCGAGCGGGACCAAGGGTATAATGTCTGCCAAAATATCCTACAATCCCACCCGGATATCCAAGGCCTGTTCGCCACCAACGACATGATGGCCCTGGGCGCCGTGGAGGCGATCGCCGCCGCGGGCCGCAAAGGCCAAGTCGCCATCGTCGGCTTCGACGCCATCGATGAGGCGCGGCAGGCCATCCGGGACGGGATCATGGCCGGCTCGGTCGCCCAGTTCCCCGATGAAATGGGACGGGTGGCCGTGGAAAACGCGGTCAAGGTCAGCCGGGGTGAATCCATTCCGGAAACGATCCCAGTCAAGATCGAATTGATCACCAAGGACAATGTGGATAGCGTTCCGTGATTTCAGACGTATCCCGTAATCGCGTGCCAGAGAGAAAGTATGAACTCGATATCGAGGAGAAAAACGGAGGCATTGAACAAGAAATGACAGAGAAGGGAATTTTCTGTCTCCCTCTCCCTTTGAAAGAGGGCCGGGGTGAGGGAATTTTGTTGTAGGGGCGGACCTTGGTGTCCGCCCTCATCCAGAGGCGGATAAACCGGAATTATTTCATTGACCAGAAGGAGCGCCAATATGCCTTCCATCCGTATCGCCAACGCGCCCTGTTCGTGGGGGGTATTGGAATTTGACCTCGAGGGAAAAGCCGCCGGTTATGCCCAGGTTCTGGACGAAATGGCCGCGTCGGGCTACCAGGGCACCGAACTGGGGGATTGGGGATTCATGCCCACCGATCCCCCCGTCCTGCGCCAGGAACTGGACCGGCGGGGATTGGCCTTGCTGGGCGCGTTCGTCCCTGTGGCGCTGGCGAATCCGGAAACCCTCGATGAAGGCGTGGCCACCGCCCTGCGCGTCGCCAGGCTGTTGGCGGCGGCGGGCGAATCGCCCTTCCTCGTCCTGGCCGACGACAACGGCAAGGTGGACGAACGCACCCGCAACGCCGGCCGCGTCCGCCCCGAACAAGGCTTGAACTCCGAACAATGGAAAACCTTCGCCCGGGGCGCCAACCATATCGCCCGCGCCGTCTACGATGAAACCGGTCTGCGGACCGTGTTTCACCACCACTGCGCCGGATACGTGGAAACACCCGCGGAAATCGAACGCTTCCTGGAACTCACCGATCCGGACCGGATCGGCCTCTGTTTCGACACCGGGCACTACACCTACGGCGGCGGCGGCGCGTTGGAAGGCTTGAAAACCCATTGGGACCGGATCTGGCACGTGCACTTCAAGGATTGCCATCCTCTAGTGGCCGCCGAAGCCCGCGCTCAAGAATGGGACTACTTCGCCGCCGTCCAACACGGTGTGTTTTGCGAATTGGGGAAAGGATCCGTCGATTTCCCCGCCATCGTCCAGGAACTTCGCGCGCGGAATTACGAGGGCTGGATCGTGGTCGAACAGGACGTGCTGCCCGGCATGGGCACGCCCCTCGACAGCGCTCGACGCAACCGCGCCTATCTGCAATCGCTAGGATTGTGATTTGGAATCCGATTTGATTTTTGGGGCCCTTTTGATGCCTAACGCGATATCTAGGAGCATGTTCCTGCAATGATTGAATGAAAAGTAACCAATCCCCTCTCCCTCTGGGAGAGGGCCGGGGTGAGGGCAAGATTTTCATCAGCCGGGCAGGCTGGGCTCAAATCGCGGCGTAGCCTGCCAAATGACTTGAGTCCCCTTCAGGGGACGGCCTTGCAGCAGCCCGGGGTTTCAACCCTGGGCAAAAGATCTGGATCCCCGCTTTCGCGGGGAGGACATCCGTGATGGGATCTAGTGAAGATCAGCCAAGTAGAATGGGCTCAAATCGAATCATAGCCCGCCAAAATCCTGACTGGATTTCCTTCCAGGAGAACGAACCATGACTTCGTCCACACTCATCCACGTCGGCGTGATCGGAGCCGGACGGATCGGCAAGGTCCACGCGGAACACCTGGCCTGCCGGATTTCAAACGCCCGCCTGGCGGCGGTTTCGGATATTGACCGGGCCGCGGCCAAAGCCTGCGCGGACCGCTTCCACGTAACCAAGGTCTATTCCGATGCCGAACCGGTTTTAGCGGATTCGAGCATCGATGCCGTCGCCATCTGCTCCTCCACCAACACCCACGCGCCGCTGATCGAAGCCGCGGCGGCGGCCGGCAAACACATCTTTTGCGAAAAGCCGGTCGACTTCGACCTGGAGCGCATCGACCGCTGCCTGCGGGCGGTGGACAAAGCCGGCGTCAAGTTTCAAGTCGGTTTCAACCGCCGCTTCGATCCCAATTTTTGGGAAGTGCGGCGGAAAATCACCGAAGGCCGCGTCGGGGATGTCCAGATCGTGCGCATCACCAGCCGCGATCCCGCCCCTCCGCCAATCGACTATATCCGTGTGTCCGGTGGGATGTTTCTCGATATGACCATCCACGATTTCGACATGGCCCGCTACCTTGTGGACAGCGAGGTAGAGACCGTCTACGCGGCCGGCGGCGTCCTGGTGGATCCCGCCATCGGCCAGGCGGGGGACATCGACACGGCCTTGATCACCCTGCATTTCGCGAACGGCGCGCTGGCCTCCATCGACAACTGCCGCCGGGCGGTCTACGGGTACGATCAGCGGGTGGAAGTCTTCGGCTCCAAGGGCATGGTCCGCGCCGAAAACAACACCCCCACCCGCACGCAACTCTGCGACGAGGCCGGCATCCATTCCCCCTTGCCGCTGCACTTCTTCATGGACCGCTACATCGATTCCTACGTCATGGAAATGAAATTGTTCATCGAGGCCATCGTCAACGACACACCCCCGCCGGTCTCAGGTCTAGACGGCCTCGCTCCGGTGGTCATCGGCTTGGCGGCGAAACGTTCCCTGGCCGAAAACCGCCCGGTGAACGTGGCGGAAATCCGGTAAGCCCGGCTCGGTGGGATCAAGCAGGGTGGATTGAGCATAGCGAAATCCACCAAAGTAACTTCCCTCTCCCCTTGGGAGAGGGCCGGGGTGAGGGGAAGCCCATTTGTTACGTTGTCACTTCACAAAATGCGCAAATGGTCTTGATATCCAATCTATTAAATCCTCTGCGAAACAGAGGCAGGGTGGATTGAGCACGGCGAAATCCGCCATAATAAACACAGCCGGTTAATGATCGTGGGGGGTGACGCGCTTCGCGCAATCCCCCCCTGCGGCTACTTGTAGCGCGGGCTTCCAGCCTGCAAGAGAATGGAAGGTTCCTCATGAAAGATCTGAAAAACTATATCGCTGGAAAATGGGTCGACGCGGATAACGAAGGCTGGCTGGAAGTCGAAAATCCCAGCACCGGCGAAATCTTGGCCCGCAATCCCTTGTCCACCGCTGCGGAAGCGGATCGCGCCATCGCCGCCGCCGCGGAAGCATATCCGGCCTGGAGCCAAACACCCGTCTCCCGCCGCGTGCAACCGCTGTACAAACTGACGGAACGGATCCGCGCCCGGGAAGAAGAAATCGCCCGCGTCCTGGTGGCCGAAATGGGCAAATCCATGACCGACGCGCGCGCGGAAATGAAACGCACGCTGGAAAATTGCGAGACCGCCTGCGGCATGCCGGTCCTGCAGCAAGGGGACAAACTGATCGGCTGCTCGTTTGGCATCGACGGCGAAGTGATCCGCGTGCCCCTCGGTGTCTTCACCCTCATCGCCCCCTTCAACTTCCCCGCCATGGTCCCCTTCTGGTTCATCCCCTACGCCCTGGCCACCGGCAATACCTTCGTCGCCAAGCCCTCACCCCGCGTCCCCATGACCATGCAACTCCTGACGGAACTGATCGCTCAGTCCGGCTTCCCCCCCGGCGTTTTCAACCTGGTGAACGGCGACCGGAGTGTGGCCGACGCCTTCATGGACAATCCCCAGGTCAAGGGCGTCTCGATGGTCGGCTCCACGGCCACCTGCCGGATCATCGCCGGGCGCTGCGCCAAATCCAACAAGCGCTTCCAGGCGATGGGCAGCGCCAAGAACCACCTGGTGGTCATGCCCGACGCCCGCATGGAAGAAGTGGTCCGGAACATGGTGACTTCCTGCTTCGGCTGTGCCGGCCAGCGCTGCATGGCCTCCTCGGCGATCATCGCCGTGGGAGACAACACATATAAGACCATTGGTGATTTGTTCATCGAAGATTCCAAGAAGGTGATTCTGGGCAATCCCCTGGATCCCCGCTTCATCGACGAACCCATGCTCATGGGACCGGTGATCTCCGCGAAAGCCAAAGAATTCATCCACCGCATGATCGACACCGGCGTCCGCGAAGGCGCGGTCCTCGCCCTCGACGGCCGCGGCGTGACCGTGCCCGGCTGCGAGAAAGGTTACTTCGTCGGCCCGACGGTGTTTATCGACGTCAAGCCGGGGATGGAAATCCACAAAACCGAGATCTTCGGCCCGGTGGTGGTGATCCTCAAGGCGGATTCGCTGGACGAGGCGATCGGGATCATCAACGCCCATCAGTATGGCAACGGGGCATCCATTTACACCCAAAACGGCTTCTACGCGCGGGAATTCAAACTGAAGACCGAATGCGGCATGATCGGCATCAACGTGGGTATCCCCGCCCCGGTGGCCTGCCTGCCCTTCGGCGGCATGAAGGCCTCGCAGTTTTCGCACATCAAGGCCCAGGGCAAGGCGGTTATCAACTTCTTCACGGAAGACCGCGTCATCACCGAACGCTATTGGCCGGATGCGTGAGGCGTTTCGGGAATAGCAGAATGCCACAGAATGGCGGCCGGCTCCCCTAATTCAATATCCCCGCCTCAATGTGGCTCGCGCTCTCCGGCGTGTGATAAATCCGGTTGGTCACGGGTATGAAATCGTCTTCACTCGCTTCGAATATATTGGGCACATACTTTTGCGGATTGCGGTCGATGAACGGAAACCACGTGCTTTGTACCTGCACCATGATCCGGTGGCCGCTTTGGAATGTGTGCAGCACATCGGACATCTCGAAGGAGACCGGAGTGATCTCTCCCGGCGTGAACGGCTCCGGAAATTCATAACTGTTCCGGTAACGCCCCCGGAACGCTTGCGCCCGCACCAGCAGCTGCTGCCCTCCCTTCTCCGGATCGTCATAGGGGACCACATCGATCAATTTCACCACCCAGTCCGAATCCGTGCCGGTGGTCGACACGTACAGGTTCGCCCGCAACGGCCCCGCGAAAGTAAGGTCTTCGGCCAATGGTTCACTCGTGTACACCAGGACATCGGGCCGCGAGGCGGCGAAACGCTGATCCTCCCCGAAAAATTGCTGCGCCCGGTAACGCCGGGCCCAATCCGGAAGGATCTTCCCTGAATGGGGAACCGGTTTCGCCGGATCGCTGATATAGGCGTCAAACGCGGCGCCGGCATCCCCGGGTGGGGCAAACGAGAGCATGCCCCCGCCGTGGAGATACAGATTCCGCCGTTCCGCCGCCGGCGGCCACGCGGCAAACGTCCGCCACCGGTTCGCGCCCGTCTCGAACACGAACGCCTCGGGCAAATCCAGTTCGCCTTCACCATCCTTTAAGTAGTGTTTCATGAACTTCACGAAAATGTGCTCGATATAATACTCTCCCGTTTTGAAGCCGAAATCCAAGTCGCCCAGCGATTGGCCCTCCCCCATCCACCCGCCATGAAACCAGGGCCCCATCACCAGCCGGTTGCTCGTGCCGGGATTTTGCCGTTCGATGGCCTCATACGTCTTGAGCGGGCCGTAGAGGTCTTCCGTGTCGAACCACCCGCCCACCACCAGCACCGCCGCGCGGATGTTCTTCAAATGAGGCAGGATGTTCCGGGCTTTCCAAAACGCATCGTAATGGGGATGGTTCACGAACTGGTTCCAGAAATCGATTTCACCCTTGAAATACTTCTCGTTCACGTTTTTCAGAGGCCCGATATCCAGGAAAAATTGATACAGGTCCGACGACTCGATTTTCACGATGGGCTTGGGCGCTTCCTTGATCCGCTCCCGGTGTTCGATCCCGTTGACCGAAAAGAAACTAAAGGCCGGCCATAACGCGAACGCCCCGTGAAAATGAAAATCGTCCCAGTACCAATCGGCGACCGGCGCCTGGGGCGAGACCGCCTTGAGCGCCGGATGCGAATCGATGGCCCCCGCCGAGCTGTAGAATCCCGGATACGAGATCCCCCATTGCCCCGCCTTGCCGTTGTGGTTCTCTACGTGGTTCAGCAGCCATTCGATGGTGTCATAGGTATCCGTGCTTTCGTCGATGGCTTGATTCGATGGCTTGGCGGGGATGTGGGGGCGCATATGGACGAATTGTCCCTCCGACATGTACCGCCCCCGCACGTCCTGGAATACGAAGATATAACCTTCTTCCTCCATCGCGCGCGGCCCCAGATAATCCCGGTACCGGTCCGCTCCATAGGGCGCGGCGCTGTACGGGGTCCGGGTCAACAGGAAAGGATAAGTCTTCGACCGGTCGTTGGGCGTGTACACGGCGGTGAATAACTTGACCCCGTCCCGCATGGGGATCTTGTATTCATGCTTCGTGTAATGCGTCCGGATCCATTCCGCCCGGTCCTGCGCTCCCGCGGCCAAGGTCATCAACAGAAAAACGGCCCACCCGGCGATCCAATGTTTCCCGCGCATAATTGTTCCCCTTTGCGTCCTTTCGGCATTCACGTACTGGCGGTAACGCTCTATCAAACAGGAATCAACTCCCGCTGTATAGATGGATTGGCGCAAAACGCCGCTTGCCCGGTGGCATCGGAAGATCCAGGGATAGCAATAGATCCAGAAAATAAATGCGCGGCGCCTCTCCTCTCTTCCCCCCCGGTCCAGTATCATATTCCCTCGATTCAATCACCGGCCTTTCAGTTCCACCCTTCTGCCCAATCGGAGCGCGGGACAGGTATGCGGGTTCATCAATGGAAATCATGGGCGGTCAACGCGGGATTGGCCCTGGCCAGCACCCTGCTTTGCCTCTTGCTCCTGGAAGGAGCCGTGCGGTGGGGGATTCAACGCTTCCATCCCCAACTGGGCCTCCGGATTCAACTCCATCAAAAAACCGTGGAACGCGGCCGGAGCGGCCACGCCTACTTCGCCTCGCATCCGTACCTCTCCTACCAGCCTTCGGAGATCGTCCTCACCGCTACCGGCTGCGTCATCAATCACGAACCGTTCACCCTGGAAAAGCCCCCCGGTGCCCTCCGCGTCGCCTGCCTGGGGGCCTCGACCACTAAATTCACCTATCCTCTCTACCTGCGGGATTACCTGCGGCCCTGTTTCGGAAACAGAACCATTGAGGTCATGGATTGGTCCTGCGCCGGCTGGACGATTGTCGAATCCACCTTGAACTACATCTTGCGGGTGCGCATGTTCCACCCGGACATCATCATCCTCCATCATGGCTACAACGACATGGCCCCCCGCCTGCGCAAAGACTTCCAATTCGATTACGCCCATTTCCGGAAAACGTTCGATTTCCCCGGATTCAGCCGGTGGGATGCCTGGCTCAGCCGCAGCTGGCTGGCCACCTGGCTGCAAATGCGGAGGGGACGGTTGCTCTCCGATCTCGACGAAGCCACGGTGCGGCCCCCGGGGCCTGACAATATCTATTCCGTTCCTCCTCCCGGTCACACCTTGCTCACGTACCGCTCCTGCGTCAGCACCCTCGGCGCGCTGGCCCGGGCGGACGGTGCCCGGTTGATCCTGGCCGGCATGATCTATAACGTCACCGGCTATCTGCCCCGGGAGTATGTCCCGCTGATCGAAGAACACAACGCGGTGTTCCGCGCCGCCGCCCGGGAACTCGATGCGCTGTACGTCGACGTGCAGCCGCACTTTGCCCATCATCCCGGTCTTTTTGTGGATAGCTGCCACCTCAAAACCCCCGGCAATCAATTGAAATCCGCCCTCTTGGCCTCGGCCGTGGCCCGCGTGATGGACGTCACACCCCTGGTCTGGGTGACCGGCGGCTTGAATAGCACGGAAGACTTAACCGGGAAACCGGATGCCGGCGTCTCCCCGGACCGGGCTCTCGTTATCCGTTGGCAACCCATGGCCGAAGCCGTGCGGCAGGTCCATGTCTGGGTCCGGATCGACGGCGGCAAAGAAGCCTACCTCGGCCAAACCGCATCGGCGGACCAGACCTATTTCGAGTGGAAATCCGGTTCCCCCTTGACCCATCCAGCCTTCCGCGACGGCCCCCTCCCGGGTCATTCGTATGAATTTCTCGTGTACGGGATCGTCAATGCCCCTCCGGTCCCCTGGGTCACTCTCGCTCCGGTGCAATGGATCGATAAACACACCCCGGCCGGGTAATGAACGAAACTTACCCCCCCTTTTTTCTCTAACATACTCATTGATTGAATCTTACGTTATGCTCCCCTCCAAATTCCCCCGATCGGCAATTTTATGCCCCCAAATGCCACGGTTCCCTTCCAGTCCGGACACTTTTTTGAAAAAATCCCTACCATGCCGTATTCTCGATTCCCTTTCGCGCGAGAATCTCCGGCTGGGCTTTTGCCAGATCTTCCACTTCTCCTTTCCGGGGAGGAAAGGTTCCTGTATGATCGGACATAGCCGGATAGAGCAGTAAATCAGGCTGGCCAATTTGCCGAGAAAGGTGTATTTTGTTGGAGTTGATCAGGGCGGGAATGGCTTCTGGCTTGCGAAAAAGTGATTGATAAATCACGAAATTGAACTAAAATTCAACTTTCTGGTCATGCTAGGAGGGATTCAGCGGACGGTGGAAAATTAAACCCTTCAGGATTCCATCGGCGGCGATCACGGAATCGGCCAGGATCCAAATACGTGAATGCGTGTCGGAATAAGGTCATAATCAACTTATGGTAAGGAGAATCAAAATGAAAAAATGGATTTCTTTGGCAGTTGTGGCTATAGGGGTGGCCGGGTGTGGTACGGTTCCGTACCGCGCCACTTTCCACGGACCGGTTGTCCCGGCGGAAGGGGAAGAATTGGCGGTCAACCAGGCCGTGATCGTCGTGGACGGCTCCACGTCAATGCAACTGGACAAAATCCGCGTCACCCGCGCTTTGGTGGAATCCTTCGCGCAAACCATGCCGGACGGGGATTACGAAGCGGGTATGGTCATCTTCGGGGGGGACGATTTCGAAATTCACAATCTCCTGCCTGTCAAGGAAAGCGGCATGACCTTGAAAGCCCAAACCATATCCTTCATCGGCAGCTCCACGCCCATCGGCGAATGCTTTGACCAGGTCAAGGGCATGATTGCGCAATCGACCGGCCGCACCGCCGTCATCCTCTTCTCCGACGGCGTGGCAACCGACGCGAATTACGCTCTGGAAGCCGCCAAAAACCTGACCGCCTCCGGCGATGTCTGCATCCACACCGTTCAGATCAGCAACAGCGAATGGGGCGCCGACCTGCTCCGGCAAATCGCCGGCACCTCCAACTGCGGCACCGCCCGCACCGGCGAATCGATTTACAATCCCAACGCCATGGATGAATTCGTCCGCACCGTCTTCTTCACCAAGGGAGAAGCCCCCACACCTCCGCAACCTCCAGTGGTAATCCCGGTGGAAGAAGAAAAGGACAGCGACGGGGACGGCGTCCCCGATTCCAAGGATGAATGCCCCGACACCCCCAAGGGTGCCAAGGTCGATGAACGGGGCTGCTGGATCGTGGCCAACGTCTACTTCGATTACGACAAGGCCATCGTCAAGCAAGAATACGTCGGCGACCTGATGGAAGTGGCCAGCGTCCTGCGCCAGAATCCCGACATGCGGATTTATGTCGATGGCCACTGCGACTTCCGCGGCTCGCTGCAATACAACCAGAAACTCTCCGAACGCCGGGCCGGCGCGGTCAAGAACTTCCTGATCGATCAGGGAATCTCCGCGGACCGCCTCGTGACCCGCGGATTCGGAGAAACACGGCCTATCCGCCCCAACACCACCGAGGAAAACATGGCCATGAACCGCCGGGTGGAATTCTCCGTCATCGAATAATCCACCGGGGTATGATTCGTCTGGAAAAGCCAGGCAGGATTCGTTCCTGTCTGGCTTTCCTTTGTATAGAGGAAAAGACCGCGCCATCTCCTTCCTCCTGCAATTTCCATGCATCAGGTTGACACCCGGGAAGGACATCGGGGACAATGAAACCCGCCAAGGATTCGGATGAAGCCAATCAGAGCGTCCGGCGGTGTTTTGGCCGGGGGCATTCTCCTTGGAGGAGGCGCGCCCATGCAATCACGGGCTTTTACCCTGATCGAACTGCTGATCGTGGTGGCGATTATCGGGATTCTCGCCGCGATCGCCGTCCCCAATTTTCTCAACGCCCAAATCCGCGCCAAGATCGCCAACGCCCAAGCGGGCCTCAAGGCCTACATGACGGGCATCGCCACCTACCGCATCGACTGGCCGAATCTCCCCAACCACCTGAACGGCCATTTCCCCTGGCAAAACCGCTATCTCACCACCCCGGTGGCCTACATGAACGTTTCCCCCAAAGACCCCTTCCAAACCTGGAAAGGCGATGAACGCCTCAGCGGCCCCGTCCGCATGTACACCTTCGGCGAATACCACGCCGACGCGGTCTTTGGCGATCAAAACCAAGGCTCCCTCTTCGGCCGCTTGTTCAACAATCCTTCCCTGCGCAACAAGGCGGTGGCCATCGGCACGAAAAACGCCCAACTGGCCTGGAGCTACGGGCCGGATATGTATCACCCGGCCGTCACCCCCTCCACCGAAGCCCAGGCGCGGATCCAGTATCCCCATTATGACCCCTCCAACGGCACCGGGAGCGACGGCGATATCCTGGTCGTGGGCCCCTGACCGTTGAGGGCATTTCAGTGGAAAGGCACACCATGGTGCATTGCATGCCAAATGGCAATCCCACGAAAAGCCCCTCCAAATCCTTCACCCTGATCGAACTATTGATCGTGGTGGCGATTGTTGGGATTCTCGCCGCGATCGCCGTCCCTAATTTTCTTAACGCCCAAATCCGCGCCAAAATCTCCCGCGCTAACGCCGACTTGCGCACCCTGGAACTGGCCATCCTCCAGTACACCGTGGACGCGAACGATATCCCGCCCCACTCGCACGAATTGAACCAGAATTGCTGGCTGACCACCCCGGTGGCTTACCTCAACGGATTCTTGACCGATCCCTTCCAACAAATCCCCAACGCCAAAGAACTCTTCGCCACGGAATTACAGTACCCCAAAGCCCAATATCATTGGGATCCCTACGACATCCGCTATCACCCCAGTCTGACTCCCGTGTATTTCGATGCCTCCGTCAACCGGGATTTCGGCCTGCGCAAACAAGCCAGCGGAGTGGTTTTCGGCATGGGGCCGGCTCTCAAATACAAAGGCCAAAGCACCGTGGAATGGCAGCCGTTCGATCCCTCCAATGGGCTTTACAGCCTCGGGATGCTCCGGCGGTACGTCCCCGGCCGCCCCAAAGTCAATTTCCCGCTGCCCTGAGGACCCCTCCCGGTTCCTTCCCTCCGGCCAGTGCGTTCTTTTTTTTAGATCGCCAGTTCGCCTCCCTTCGGCAGGATCAAGGATACCCCCCTCCAAATTCCCTCTCCCTCTATCGGGAAGAGAGGCTGAATGAGAGTAATTTTGTAGAGGCGGACCTTGGTGTCCGCCCGCCTCCCGGAGTCAATGAAATCGGTTTTGCCTTGGTAAGCACGCGCTTCCCGGATTAACCTGAAAAAGATACTATTTACCCGAAGGCGGAACTGTTTCCTTGCTGCTACCGGGGCATGCGTATCGATGGATACCCCCAAACGATTCCCTCTGGATGAAGGCGGCGGTCTCGATGTCTCCCTCGCTATCACTTCTCGTCCAACATCGGCTGGTGGAAAAAATCGTGGAACGGTATGGTGACCCCAGCGATATCCGCCACCGCGTCCGGGAGGGGGAATCCGCCTTGCTGGATTCCATCGCCCGCGACGTGGACGCGCTTTATCCCGGTGTCATCGCGGAACTTCTGATGGATCCAACCGGCCCGGAAAAGGCGGTTTTGCGGGACGCGTCCGGACAGACGCTGTTCAGCCAACGCGTGAAAGCCGGCGTGATCGAGGCGGTCTACGGAGAACCGCTCAGCCCGCCGTTGCTCATTCTTCCCGAACCGGGGGGATCGATTCAGCCACGGGACAATCCGTTCCCCGGACCGGTCCACGCGGTCTGTTTCGAATACCTGCCGAATTTCGCCAACGAACTGTATCCCCTGCTGGTGGACGCGTACATCCACGATTTGTCGCGGCCGGATCCGAAACGGACGCCGGCCGTGGGAGTCCACGTCTCGTGGCTGGAGGACGAATGGCGCGCCGCCCGCGCTATCTTCTACCGCCCGCGGGACAATGAATTGATCGAAACGCCCCTGGCCCCTCCCGTCGACATCGCGAGCGTGCAGTTCTTGGCCGTCTCGCCCGCTTGCCATCAACACTATAGCGAACGCTTCTCCCATCTAAATATCCCCCAGTTGAATCCATACTCCGAGGCAAGGCGGACGGACGATAAATATGCCTGTTTTTTGGAATGGAAGAAAAACGGGGTTCCCACACCCGAAGCGGTGTTGATTCCCCAGTCGGATGCCCGGAACCTCCTCATCGCCCGGCAACGGATCGAGGCCGCCTTTCCTGTCCTGTTCGGAGCGGCTCCGCAAGACGAAATCATCGTCATGGTCCAGCCTAACCGGGGAACAGAAGGGCGGGGAACCAAGGCCTTTCGTGGCCCCGCTTCATGGCCCGGAATGGCCGTGCGCCATCCGGACCTCCTGGAACATGTCCGGCAAATCGCGGCCGGAGATGATGTCCTCCTCCGCCGGGGAGTAGGCAACCTGCTGGTGCATGATGCCATATATAGGAAGAATGTGTGTTTTGATATACGATTGAATGTGGCGGCCGGCCGGGTGGAAAGCGGCTTTTGGATGGCCGCCGCTCCCGGCGCGGTCGTCTCGTCGCCCTCGGCCGGCGGACGGATCATCGAGTGGAAACATCCGCCGCGCCCGCCCGGGGACGTCACGGGTCCGGAGGGCGGCTTGACCTGGGACGCGGAGACCTGGAGGATCATAGAACGCGCGGCGGAGGCGGCCGCGGCCTGCTTCCCGGAATGCCGCCTGGTGGGTGTGGACGCGCGGCTGGAATGGACCGGCGGGCGGGTGATCCCCTGGATTTTAGACATCAATCCCCGGCCGGCGGGACTCTCCCATTCGCGGTACTTTGCCACCGGCGAACCCGGGGTAACCCAACGGCTGTGGCAGGACCTGCACAATTTGAGGAAGAGATCAGGAGAAGGAACTTAAAAAACATGCCTGTTTGAAAGGAGAGGCACGTGGCATCAAGCCCCTGCCATGCCATCGGGCTGAAACGTAGGGTGGGTTGAGCCACGCGAAATCCACTCACTTCTGGAATGTGGAGTCTTAGTATTTGGAGTCCCCCTTCGGGGACGATTTAAAATGGCCCAGGGTTGAGCCCAGGGGTTTCACCCTGGGCAGACCTGACGCGTCACGAGATTCGAGGAGACAGACATGGCCAGCATCATTGAAACCTTCGCGTACGCCCGGGCGGGGCTGATCGGCAATCCCTCGGATGGATATTATGGCAAGACCATTTCGATTTCAGTCCGCAATTTCCGGGCACGGGTGCTCTGCTACCCGGCGGCCAACCTGGAAATTCGCGGCAGCGCCATCGATCAGCCCGTTTGGCGCTCGATCGACGAACTGCGCGAAGGAGTGAAAAAATACGGGTATTACGGGGGAATCCGCCTCATTCGGGCGATCATCAAACGCTTCGCCGACTATTGCGACGAAAAGGGCATCCGGCTGCCCAAACGCAACTGCGCCCTTGAGTATGAATCGGACATCCCCGGCCGCGTAGGCCTGGCCGGCTCCAGCGCGATCATCACCGCCACCCTGCGCGCGTTGATGCAATTTTACGAGGTGGAAATCCCTAAGGAAATCCAACCCAACATCATCCTCCAATCGGAACGGGACGAACTGGGAATCGGGGCGGGCCTCCAAGACCGGGTGATCCAGGTGTACGAAAATATGGTCTACATGGATTTCGACCGGGAATTGCTGCAAACCCGGGGATACGGGCACTACGAACCGATGGATCCCGCGCTGCTGCCCAATTTATATATCGCCTACGACACCCGCCTCAGCGAAGGATCGGAGGTGTTCCACAATAATATCCGCGAACGCTTCGACCGGGGCGATCCCGAAGTGGTCAGCGCCATGAAAAAATTCGCCCAACTGGCCGATGAGGCCCGCCGGGTCTTGCTGGCCGGCGAAAAAGAAAAACTGGCCGACTTGATGAACCAGAATTTCGATTTGCGCTCCTCGCTATACAAACTCCGGAAAAGCGACCTCGATCTGGTCCATTACGCCCGGCTGGTGGGGGCCTCCTCCAAGTTCGCGGGCTCGGGCGGCGCGGTCATCGGCACCTACGAAGACGAACGCATGCTCCGCCGCCTCCGCGAAGTATACGCGAAACTCGGCGCGGAAGTGATCATCCCCCAAATCACCGCGGAAAATTGAAATCAGTAGGGGCGGACCTAGGTGTCCGCCCCGGCCG
>ERZ795045.2370-NODE-2370-length-18615-cov-6.069127_pt1 | contig 18615 bp, 7 predicted proteins | sample MGYA00375129_ERZ795045 | MGnify/ENA primary metagenome ERZ795045 (study PRJEB30174, sample SAMN05720166) | activated sludge metagenome | isolation source: anaerobic digester from wastewater treatment plant | place: Japan | collected 2015-05-15 ... | reverse complement strand
CCCTGTTTTCCAGAATTCCTTGCAAAGTATAAGTGGTAGCTGAAGATTGACAAATCTCATAACCCAAAAACGATTGAATCACATCGCTGTTTTCCAATTGTACCCAATGATTGGTAATATCGGTTCCCGTTTCATCCCATTTTCTGACAAAAGCACCGTAAAATGAAGGATCTGCTCTCAGGGAACGGAAAGGCAATCCAAAATATTGCCAGAAATACTTTTGATTCGTCGCTCCATTGGGATCAATCCATGCTTTGGAATACATTTCTACCGTAGCATACACTGGATGGTTGGCATCATTATGAAAAATCAGTGTACCTCCCGGAGTTGAAGAACCACCAGATTGAATGTGTATCAAATCGACATTCTGGCTGTCGCGGATAATAATCGTGTCGTTTACCGTCAGAGCTTTGGCTGCCGGGATAATTAATCTTTTGTCTGTTGCATTGATCAAACTTCCAATGGTTCGATCCTGATCAAGCTGTAAATCGTTGACCGCCGGATCCCCATTGTTGTTGTCCGCAGTGGCATATTCTACATCCTCGCCGGTCAGAGGTACTTCTAATCTTGTCCAATTCAAACTATTTGCCCAGTCTGTTGAAAGGGTTCCATACCAGTAATTCTTGCATGATATGGGGGATGTTGAAACCGACGCCGTATTATTATCGGTATCGGGATCATTAATTCCGCTTGTTGTACTAATAGTAGCATTGTTTAAATAGGTTCCAGAAGATTTTACTGTAGCAGTAATTGTTAAAGTAGCAGTAGCACCAGCGTTCAGGTTACCAATATCCCAAACACCAGTTCCAGAGTTGTATGTACCTGTAGATGGAGTGCTTGAAACGTAGGTGTAACCACTTGGTAATAAATCATTAACCGTAACATCGGTATTGTTAGACGCCCCATTATTTTTGGCTGTAATGGTAAAATCAACATTAGTACCAACAGTAGGAGTAGAATTACTTACTGTTTTAGTAACCTGCAAGTCGCTTTCAGCTACCGAAACACCTACCGTAAAAACATCACCCCGTATAGTATCATTCTCACCGGATGCCCATGCATGTGTATCTGTAGCTCTGCCATCACCGTGCATATAGAGTTCTAAAATAATTCCATTTATCCCTGTACCATTCACCCTTACAGATCCAAAACCGGCATTAGTGTCTCCACTACTATTCATCGCAGTACTACCGTTATTAATTTGAGAATTATCAGTATCGACCACAAAAGCTGTAGATCCTGAAAGTCTTGTTAAGGTAATATCAACATTAGCTGCCACATTAAATTCCGCCGAAAAGCCCAATTTAGTACTTCCGCTTTCATATTCGCTTCCTAATCCACCAAAATTTAATACAGGATTATTAACCGGCCTGTTAAAATTAATCTCAAGTGTTCCTACTTTCCAACGGCTATTAGTTGGTACACTATCTAAATATAAAGGGGCTGTGAGTATATGCATAGAAACGGAATAATTTGATGTTCGATCTATTCCTGTACCGGCAGTAACGTTCCCGGCACTTGTCCAGTAGCCATTATTATCCGGGCTTCCAGCTGATCCCAGATTTCTGTATACAGGTATGCCCCTGCTGGATCCTCCCCATCCGAAATTAATCGCTTTCCCGGTACTTACATTTCCCTCTAAATCGTTTTCAGTGAGGGTGAAGATAGCCGTTAAGTGTGGCGTATAAGTAGTAAATACATTGTCGTTGGGGTTATTCGCATTATTAAGAAAATAAATAACAACGGGATCAACGCTTGGACCAAGATCTATAGGGTTGTTATCACCCGTGATTGATCCAAATTCCAAATCAGGTTCAGCGGTTTGAGTAGTAATGGTAACATCATAAGTTTTCTCATTACCCACATCGTCTGTAACGGTATAAACTACCGGTGTTGTAGCACTGTTGGTAAAATCCTGCGCTCCTTTTGGAGAATAATCTGTTGCAGTACCTCCCAACTCAATCACAGGCGTAAGTGAACTCAAATCACTTCCATAAGGTAATTGTAGCGTAATGGTTCCTGCTTCATCATTGATAGTACCTGCAACACCATTAACAGTAAAAGTTTTTATTTTTGGAGATAATGATGTAGACCAAACAGAAAGGTTCCCCATTCTTATTGTTTGACCAGAACCAACTCCCGAACCACCATTTACATATTTTCTCCAAATTCTCATTTTGTTAATTCCCGCAGGAAGCGAACTATTGTCATAATGAGTACAAGGATGATCATATCCAGTAAAAGTAAAAGTTAAGGCATCAGTTTCGCTACACCAGGTTGACCCTTCATCTGTACTATAAGCAATAACCCCGGTATATGAGAATGTTCCCGAACTGTTACCTGTACAGTCAAATACTATTCTTGAAATAGTGGTAGTTGAGGATATTTCTAAATAAGCTGCATTAGAACCTATTCTTAAAGTATATCCATTAAGACAAGTTGCAGAGCTACTTGAAACGGTTGGTAAAGTAGTTCCTCCTGGAGCAACTGAAATATTTCCGCCCGAAGCTGTCCAATAAGAAATATTATTTGGTTGATTAATAAATATATCTTCATCTCCTACTTGTGCACTGGCATTGCCGATACTCACTAATCCAAGAAAGCAAATAATTATAATTTTATTTATAACTTGTTTCATAATTATTAAGTGAAAAATTTTAACAAAATATTTGATTTTATCAGCAGTTAAAAATAAGGAGATTTTATTTTTTATGCAACGTAGCCAAGAGGCTACGCCGAACAATGGGACACAGAAATTTTTTCTATCTATTTTACAGGAGACGTTTCATGAAACGTCTCTACAAAAACCATAAACTATTGATTATCAGCTAAATATTCAAAACTCCAACCACCGTCCTGTCGGATTTGCAATCCGACAGGATTATTTGCAGATTTTAAATCCGCTATTAAACCAGCAAAGGATTACAAATTCTTTGTGACAGAGGCAAAAGGCGTGAAGGAATTTTCTCCTTCACTGCCCTTTTTTAACAAACATGTTTAAAAGCAAAACCAATAATTTTTTTATTCGAGAGCTTTTATCTTACATTTATTTTCATTCTCTCTTCTTCTGATTTTACAATATAAACTCCTTTGGCTTTACTACTCATATCAATGTCTTTATTGGAAACTACCAACAACCGCCCACTGATATCAAATACTTGCAAATTTATTTGTTGCGGATTATGAAGTACTTTACCGTCGAAAAACATACTTTTTGTCGTTGGAAAATCAACTGCAACGGTTCCCTCTTTAATAGTAACACTATAGATTTTATTATTAATCAAATCCGTTACTGTATATTTAAGGGGATTTTCTTCCGAATCTGTAAAATCCTGAGCCCCAGTAGGCGAATAAATTGTTCCAACTCCTTCCAGGGTAACAACAGGCGTAATATTAGTTAATCCATGACCCAATGGTAAAATTGTTGTGATGGTATTGTTAACATTATCAATGGTTCCGCTCTTCCCATCAACTACAAATGAACTGATATTCAGACTGGGTGCCGGGAATTGTTCTTCATGCAACAAATAATCAATGGCATTATTGATAAGCGTGAGAGCCGCATCCGTCATTTTATCGTAACTGTCGTTGCAAATAGGAATCAGAATATACTTGGAATTGGTAACGCCACGCGCACTGGCAGGCACATCATGAATGGCTACTGCCATTGGATTGCCAGTGGTTGATTTTGGAGCAGTTGCTACGTTAATGCTACCCGGAACACTAGTAATATCTGCTGGTTGAATTCCTTTCGTTGCAGCATCCGACAATAAATCCAATGTATTATCTTCGTTCAGGGTAATGCCATTAAAAATCGGATGAGAAGGCTGCCAAACGGTTATCGTACCATTGTTGGATTTTCCATTATCTGCTGTACCCCAATTCCATCTTCCTGATTGATATACAAAAGATTTTAAATTCAAAATGGGTTTGTCAACACTTTTTAATGCTACAATTTCTGCATTGGTTCCTGTAATTATTTCATTTACAACAATCAAATCAAATTCATCATACACTGAAGGAGACGGAGCGGTACTGGCAGCTTGACGAATCGTCAGATAATAATTCGGATTGCTGTACAGATTGGGATACAACCTCGTATCGGTAGCAGAAGGAGTTGTGGTTGCCACCAGGTAACAAATGTTAATAGCAGTAGCTGATTTTACATAGAAAGTTCCCGTTGCTGTAACATCACTTCCTTCATAACCAACGATAGGCGTAGCAGTTACTGTGTAATTGAAAGTACCAGGAGTTTCGCTTGCAGCAATGGTTCCCGAAATTGTGAAAGTTCCTTGATTGGTACCGGTAGATTCAAAGCTTCCGCTCAAACCTGCTGGAAGTCCGTTTACCGTAGCTCCTGTGGCATTGGTAAGAGTATATACAATATCCTGTATAGCACTCCCTACTTTTAATGCTTGAGTATTGCTACCACTTGAAAGAGTAATTTGAGGAGCGGGCGGAGTAGCAGGAGTAGTAATGGTAACATTATAACTTTTCGTATTCGTACCATCTGTCGCTGTATAAACTATCGGTGTTGTAGCACTGTTGGTAAAATCCTGCGTTCCTTTCGGAGAATAATCTATTGCTGTACCTCCCAGCGTAATTTCAGGTTCAAGTGAACTCAAATCACTTCCATAAGGTAATTGTAGCACAATGGTTCCATTTTCATCATCGATAGTTCCTGCAACACCATTAACAGTAAAAGTTTTTATTTTTGGAGATAATTGTGTAGACCAAACAGAAAGGTTCCCCATTCTTATTGTTTGACCAGAACCAACTCCCGAACCACCATTTACATATTTTCTCCAAATTCTCATTTTGTTAATTCCCGCAGGAAGCGAACTATTGTCATAATGAGTACAAGGATGATCATATCCAGTAAAAGTAAAAGTTAAGGCATCAGTTTCGCTACACCAGGTTGACCCTTCATCTGTACTATAAGCAATAACCCCGGTATATGAGAATGTTCCCGAACTGTTACCTGTACAGTCAAATACTATTCTTGAAATAGTGGTAGTTGAGGATATTTCTAAATAAGCTGCATTAGAACCTATTCTTAAAGTATATCCATTAAGACAAGTTGCAGAGCTACTTGAAACGGTTGGTAAAGTAGTTCCTCCTGGAGCAACTGAAATATTTCCGCCCGAAGCTGTCCAATAAGAAATATTATTTGGTTGATTAATAAATATATCTTCATCTCCTACTTGTGCACTGGCATTGCCGATACTCACTAATCCAAGAAAGCAAATAATTATAATTTTATTTATAACTTGTTTCATAATTATTAAGTGAAAAATTTTAACAAAATATTTGATTTTATCAGCAGTTAAAAATAAGGAGATTTTATTTTTTATGCAACGTAGCCAAGAGGCTACGCCGAACAATGGGACACAGAAATTTTTTCTATCTATTTTACAGGAGACGTTTCATGAAACGTCTCTACAAAAACCATAAACTATTGATTATCAGCTAAATATTCAAAACTCCAACCACCGTCCTGTCGGATTTGCAATCCGACAGGATTATTTGCAGATTTTAAATCCGCTATTAAACCAGCAAAGGATTACAAATTCTTTGTGACAGAGGCAAAAGGCGTGAAGGAATTTTCTCCTTCACTGCCCTTTTTTAACAAACATGTTTAAAAGCAAAACCAATAATTTTTTTATTCGAGAGCTTTTATCTTACATTTATTTTCATTCTCTCTTCTTCTGATTTTACAATATAAACTCCTTTGGCTTTACTACTCATATCAATGTCTTTATTGGAAACTACCAACAACCGCCCACTGATATCAAATACTTGCAAATTTATTTGTTGCGGATTATGAAGTACTTTACCGTCGAAAAACATACTTTTTGTCGTTGGAAAATCAACTGCAACGGTTCCCTCTTTAATAGTAACACTATAGATTTTATTATTAATCAAATCCGTTACTGTATATTTAAGGGGATTTTCTTCCGAATCTGTAAAATCCTGAGCCCCAGTAGGCGAATAAATTGTTCCAACTCCTTCCAGGGTAACAACAGGCGTAATATTAGTTAATCCATGACCCAATGGTAAAATTGTTGTGATGGTATTGTTAACATTATCAATGGTTCCGCTCTTCCCATCAACTACAAATGAACTGATATTCAGACTGGGTGCCGGGAATTGTTCTTCATGCAACAAATAATCAATGGCATTATTGATAAGCGTGAGAGCCGCATCCGTCATTTTATCGTAACTGTCGTTGCAAATAGGAATCAGAATATACTTGGAATTGGTAACGCCACGCGCACTGGCAGGCACATCATGAATGGCTACTGCCATTGGATTGCCAGTGGTTGATTTTGGAGCAGTTGCTACGTTAATGCTACCCGGAACACTAGTAATATCTGCTGGTTGAATTCCTTTCGTTGCAGCATCCGACAATAAATCCAATGTATTATCTTCGTTCAGGGTAATGCCATTAAAAATCGGATGAGAAGGCTGCCAAACGGTTATCGTACCATTGTTGGATTTTCCATTATCTGCTGTACCCCAATTCCATCTTCCTGATTGATATACAAAAGATTTTAAATTCAAAATGGGTTTGTCAACACTTTTTAATGCTACAATTTCTGCATTGGTTCCTGTAATTATTTCATTTACAACAATCAAATCAAATTCATCATACACTGAAGGAGACGGAGCGGTACTGGCAGCTTGACGAATCGTCAGATAATAATTCGGATTGCTGTACAGATTGGGATACAACCTCGTATCGGTAGCAGAAGGAGTTGTGGTTGCCACCAGGTAACAAATGTTAATAGCAGTAGCTGATTTTACATAGAAAGTTCCCGTTGCTGTAACATCACTTCCTTCATAACCAACGATAGGCGTAGCAGTTACTGTGTAATTGAAAGTACCAGGAGTTTCGCTTGCAGCAATGGTTCCCGAAATTGTGAAAGTTCCTTGATTGGTACCGGTAGATTCAAAGCTTCCGCTCAAACCTGCTGGAAGTCCGTTTACCGTAGCTCCTGTGGCATTGGTAAGAGTATATACAATATCCTGTATAGCACTCCCTACTTTTAATGCTTGAGTATTGCTACCACTTGAAAGAGTAATTTGAGGAGCGGGCGGAGTAGCAGGAGTAGTAATGGTAACATTATAACTTTTCGTATTCGTACCATCTGTCGCTGTATAAACTATCGGTGTTGTAGCACTGTTGGTAAAATCCTGCGTTCCTTTCGGAGAATAATCTATTGCTGTACCTCCCAGCGTAATTTCAGGTTCAAGCGAACTCAAATCGCTTCCATAAGGTAATTGTAGCGTAATGGTTCCATTTTCATCATCGATGGTTCCGGCAACACCATTAACAGTAAAAGAAGAAATTAAAGGAGCTGCTTGTTTTAGCCATATTTTTATCGAATAAAATCTTACTGTAGCACCTCCTTTTGTTAATGTTACTCCTCCTAATACTGTACCAGTTGCTGCCCTACCAGCCTTATAATATTTAGCTTCTGAAGGCGCTGTAAAAGTATACGTAGTTGTTGGACCATTATTGGGAGGAAGCAAAAATTCAGCACCATTTGTATAAGTAATATTATCTTTACTAAAAGCACATATACCATACGTACCTGTCGTTGTATTATTCGCTAAAACTTCTATAGCGACCTTGTCAAGAGTAGTAGAAATAGCTCGTGGTAAAGACACCAATATATAAGAAGGAGACGACTCCGCTTTAATATAACCTTTATTGTCACCTGTAACTGTTCCCTCTGCAACCGTTAATTTGCATTCATTTTCTTGTCCTTCATTTGCGATTGAACTACTCCAACTTGAAGTAAAACCACTAAATGTAATATCTTGTGCCACCACATTCCAGGCACACAGCAATCCAAGAAAGCAGATTGCTAAAATTTTATTCATAATTCGTTTCATAATCATTGATTTTTAAGAGATTTAACATAATTTTAATTTTAATTTTTTTAATTTTTTCATTAGCTTTGCTGTTAATTTTTACATAGTAATCATTTTTGATTTTGCCTCCTTTCTTGTTTTTTTAATGATTAGACTGGTTTTTATTTGGTAAAAAGGTATTTCACAACATCTGCATTAATTTTAAAAAAATAAATTCCCTGAGGCAGGCCCGCCAGGTTCAAATTTATCCGATCTGTTTCCTTGCCCTTCCAATAAAATTTTTCGTTCCCCAAACAATCAAATACATAAACACTTTGAACAGGTTGTTGAGTAGAAGAAATTTCTACTGTATCGCCATATTTTTTAATGATACAATGGGGTTGAGCAGACTGTACATTTTTCATCAGGGTATAGGTTTGGCTGCTCCTTTCATATTCCAGGCTTGCCATAATAAAAGGACCGAGCACTTTGCCTTCTGTATCATTATTAATTCCCACATCGCTTCCACAGAGATAATAATTGGCATCACCTTTGCGGGTGCTGCTTAATCCAGCAGATTCGCAACTTTGAATAAGTTTTATTTTCCCATCACTTTCTTCAACAACAAATTGGTCTATTACTCCTTTATAGGCTTTTTCAGCCATTTGCCGATAAACATTTTTATCCAGAATACCCAATCGCATTCCTTTTAAATAAGCGTAAGTAATCATACAAGAAGCAGAACTTTCCAGATAATTACTCACCTGACAGGTTGTACCTTTTTTTGTACCATCATATTGCAGCAACTGATACCAGCATCCTGAAGCAGGGTCCTGTCTGGCTTTCAATCCGTCAGCAACAGCATTGGTGTAAGCTATCAATCGTTGTTTAGCAGGATGAGAATCGGGCATAAATTCCAGCACATCTACCAATGCGGCAAAAAACCATCCCATGCCACGTCCCCAAAATTCCTGTGAACAACCTGTCACGGGATCTGCCCAATAAGAAGAAGCAGCATTTGTTGGTTCAGCCGACCATGCATGATAGTTTAATTTTTTGTTAACGTCCCAAGTATGTTTAAAAATCGTATCAAACTGCAAAGCTATATCGTCCCATGATTCTGTATTATCTGTTTCCCCCAGCTCCTGCCCGAAATTTCCTTGCCATTCGGCATAAAGGGCTGGTCCCATATATAATCCATCGAGCCACATCTGGTTGGTGTATTGTTTTTTATGCCAAAATCCTCCTGTTCCTGGTAAATTAGCTCCAATACGCTGATGATTGTATTTCAAAGTATTTCTACAAGTTGTAGCCTTCGTTTTGTAGGTTTCTGCTTTAGAAGTTTGCCCCTTTTCCATAGCACCTCGGTAAAGTTCGAAAAATATTTTACCGGCATTCAAGTCGTCAAGATTGCTTTCGCCAAGTTTCATCGAGACATTATCAGCAAAATCCTCAATTCCTGTAAAAAAATAAGCGCTCCACGGCTCTGATTTATATTGTTCCCATGCTTTGAGAATGGCTTTTGCCACCAAGCCCGTCACATAATCCCACGAAGCATTACGTGAAGTGGTAGGAGTAAGAAAACGTTGGGTAGTTTTTTTATTTCTAAAATCGCCCATACGAGAATCAATTGCCCATTTGGAATAAATGGAATCGTTTCGAAAAGGAGCACCGGATAAGCTTGTAAACAAAATAATTAATAATAATATTGATACAATTTTTTTCATAAGAAAATAATTTAATTAAGTTTCACACTTATTTTTTTAATCTTTTATTGATTTGTTTTTAAAACCTTATTTAAAACACATAACCTTTATAACGTTAAATTTTCACCACGCCTTTAACCTTATTACCTTATATGAATGAATTATTTTTCAGTACGCTTTCAATAAGGTAATAAGGTTAGATTTATTTATTTGGTGACAGTTATTAAGCTTTTAGCATAATAAAGTTTTTTTAATATAATTTCATCAGAATATATTTATTTTTTTAAAGGTCTGATGGAACCCACATGTCTGAATATTATATTCATTCGTGTTTGTGTAGGCAATACATGTGGGTTTCATTTTATCAAAATTTTCTTAACTTTATTAGCTGAACGAACGATATAAATTCCGGGCAGTAGTTTTGCGTGTTGAACTTTTTCAAAAACCATTTCTCCAGAGATATCAAAAATATCCATCAAATCGTCAGATTGAATAAAATGGGATGTAAGAGTAAAAAAAGTATCCGAAGCACTGACTATTTTTCCTATTTCACTTTTTATCCCATACAAAACAATTTTAGTCAAAGTCAAGCCACTGGCGCTGCTTGTTTTTACTTGAATATCGTCATCGTCGGTTGTTTTTGGAATAAATGTTACTGTTGATTCTACATTAGCTGTTGCAGGATAAGCAGTAATATCATTATTTGTTCCTCCATCAGTAATAATAATTGGTCTGGAAGTACTGCCATTGAGGTAAGTAAATTCTATTTTGGTACAATTATTTACTTTCAAAGTAAGTACAGCAGAGGAGCTTCCCCAATAATAACCTGTCCCTTGTGACCAGTTTACACTGCCTGATGTAATAATCCACGCAGGCTCTTTTGGCATTGTTTTACAATTCAGATAAGTATCATATTGATTAAGACGAGGAGAATTATAATCTGTATTGTTTTCCTCAACTGGCGTTGTAGGATTATCATCAATTGATTGATCAATATTATCTCCCGTTGAAAAGAACCACAATTGACCTTCCATTTCACCATCAGCAGTTACTGTATTTACATGCCAGCAATAAGTTTTGTTCGTTTCAAGTACTGGCGTAATCATTGAATCCAACGTAGTTTCGCCTAATAGTTGAAGTTGGTTTGCAGTGCCAAAATACACCTTATTAGAAACTGCATTGCGAGCACTTGTCCATTTCAGCGTCAGATTTCCAGCAGAAAGTGCATAACGGCCATTATAAGGCTGAGGTAAGGAAGCAAATGGCAAAACGCGAGGCATTGTTCTTTCGGGATTCCATTTCTTATCGAAAGTCCATTCTGCATCAATGAGTTTCCTTTCATCCAGCGTCAGATTACTATTAAACCAAGTTAATCCGGATGGTCCTTTAACGCCATAAAAATAAGTTGTAGCACTTTTCCCCAATTGCGTAATGCTATCGGAGAGCTGAACATCCAGATAATAAAACTTGGCATAATTCTGACAATTTTGAAGTTTAACATTCTTGTTATATTCACTATGAACTGAACCGCCCTGAATTATCAATTTCTGATCTTCTGTTGCAACACCCTCATGCCAAATGGGACTACTGCTTTTGGTTTCAGTAAAACGACAATTGATGGCATAACAATAGCCCCGTGGACAAAAAGCATCTATACTTCCTCTGAAATTGCAATCGGAAACATAATACATTCCTCCAGCTTTCCCCCATGGTGCAAAGGTATCTTTCCACAAACAAAGCACATCCAGATTAATAAACCAAAGACGTGTAGTTCCCGTTTCACTGCGGATAACTTCCGTGTAATCTTCTGAACCTTCATAGGTATTGCGAATATACATGTTTGCTATCACAATGTCGTGGAGATTAGAGGCAATATTAATAACACCGGTTCCGGTATTCGTTCTATTTGCTGCGTACCATTCTGCACGTGGAATACTGAATTCAATACGAGTATCAAAATGGGATTCACCAACCAATGCAATATAATTTGATTTTATCATCACATGCTCGTTATAAATTCCATTTTTCACAACAATGGTTTTCCAATCATTATTAGATGTAGGAATTGAGTTAATAGCATTCTGTATGGTGGTAAAATCTCCAGAACCATTTTTTGCCACTACTATTTCATTTACTGAATAGAGATTCAATGAAAAAGCAAAAAACAATAAAATTATCAATCCATTCTTCATAAAATATCTATTAGATTTTCAAGGTTTTATAAATTTTGAAGTGAAATTATCTTTCCCTGAATTCAATTTTATTATGTACATTCCTGATGGATAAGAATTAATATTGATAATCATCTCATTTATTCCTTTTTGGGAATTTTCATCCTTCTGATGGAACATTTTGACTCCTTGCATATTGTAAATATCAACAGTGAATGGCATTAATTCCGTCAAATTCATTTTCAAAATCAGTTTTCCTGAACTAACTATAGGGATACAAACATTTTCTTTTGCTGGTGAAGAAATTACACTTTCAATTTTCTCATAACCTGAAACTTCCACATTCCATACTTCAACTGTACCAGCAGCTTCCAGTTTTAACACAAAATTACCTTCACCAGACACTTTATCTGATAACTTCATTTTTACTGGAACAGCCACATTATTAGCAGCTCCTGCCTGCAAATAAGGAGCACTGTAAGTAGCGCCTCCATCAGACGAAACATAAACATTTAGATTTCTATTACCTCCACCTGAACTGGCAAACGTAAGAGTCAATGAATCAGGAAGATACTTGGACATGTCAATAAATGGAGAAATAATAGTTCCACCCTTACTACTACTATAAGTCAGTTTTATGTGATTATTTGAAATGGATACAGAATTTACTGTGGACCACGGCTTATTTTGGATTTCATCAGTTAAACTTGTACCACTTAATTTCAATAATAATTTTTTCTCTCCAAGTTGTCCTTCTGTATTTGCATTTTTCACAGTAATATTTACACCTTCAGAATTACTGAATGCGCCTTCATTATCATAAGCTTTTGCCATGACAATATATTCGCCTGCAATAGAACATGTCCAGTCATATGTATAAGGAGAAGTATAGGAAATTCCAATTAAATTATTATTTACATAAAATTCTACTCTTGCTATATTGCCATCTACATCCATTGCATCAGCTTGTAAAAGAATTACCTCGTTAAGATTAAATTCGTTTCCTGCCTGTGGAGCGGTGATATTTACAATGGGTGATTGATTGAAAGGATTTATTGCAGAAGGAATTTCAAAAGGACCTAAATCCGGCATTCCATCATCAGTTGTTACAAGTGTACTTTTTACGTAATAAGGTTTTGTTGGATTATTGGGATAAGAGCTGAGAGGAAGACTTAATTCCCATATATAGGAAATGCCAGCATTTTTCATCTGACTTTCAGGTTTTAATTTTCCAAAACTATTATCCGGCAATGAACCATCGGCTTGGCGTTCTGCAATAGCATCAGCCAATTCGAGACTTTCATAATCATCTCTCGAAGGATTCCAACCATTATTTAAAGATTCAGCCAGATTCCACGAATTGTATGCTGCATCTACTGTATTACCAAACCACGTATTCGAGCTTTCATAACTAATTTCATTTTTTGTTCCTGGATTAATTATTTCGCCTGGTAAAAGGGTACGTCCAAGTGTTTCGCTATAAGGTTCAAAACCTACACAATTACGTAAAACATGATTTTTCCCATTCTGGGTATCTTCTTGATAAGCATAATTTTTTTCGTTGTCAAAAGAAAGGCAATTGATCATAGTTACATTCCCCTCATTATGGTTCTGGTCAAAACCTTTATTATTTGAACCAGCTGTATATTTATGATCGAATGCTATGCAGCGAATATATACATGAGGAGCCTGCGTTCGTGGAGTAGAAGAGCTACTTGCGCTTCCATTTGACTTAAAGCCATTACCATTTCCACCTTTCAAGCCATTTCGAAATGTCCAGCAATCTTCTACAATAATTTGAAAACGAGAATAATAAAAATCAAAGCCATCATCGCCATTTGCCCACGAACGACAGCCACGAAATACATTTCCTGCACCTGGCGAAAGTTTACAAGCAAAGCCATCTGCATTACTCACATTTTTGTCGTTATAATATGAATCACAATTCAATATTAAATTAAAAGCTGCAATAGTTCCATCATTTGGCATCGTGCCATTGGATTGTTGAATGGTTAATCCACTATCAGAATTATAACGAAAAACACAATTTTCAATAATATTGTAACTTCCTTCAATCCGCATCCCATTATCATCAGCATTTTGAATAACTAAATTTTTAATATGCCAATATTTGCCATCCAAAGTAATACGAATCCCATTGGTAGCACTTATATTTAGTATTACCGAATCTCCTTGCTGAATATCGGGTGTATAACCCCAAAGGTTATAATAAGCATTTACATTCCCTGCCTTTTCTATTTTCCAGATAGTACTTACATTATACACTCCCCCGCGAACCCAAATAGTGTCACCAGGTTGTGCAATCGAATATGCAGCATTAAATCCAAGAAAAGGCGACTCAATCGTGCCTGAATTAGTGTTATTTCCATTGTTAGCAATAAAATACTGTTTTCCAAAACTTGTGGAAAAAAAGGTACAGGTTAATATAAAGAAAAATAACTTTTTCATTTATTATCCAGTTTAATAAGTTTTAATATCTGAGAATGATTACCATTAATAAAATTAACCAGGTAAACCCCGCTAATTAGTTGAGAATTAAATCTAACTGTCCTTTTTTCTCCTTGCATTAGTCCTGAAATAGAGGTAGCGTAAACAATTTTACCTGTCAAATCAGAAATATTTAATTGAGCATTCCCACTTTCAAAAGCTATAATATCAAAAGTAGTTGCTTCATAAAAAGGATTTGGATAAGCTTTCAAATGAGGATCAGAAGAAACAATTTGAGAAACGCCAGTTGGTGTTTGATACTCAAAAGCTCCCAAATCAGGTGCTGTCCCAAAATAAGGAATTGAAAAATCATAACGTTTCAATGTGACAGGATGAATTCCTCGAACAATGCTCGTCCCTTTATCAATAAAAAATGAATTATCCACTAATTTTCCAAAGCCATTTTTTGGTAAGCTTCCATCTGGCTCACGAGGAGCAAGAAAATCTTCTTTTGAGGTACTCACAAACTGATTATAAATACTTTTTTGATCAAATGTTTTATTATCGGCTGTCTTATACGGGACTAAAGGATATTGACCATTAATACTGTTCCAACTATTATTTTTTTCGGTTGTCCCACTTGCCAAATCATATAATTGACCTTGACCACCTACTTTTGGATCAAAACTGATATTATTTCTTAGATCACTTGGATAAGCTCTTACTCTAAAGTTTTTCATCCCTTGCCATCCCACACAATTAAAAATAAATAAACTGTCAGCGTTATTATTTTCATTGAAACAAACTCCTGTTCCATATCCATCAAAAGCAATACAATTTCTAACCACATGCTTTGCTGCCCAATCATCTCCGCCAAGTTTAAAACCATTTCCATCACCACTCCATGAAGTGGGAGGAGTATTTTTCTGTCCATATTCCCAATCGGGATCGGGAGTTGCAACTAAGTCTGGGTTGCCATTCCCCATTGTCCAGCAAGAATCAACATAAATAGTGTAATGGGTCATGTAAAAATCCCAACCATCGTCAGCATTTTCCCATGCACGGCAACCAACAAAACGATTAAGAGCACCGGGAGAAAGCTTACAAGCAAAGCCATCGGCATTTTCATAACTTGTTCCCCAGTCAAGATTACGATATGAATCGCAATTTTTAACCAAATTACAACATACTTTATCAGCAGCATCTGGTTTATCCTTTGCAAGCCCGATTTGTATACCGCCATCTCCATTGTGGTGTAAAACAAGTTGCTCACAAATATTATAACTCCCTTCTATTTTTATTCCATTATCAGGTGCCTGACAAATTTCAAGACCTTTTAAATAATAATAATCTCCAGTAATTTTAAAACCCCGAGCTTCACCTCGTGCAGTAGAACTTATATTTGAATAGTTACTAAAAATATCATAGAAATTTAAAACAGGTTTTTCACCCTGATAATTAAAAATACAATATCTCTCGTTTTCATTTCCATTTGCAGTCAGGAAAATAGTTGCAGTGTAACGGTATGTTCCGCCTCGCATATAAACCGTATCGCCTGCATCCATTACACTAATTGCTTTTGATAAGTTAAAAAATGGAGCATTAATAGTTCCTGGATTATTATCATTTCCACCTTTTTCTTGGGGAGCACAATAATAAGCACTATGCACAGATGATTTAAAAGTGGCTGTTACTGTTTTATTACCATCAATTAGAATAGAAATTTTAGGGTTTGTACCTGTAATATCACCTGACCAGCCCAGAAAAGTGGCTTGTTTACTAGCATCAGGAATTGCTTCCAACTGGACTGTTGTTCCATTTGGATAAAAAGGCTCATCAGGAGTTTTAACAACGCTTCCTTTGCCAACAATATTAACAGTTAATGAATATTCCTTTACTCCTTCAGTTGCCCCAACAATGGTAATTCTGTCAAAATTTGGACCTCCATTAGAGGTTAATGAGGTAAAAATTATTCTGTTGGTTCCTTTTCTTAAGTTCAAGGTTATTTCAGTTTCAACCCATGTTGTAAAACCACCTGAATAACCAAAAGGAACACTTGCAATTTGTAGCTCATCATTTACAATTACGCTCATAGCTCTATCATCATTTTTCCCATTTGCCCAGCGTACCAGCACTTTAGCAGAAGGCATTTCTTCTGCAATAGAAAATTCAAGAATCAGTTTACTTCCAACTGCATTGGTAAAATCGACAAACCCAGTTCCTGTGTAGCCAGCATGTTGGGTGTCTATTTTGCCATCAAATAGTCCGCTTTCAGCCTGAACAATTACATCAGCAATTACATTGAAACAGAAAAAAGTAAATCCGAATAAAATAAATAAACGTGTTTTCATTTATCGTATAAATTTAATTGATTGACGGTTGTTTTTAGAATTAAGATGAAGGATATACATTCCTTTTGAAAGATTTCCCAGATAAATAATGTGATAATTATTCCCTGATGGAAAAATTTGATTGTCAATACAATTCATTACTTTTTTACCTGACATATCTGTAATAGAAAGAGAAATCGGTTCAGTTTTCTCCAAGTAAAATAAAACAGTAGCTATATCAGTAATCTGGGTATTTGTAATTCTTAAATTGGTAGAGATATTATTATGAATAGTATGAAAAATTCCTGTAGAAGATTGATATTCATAAGCGCCTAAATCGGGAGCTATACCAGTATAAGGAATTTGATAAGTTTTATCCATAAAAGTATAGCTTACCACCTGACCTTTATCAATACAATCAGAAGAAGGACTTAACCTGCAAAAACCATTATCAGGAATACTTCCATCAACATTGCGAGGATTAGCTGCAAGCTGATTGGCTATATCATTATTACTTAAATCAACTATAAAATCATCATAATTGGCAATGCCTCCATTTTGTTTGTCTTTTTGATTAGGTCCAAATTGCCAGCTATTATTTTGGGTAATATTTTGATCTTGATCACTGATGATTTTATCTCTTGAATTAAATCCTATACAATTTTTGATAGTATGACCACTACTTCCACTCGCCATTGAGAAACCTTTTACATTATCGAAAGTTGTACAATTCAGCATTACTTGAGGATCCTGATTGTCATTTTGGTCAAAACATTTTCCACCTCCACCAACATAGTGCATATCAAAAGCTATACAACCAACAGCTATATTGGTTCCACGTGAATAAGTACTGTTACCACCCATTTTGAAACCATTTCCGTTACCTGATTTGTTACCGCGAAGAGTAGTCGCATCCCCATTATGCCATGTACGACAGTTCAATACTAATACCCCAAAAGTATTGGAATAAAAATCCCAGCCATCATCTGAATTATTCCATGCGCGACAATTTTCAAAAATATTTCCTGGTCCGCAAAACAATTTACAGGCAAAACCATCTGCATTGCCTCCACTCTTATGTGAATCACAATTATTATATGAGTCACAATTCAATATATAATTGTAGGCACATGAACCATCATTTGATCCTGAATCTTTAGCAAGTCCGATTTGAATTCCGCTGTCATAACAACCATCAAAATCTATAAATTCAATAATGTTCCAATTGCTTTCGATTTTAATTCCATTATCTCCGGCTTCTTTAATAATAAACCCTTTAAGATGCCAATAATTTGCTCCCGCTTTCAAGAAAAAGGCACGATTGGAATCTCCAGGTCCTTGTGAACTAAAATTGAGCAGTGGACGCTCTTCGGCTGTACTATATCCAGTACCAGAAATACAGATTCTTTTATCGGCTGTTCCAGATTTAGTGAGAGTAATAATATTGGAATAATTATAAGTACCAGGTAATATAAAAATTGTATCTCCAGGATTTACTGTATTTACTAATGCTGAAATATTAAATTTGGGAGAACTTAATGTTCCAGCATTCGCATCGTTTCCGTTGGGCGAAACATAATAATTTGTCCCCCATAGATTCAAAACAAAAATCAATTCTGCTATAATAATAATAAACTTTTTCATAAGCTTTATTTCTTAATTTTCAGTATGTTTTTACCTTCATTGGTTGTCATTACAATGATATAAACACTATTATCAGGATAATTTAGATTTAACTTTACCTTGTTTTCGATACCGGCTTCTATCCAACCTCGAAAAGGAATATCTAATTTTTTTCCATCGATAGAAAAAATAACAATTTCTGCTGGACAAGTTTTTTCAGACTTAAATGTCAAAATGTTTCCAGAATACCACATTTTCGAAATATCATTTTTTTCTATTTTTTTTGTCTGATTTGGACACTCTTTTTCGTAAGACTTAACAGAAACTCCATGAATATTTAAACTTCCTGTGGCTCCATTGGTTATTTTTACCCAAATAGGTGTTTCGGAAAGAACATATTGAGTAATATCAATTTCTGCAATACCTTTACTACCCGAATAGGTATATTTTTGTGTAAATTCGCCATCGGCTGAAGTA
>ERZ795045.2358-NODE-2358-length-18685-cov-13.557649_pt1 | contig 18685 bp, 26 predicted proteins | sample MGYA00375129_ERZ795045 | MGnify/ENA primary metagenome ERZ795045 (study PRJEB30174, sample SAMN05720166) | activated sludge metagenome | isolation source: anaerobic digester from wastewater treatment plant | place: Japan | collected 2015-05-15 ... | reverse complement strand
GCCCGGTGAGATCGTCGCCTATTACGACAGCAACATCGAAAAGTGCGTCCTGAAATTCTACGACGGTGAGAACACGTTCACATTCGTGTCGAAGTAAGGGGTGTATGAGGACAGAACTGACAATCGCACAACGTATCAATCTTCACTTCCTGGTGGGAACCCTACCAGCGAAGGACATCAAATCGATCCGGCTCGCCTGGCAGATCATGGACAAACTGGAGCTTTCCGAGGAGGAGAAAAAAGCGATCAATTACGAACTCGTCCCCCTCGACCCGGAAGGCAACCAACTGGTCCCGCGCTGGACCGATGGGATTCTGCCGGCGAAAGAATTCGACTTCGACAGAAACGAAACGGCCTTCCTCCGCCATGCGTTGGAAAGCGCCGCCATGCGAAGCGGCCTGCTCCCCGGTCCGGCGCGCGTATGGCTGGAGCCGTTGATTAACACTTTCATCCTTGAGGAGGACTAATGACAAAAGTAACCATCACCCTCCAACTCGACGAAACCGTGATGAACGGTTTGAACGAGATTGCCGCCCGTGAAGAATTCTCCACCACGGTGATTGAGAACGGCAAGCCCGTTCGGAAACCTCTTTACTCCTCCGGCGCGGAATTCTTCGCGCGCATCGTGCGCGATGCACTGATGAGTTACAGTCACTTCATTCCTGCGATCGCTGAGAAACGTCAGACGATCAACGGGATCAACCAGGAAATCGAGCAGCTTCTTACACCTAAAGTTATCAAAGAACCCAGAACTTAGTAAGTTAAAATAGTATCGGGAGGGATGGTCCATGCCTAGCGGTGCGGTCAAAGAGGGGCGAGCAAAGGCCCAGGAAGTCCTGAATCTCATCAATTACCTTCTTACTGTCGGCGGCGGTTACCTCAATCCCGCGGCGCAGTTGTACCTCCGGATCCTCGGCGGCATCGATGCCTTGGGGGCCGACATCCTCGGTCCAGGACAGTTGTTCATGCAAGAGGAACTGGAGCGCTTCCGCGGCACCGGGCAGATCACTTACCCGCCCGAGATTTGGGACATCCTCAACCGTCTCACCTGGGGCGCGGAGCGCGCTGAGGATATACTTCGATATGGCGGAGTGACTGAGAGGACCGGGGATCTTCGGGACAGGCTGAACGATATTCTCTACGGTCGCACGTTCGAAATGGCCGCGTTGCGTGACTACGCGAACGAAATCCTAACCCAACGCGGAATCACGCCGCAGATGCAGGTGATTCAGAACGCTCTAACAGGTCTTCTTGCCGATCAGGGTTACACTGACGCCCTCCGCAAGCTCGAAGGCACCGGACTGGACATCCTCGCCGCTGGCGGCAGAACGCCTGAGAGTATCGAAGTCAGCAACCTCCTCCGCGGTATCATCTCCGCCCAAGGTCGTGACGCCGCGTTGAGCGAACTGTCCGGAGTTGGCCGCGGACTGATCGACTCCGGGGGCATGACCCCGGAGATGCGGGATATCCTGTCCCCGATCACTAAGGGAATGGAAACGGGCGGCATGACCCCCGAGGCGCGGCAGTTGTTCGGGGCCATCATGCCGATCATTCAGTCCGGGGGTCGGGGCGGTGCGCTCCTGCCAATGGAACAGGTCGTCTCGATGGCCCGAGACGCCGCTGCGACCGCTTATAACCAACGCGCCGAAGCCGCTCGTCGGGAAGCCATGCAACGCATGGGCGGGGCCATCGGAGCCGGGACGGTCGAGCAGGCCCTTGCCGAGTTCGCTGACGAAGCCGCCAGGGGCGAAGCTGAGGCCATCCGCGGGGCCGTGAGTTCTCAACAGGCCCTCCAGCTTCAGCAACTTCTCGGAGCGATGGGAGCCGGGGCGGATATCACCAAAGCCGCACAAGCGCTGTTGTCATCCTATGCTACCTCCGCCAGCGACATCGCCCGCTCCGCGGCAATGAACATCGGCACCGGGGCCGATTTGATGAAAGCCGCCGAAGCCATCGCCGCTCAGAGACTCGGGACCGCGGTGAGCGGATTCGAGAACATCCTTGGTCTTGAAAATCAACGCCTGGGTCTAGGGGCCGGGATGGTCACTGACGCCCAACGAGCGGCGCTCGAACGCCTCGGGCTTGGAACCCAAGGGCTCACTCAGTTGGAAGAACTCGCGCGGTTGAACCGTGAGCAGGGTTTCGGCGCGCTGTCCCAGTACATACAGAACCAACTCGGCGCTGGTGACACCCTCGCCCAAGTCCTCGGGATCGAAGCGGGCCGCGAGATTGAAGCTCTCAGAAACCTCATCGCGTTGTCCGGGACGGCGGCTGACACGATCCAGTCTCAGATAGATCAGTGGTTGATGTCGATGGGCCTCCAGGCCGACATCGCCAATCAGTTCGTTAACTGGTTCCTCCAGGCCGCCGGCGGGTTGACCGGAGTTGGCGAACAGTATATGGGCGTTATTCCCTCTGGAATGTCGGCCTTCGGCAACCTTGGCGTAGCGCTCATCGGAGCCGCCCTACGTGATCCCGGTTTCTGGAATAAGATGTGGCAGGCAATCGTCAGCGGCGGTATTGGGGGGATCTTCGACGCCATCGGCGGCGTCATCGGCGGTAAAACCGGCGACATCTTCGGCGGCATCGGTGGTTCCATCGGCAACGTCGGTAGTTCCGTTGGAGGTAACAAGTAATGGCCAGCCTTCGCAGATTTCTTGATCCTGAAGAGTGGAAGCGGCTGCGGACTCCGCCCGAGATTCCTCCGCAAGACCGTCCGGCGAGTCTGCCCGAGTTTCTTCAGTCCCAGGAAACGAAGAAAGCCGAAGTCCCCCCGCCGGAGGAAACACTGGAGGACTACTTCCTCCGGGGTTTCCTGGAGCGCGCGTCTGCGATGGGCGAGGTTCCCAAACCTGAAATCTTCGAGGAACGCTTCCGCAAATCCGTCTCTCCCGCGCGCGAGTTCTTATCGAATATCTTCTTCGGTATGGCAGCCGGGGCCAGGGGCGAGGAGTTCCGCTCCCTGCGCCGGCGGAAGTACGAAGAGTGGATGAACGAACAGAAGATGCAACAGGAAGCCGAGCGAGCGCGGCAGAACTACATCCTCGGCGTCGCCAACGTCGCGGAGAAGATTATGCGCGCGCGGCGTGAAGAAGCCATGCGCCGGGAGCTAGCTGAGATCCAAAGAATCGAAAAAGCCGAAGACCGCCAGATGCGCTTCTTAGAGTTCGCCGCGAGGTACAACCTCGATCTGGCAAGGTTCAAAGAAACACAAGAGTATCACGACCGCCTGCTCAAACGCCCGCGTGATCCTTACTTCGACTTCGGGCTCCAGGAAGCCGCGGCGCGCTTGCGAAACGCCGGACTGGACCCCTCGGACCCCAAGTTAGAACCCATTCTTCTCGAAAAAGCCGCAGAGATCGGGAATGAACTATACGCACAACGACAGAAGATCCAAATGCAATTCACCCCTGTTCAACCGCGTTACGAATCCATCAAGGCCACAAACCCGTGGGGCGAGATTGAGTTCGGTACTTATGACAAAGGCTCCGGTCGCATCGTCCACGGTCCCGAGTGGTGGGAGAATCTACCGCGCGATACGTCCCCCGAGCAGATCCGCCGTTATGAAATGATGGACAACTCTATCGCCGCCATGCGCCGCGCGGTCGGTATCGTGGCTTCCAATCCCAAGGACGCCGTTGGCGGGATGCTGAAAGCCGTTCCACCGGAAATTCGTTCCGTCATCATGTCCGTTCCGTCATCCGAGCGTTCGGCTCGTGTGTTCTTCAACGCTGCGATCAGCCAGTACATCCTTGGTATGTCCGGCGTAGCGACCTCCGAGCGCGAGGAACAGCGTTTGACCAACGGCCTGCCCAAGTTCTTCGAGAAACCTTCCAACTTCGTCCCCGGAGCCATTGCGTTTATCAACATGCTCGAAGCCGCGAAGCTCCGTGCTCAAGCCGGAATCGATCCCAGTGACCTCGACATCGGGCCGGTTTTTGACTCTTACCTCAACGCCCTGCAAAAACAACTCGAAAAAGGTCACTACCGCTTCCGCGTCCCGACCGCTCAGGAAATGCTCGAACAGGCCGCGAAGGAGAAAGGTTATACCTTCATCCGAGACGCGAAAGGCCGTATCCGCGGTCTAAGGAGGCCCAATGCCGGATAGAACCTTTGGTCCCAAGCCCTCGCGCGAAGAATGGCTGCGCCAGTACTTCCCCGAGGGCGAGGCAGGCGAAGAAGCCATCAAGGAAGAAGTCGCCCGACACACCGAGGTCGATTCCGTCACCGGTAGGCTGGCGAATATGTTCACCACGGGCGCGGCCGGCGCGCAGCTTGGTGCCATCTTCGGTCCCAAAGGCGCTGTCGCTGGCGGTTTGTTGGGTGCTGGTGCTGGAGCGCTTCTCCCGCCCGCCGAGGCTCCGATGACGGAGGTCGGTGCGACCGCTGCCGAATTGTTGGCGAATCGTTTTCTCCCAGGAGGAGGGAAGCTCTTCTCCCGTTTGGGCCGCGGGCTTGGTGTCTCCGCTGCCGTCGCCGGGGGCGGGTATCTCGGTTCCATTGGTGACAAGAAAGCCAATTTCGTCTCCGAAACCCCCTGGGGCCGTATCGCCTTCTTCGCCGGTACGGATGCTCTCTCCCTCGGCACCGCTGCGATGTTTCCCAGAGGGAAGACCGCTATGGCGGAGGCTGTTGAGGCGCTGAAAGCGCAGACCGGGGTAGAAATCCCTCTCTCCCTCTCCGAAGCCACGGGCGAAGGAGCGGCGCTTGAGCGCTTCTTCCTCACCGGATCGGCGCGGGAGACTGCATTGGGAGAGAAACAAGCTGAGACTGGTCTGAAGGTTCTGGAAAAGATTATTGGCGAGGAGGTGAAAGATTTCACTAGGTCAATCGCCAACCGTTCGGTTCAGCTCCGGAACAAAGGCTACAAGCAAGTTCTGGATTACGTCGCCGCTGAGAAGAAGAAGAACAAAGTCCCAGTCGAGCGCACGCTTCCGATCTTGGACACCAGCGGAAAGCCCATTACCGTCACGGAGATGAAAACACCGAAGACCGTCACGTGGGACAAGTTCCAACAGATGTACAACCTCACTTTTGAAGAACGGGACGCCTTTTTCCGCGCCATTCACGCCAAGCCGGAGCGGTTTATCGAACAACTGGTAGCGGGCACGGGGCAAGGCAACGTTAAAGGCCTTTTCGGTCTTCGAGCGTTGATGAAAGTTCTCCCCGAGGAAGACGCCGCGAAGCTCGGTAGCACTTTCCTCCTGCGTACCCTCGCAGCGAAAGGGGCGATTGATTCTGACGGTATCCTGCGCGGGGAGAAATTTGCCAAGGTGCTTCTGGACAGTATTGGCAAACAACGTCTTGCCATCGTCTTTGATCCCGACCAGATTCAAGCTCTGGAAACCCTCGCAACGGTGATGAAGGAAGTCGATCCGGTGAAGAAGATCGGGGGCAGTACCATCCCACAAACGCAAAGGACGCTGAGCTACATTGGGAACAAACTGGCCTTCGGCATCACCATCGGTGGGGGTTCGGCGGGACTCATGTCCGGCCTGGGCCAAGCGGCTACGGGCGCGTTAGTGGGCGGTACGGTCATCCTTCCTCTTTCCGCTATCATGTCCATGATTCTCGCGAGCCCAAAAACGGCCAAGCTCCTCTCCGGTGCCGCAAAAGGCGACATGACGGCGGCTATGAAACTTGTTCGGGCGGTGACTTCCGGGGAAGATTCCCCAGAAGAGCCCGAGACTTCGCCGCTTGTAGGCTTGTTCCGGCAGACCAGGGGGTGATAAAATTTCGTACATGCGGGACTGGATCAGACTTTTCGTCGATATCATACTTTTGATCCTGCTTCTGGGCGGGACGTTTCTGTTCTTGGTGATTCACCTCTTTAGACACAGACTGGGGTAGTCGAGAGCTTTTCACTGGCTGAATCAACCCCCCATCCATAACCGCCAGCTTCAACGCTGGTGGCGAGGCGGCTTGTCGTAGCTCGAACCCTATCTTCAACCGCCACAACTCCCCCGGACTCGCCAGCATTCCTTTATGAACAATCGCAATCGCGTCCGGGCAGTCGAAGAAGCGGCTCGAACCGCGCAAGCGGTACGGGGAGAATTCATCGAGGAGCGCGTCTTCCTTCGGCGGTTTTCCCAAGTGGTGCGAGAGAACGAAGGAAAGGTCTTCGTAACTGGCAAGCAATTCGTCCAGGTGCCGAAAGAGCCGGCCCACGTCAGCCGCGTCGTTCTCCTGTCCGAGCATACACCGGGACAAGGGATCGACTACCACGACCTTCGCACCGGTTTCTTCAATTTCGCGCGCCAGCGCAGAGGCTCCCCCGGCGGTATCGAGAAACATCTGCTTTGGCCGGGAGAGATAATACATCCCCTTCGGCGGCGGGGTTTTCAGCGTGTCATACCGCCACTTCACACGTTGTTGCAGAGCGACCTTGCCGATCTCGAAGTCCAGATACAACACCGTCGTCGGTTCGGGAACAGTGAAATGCCCCCACACCTTGCTCCCCGTAGCGAGCCCGTGAATGAGGTCGAGCAGGAGAAAACTCTTCCCCACCTTCGCATATCCGCCGATGAGCAGTATCCCGCCGCGCGGCAGAATCCCGTCGGAAATCCAAACGGGATTCTCCGCCGGCGGCGTTGAGTATAAATCGAGAAGTTGCTCTGCCACTCGCCACTACGCAGTCTTTCGGATTTTGTAAAAGAAGTCGTGGAGCGGATTGTGGGGATTTTCTGGGATGGCGTCGGTCTTCTCGGGTGGAAAGTTGCGTTCTCTCAATGAAAGAAGCAGGATGTCCGCGTAGTTTGCCAGATCCTTTACTGTGTCTTCAATACATTCTCCGACCGCATCCGGCTTGTCGAACAACAAACAACCCAATCGCGCCATCTTGTCGCACATGCGGACGAAGATTCCCTGTTCTCTCGTGAGCTTCCCGTGGCTCAGAAGCTCGATGATGGTGAAGTTGAAAAACCCGTCCTCATCACTCGCGTAGTTCCGATTCTTCCTTTCGCACAACGCAATCCGCTCCTCGGCTATCGCACGCAGCTTTTCCGACCAATCGTTTCTTTGCATCTTTCTTCCTCCTCTTCGGGGGCTTCTCCCCGTCGTAGAGTTTTCTCTTTCGCGTCAGTTCGTGGATTTCGAGAACATTGACAAGTGGAATATCCACACAATGCCGATAGATCCCTTTCTGTTCCTCATAACGTTCTAGAGCCAGAGTGATAAATCCGTCTTTGACCTGGACTAACTGCCCCACGTCCCTCAACAACACGCCGACGCGCGCATCGGGGTCCAGTTCGTACTCCCCTTCATACATCGCCGCGTCTCGCCAGATGACTTCGAGCATCATACGCGGTAAACCTCTCCTTCGGCAGTCATGAGTTTTCCTCTCCAAATGACAGCAACGTAGTCGTGGAACTCGCCGTTGGGCTCGATGAAACCGTAGTTGAAACCATGCGTCCAGCCGTTTAAATGAACCGTTTGGTAACTCGGACCGCGGTTGCAGAGGCACGGAACAGCAACGCCAGTTTGATAGGCTTTGTTCTTGAGCGTTTCCTTGGTGAAGACCTGGTAGGTGTGAAAGTGCCAAATCCGAATAGACGACGAATACCTCTCAACAGCTTTCTTCGCCACGTACTTCACATCGCCGTTGACCAGCCCGTCCCCGTGCGCGAAGGCGAGCTTGCCGAGGCGAAGAATGGTTCCCTGCGGATAGCAGACGATCCCGCGCCTCCGCAGTTCGAGGTAGTTCACCGGGTCGATCATACCGTCAATACCGGGGTATTTATTCGCCAGATTGTAGGCCCACGCTTCGTGATTCCCATCGACCCAGATAACCTCGGCATTGAGTCTCAGAATGGGGTTGATGAAGTAATCAAACCCCTTCTCGTAAACCTCGATCAGCCGTTGCCCCTCGATCTTCTTGGGCACGTCTAGTTCGTGTCGACACACCGGTCGCATGTCGAACATGTCGCCCATCATGAGAATCTTGTCTGGCCGGAACTTCTCCGCGAACTGGAGGAACACCCGGAAGGCTGCGTCTTCGTGAACCGGCGTCTTCTTCCATTTTCCACCAGGAAGCAACTGCTTATCGAAGCCGAAGTGTAAGTCGCCAATAGCGACGTACTTGGTCATTTCTTAAGCCTCTTCCATTCCTGCTCGAAAATATCCCACGCGGCGCTCACGAGCATGGTTGCCAGAACGCCCGGAGGGATCTTGGAATCCTTCAACGCGCGGACGAGTTGGTTTTTGTACGAATAGACAACCGGGATAAACTCATCGGGCAGCGCTTCGCAGAGGGCAATTTGGGCGTTGTTGATGAAGGCCCGGATTTCTCGGGGGGAAAGGCGGAGTTCGTCCTTCAGCCTATCCACTTCTCTTTACCTCCACCATGTCAATCCAGTTTTCGCCCCTGCCCACCTTGGTCGGGCACCGGAAACCGGGCATATACTTGGACTCTTCAGACATGATGGAGAAGTGATCGAGAAGCGCTTTGTCAGACGTACCGCGGGGTAGTTCAAAGACTAATTCATCGTGTATCTGGATCAGCGGAACAAACCCCATTCCATAATATTTTATCATCGCCTCCTGGACATAATCACTCCCGCTCCCTTGTCCGTGCGCGGCGGCGGCGATTTTCAACTTATCCTCCGGCGTGCCCAGGAGCAGTAAGTACCGCCCGGACGCTAGTTGAACCCATCCCCTTTCAGCCGCACGGGAGAGCTTCTTCTGCCATTCTCTGATCGGGGCGAAGCGTTTGAAATACGCTTCCTGGATCTGCAACGCCTTCTTCCTGTTCTCCCACGTCGCGGAGCCGAACAGGCGCTCGGCCAAGTTCACCCCCGTGAACCCTACTACCCCGCCGTGGTATTCCCAGTCTTTATGAATCACCAACGCACCGTAGTCGATCATCTTCTTGACCCGCGGGTTGCTCAGATCGCGGGGGTAGAAGACCTTCACACCTTCGAGGTAATCCCCGCCATGAGAAACGGACTTCGCCAGATCCCTCGGGGTCCGCCCGGCTCCCACGATCTCGGCGGCTTTTTCAAACACTCCCCCGCCCTCTTGAACGAGCCAGTTGAAGGCATCGCCGGGAAGTTCTTCCTTTACGCCTGAGTACCAGAGACATACGCGAAGCTCCAATTGTGAAAAATCCGCCTTGGCGAGGATGAAATCCGGCGCTCGGGGGATGATCGCCCGCCGCACGCCCTTGCCCCAGGAGACGCCGCGGGGAAGGTTCTGGAAGTTGGGCGACGACGACGCCAGCCGACCGGTCGAAGTCCCCGTGACGATGAAGCGGGGGTGGATCAGGCCATCGTTGTCGAAGTACCGCTCATCGGTCCACGGTTTTAATCCCTTGCCTGCGGATTTGTACTCGAACAACCGCTCCAACCACTCGCGGCCCTCGGCGTCCTCGGGCGTGTTGTCTAACGCGCGCTGAATGTCTTCGCGTTCGGTGGATTCGAGATGAATTCCCTTAGACTGGAACCACTCGACCACCTGCTTGGGCGACCGCGGGTTGAACGGCGCGTCCCAGATTAGTTTGGGGTTCTTGAGCGGCTTCCCCTTCTTCCCCAGTACCGTCACCCATCGGTTAGGGAAGATCTTCCCTTTCCGCTCCTCGAACTCTGCTTCGAGCTTTCGGACCAGCTCGCGGTCTACCTTGATCCCTTGTTTCGTCATCGCGTCACAAAGCAACGCGAGCTTCTTGGTGTGCTCAACGAGCGCACGGGGGATTTTCTTCGCTTTCAGATCCGCGATCAGGCGGGGGTAAGCGATATCGACCGCCAGGGCGTCCAGGCCGTTGTAACCGAGTTCATCGTGCCGCCGGCACGGTCCCTCGCACCGCTCTCCGCGGCATTGCTTCCACTGCGGCAGATCGGTGTACAAGGACGCCATAGACCACAGATCCATGTACCCTTGTCCCCGGTTGTCCTCTTCGTCCTCATCGTCGGTGGTCTTCGAGACGCCCTTGCACAACTCCGCGTTGCAGAGGTAGTGCAGGATCATCGAATCCTCGCACCGTTCGAGCGGGATCTTCACCCCCAGTTCCGCTTCAATCAGCGGCTTGTCCGCGGTCAAAATGTTATGCCCGACCCAGACGACCCCGCCGCGCTCCAGCCGCGCAAGAACCTCTCGCGCCGCCGCGGTGTAGTACCCGCTCGCCGGGTTACCGCCCGATGATAACCCCACGATTGTCGGGCCAAGAGAGTTGAACTCAAAATCAATCGAAACCCATGGTTCGCGCGGAATGAATCCGTCTACGCCCCGAGTGACGTGTGGATACACACGACCCTCCTGTGCGTTGTTGTTCGGGGGTTTGGATAGGTTTTGAACTCAATTCGTCCTGCGGAAAGCAGTTAAGTAGGGTTGTTTGGTGTGTAGACTCTCTGTCCCACTTCAACTATTTAAGACGCTCGACACCCCTGCATAGTCTCGCGGTGTCCGCTAACTGTCCAAAACTCTCCCCTATTTGCTCATTTTTCGCGTTTTCGGTCTTCGTGATCGTCTGTAACTGATTGAAAAATGGTGGGCGCGACAGGACTCGAACCTGTGACCTCCTGCGTGTGAAGCAGGTTAACAAGGGGAGAATTGGGTTTGGTTTCTATCATTTACACCCGATCCTGTCCCCAGGCTGTCCAAAATTTCGCCTCTATTGCGCGGAAGGCGGTAAGGGTTTTTACTCCCTCTCGTACAATTCCCTTAACTCTTCGACCGTGGGAGTGGGGATACCTTCCTTCTCCCCATGTACCAACCGCTCCGCAAGATCATTCACATACCCCCTACGGCGTTCAATGTCAGCATGGGTGTAGCGGTCAGTCATCGCGCCCTTGGCGTGGCCCATAAGCGCGATCCGCTCCGACCGCGGCATGTCGATGCGTTCCATAAACGTCGCACAGGTGTGCCGGAAGACGTGCCAGGAGAGCTTGATCCCAAGTTCTTGACCGATCACCTTGAACACTCGATTGTTGACGTTATGCGCGTCAATCGGCGTCCCGTTCCGGCTGGAGAACACCAAGTCATCCGGCGCGGGCATTCTCGACAGTTTCAAGCCGGCCAACAGAGGCACAACGACCGAGGGGATCGGTTGTACCCGGTTCCGCGCCTTCGCTTTCGTGCTCCCAAACTCTCCGCGGTAGTAGTTCTCGACAATGGCGAAGCAGTGGGGCGGAATCGTCACGCCGTCTACGACTACGGTTTCATCAGAGAGATTGACGCGCTTCCAGCGGAGCGCGCAAAGCTCCGCGACGTTCGCCGAGGTCGTCATCGAGAGCAGGACCATTTCTCTAATCGGGCTTTTGAGCCTATCGAGCACTTCCACGGCCTGCTCCCACGTAAGGGCCTGGGGGATCTTCTCCACCCTCTCCGGCAACATGACCATCTTCGCCGGGTTCTCGCCGGAGAAGTAACCGTTCCTCCTGGCGTGCTCGATGATGGTGTGGATCACCGTCCGCACCTGTTCAGCGGTGCGGCCATGTCCTTCATCGATCAAGTACTTGCACAACCGTTGAATGTCTGTCGCCCGGAGTTCCCTTAGGGAGATGTCCCCGAGCGCCGGAATGATGCGCCGGAAGGCGTATTGGTAGTACAGCTTTCCCGCGCGTTTTCGAGCCCAGACCCATTCGGGTTCAAAGTGTTGAACGATGTATTGTCCAAGGGTCATGAGACTTGCCGGCGTTGTCATCGCCGCGTTCACGTGCGAGAGCACGTTTTCCCACGCCCTCAATTGCGCCTCTCGTTTGCTAATGGCATCCGGACCTTTGCATGGTCCAACAACGCTCGAACGGCGGACCCGCTTCACCGTCCCGTCCGCCGTCCGAACGTCCTCCCACCACCGCAGCCGCCACCACGAGCCATCTTTGTATAGACTACCTTTGAGTTGCAACCTTCGTCTGGACATAATCTCCTCGGATGGGATAGGATGCCGCAGACGACGAAGGGTTTTGGTCATGTGTGATTAAAGTTTGTTAAATCCAAGACACTTGGGATACCGCTCTTCGTCATTAATACACCGTCACCACAATCTGCGGTTGAGAATCGTTTTTGATCTCCTCGATTACCTCTTGGACCCTGCGCTCCGTTCCACAACGGTCAACACAGTAAATCTCCTTCGCAAGCCACGGTGGGGGCAACTTCACTCCGCTTACAGACGATGCGTGGAACCTGAGCGCTGTTTTTCCTTCCGTTGTTACTCGTGACGTTGCGACACGATCTCCGACGTGTTCAAACCCTTCGAGGTCCATTCGGTCACGAAAGAGCAACACTGTCCAAAAGTCCCCGCCGTCAAGGTGAATGAAATGAGCCTCGGGGTTGTCTTCAATGATCCGTAAGACGTCAGGTTCTTCTTCGACGACGTAACGCCTCATTTCTTCCTCAATACCTCCAATTCCTCCTCCGGCTTCGCCGGCCGGAAAGCGATCTTCCTGCCACAACCCTCACAGGACATAACCCCGCGGAAGAGGATTTCTACGGTGTACTCGTGCTTGCACGCAGGACAGTGAAGTTCGTAGATGGGTTGAAGTTCTCTCATATTTCACCCCAATAATGCCTCTCCCACTTCTTCATCGCCCCTTCGAGCCACGGGGCGTAAACTTCCTTTGCTTCCTCGCCGGCCAGGATAACGGGCCTGTATCCTTCTCTCGCCCGGTCCCGCGCGAACTCCAGCGCGCGTGTGAGGAACTTCCCTTGCTGCGGCGACCGCAGGATCGCAGCCGGGTTGAAAGTGACGATCCACAGGTCCGGTCGGAACTTGTCCAGCACGTCCCACCGACGGCAGTACGCCAGCGCGCCTTTGCGAACTTTCCCCGTTGGAAACTCACCCCCGTGCGGGAAACACCGGATCGTGTTAGCGATGAGTACGTCCTGCCGCCTGAGCCCGAGCGGGTGAAGGTACTCTTTCTCCCAAAACTTCCCCGCGCGCCCGGTCATCGGCTCCCCGTTGATAACTTCGTCCTTCCCCGGCATCTTGAGAACCATCGCCATGATCGGCGCGTCGGGGTAGTAGTCCCCGCAGAAACCGGTGGACTTCTTCAGCAACGGGCAGCCTTTGCATTCATCGGGTTTTTTCATTGGTCCTTGTACCCGATCCTACTGAAACTCCTTCTCACGGCCTCAACTGCCTCGTCTTCTGGCCGGCCGGAGAGTACAGCGTAGAACCGTCCAACCACGCGGGCGATGTCGTCTTCGGGGATCTCGTACCCCTTCCGTGCGAACTTAACCATGCGCAACACACTGGCTCCGGGGTCTTCTTCGCGTTGCGGCGCGGTATAATGCGCCGTCCAATCGCAGATATCCGTCCAGAACGCTTCCGTACAAACCCCCACCCACTGTAGACCGTTCCAGTAGATAGCCGATTGGCAGATGGTGAAATCAAACGACTCGATCAGTGCTTGTGCTGTTGGATAAAAGCACTTGTCGATGAACTGCACCTTCGGCAATTCATCATTCGAGCAAAACGTGACGGTGTTCTTCGTTTTCTTCTTGAACGGATACTTCTCCGTCCGCGCCCAGAACTCTTCCCATGCTTCTTCCAGCACGCCCTTGGTGATAGCAAAGATATCCACATCCTTCGGTCGCGCCTCGGTGAGAAAGTCCCTCACGAACCCCCCGGCGACCATCAACTTCGTCGGGAAGCGTTTGAGGATCGACTGGACCTCAGCGGGAAGGTTCTCTGCGATCTGCTTTGCTAACGCTGGATCGAACTGCATCAGGTACTCTGTTTTCCAACAGGAAGGGGGTTTTCGAACCCCCTTCCTATTCGTCCCAGGTAACAACGAGCGGCTTTTTGCGCCGCGGGTTGTTCGCTTCCTCCGTAATGGCCTTCAGACCAGACTGGGTTAGCGGGAAGAACCGGGCGATGTTGTACAGATCCATCAGTGACCCGTCATCGTCCGTTCTCTGGGTCATTACGTACCCGACCTCGCGACCGGTAAGGTACTCGCGCAGGATGTTCTCCACATCTTTCGGAGTGACAGCGGGCAGAGCGTCGAAGCACGCGGCAACTTCAGCGAAGATGCTCCCATCTTCCCCGTCACACATCGCTTGAAGCACTGACGGGCGGGTCTTGTCGTTGATGTAACGGCGATAGATCCCGTTCTTGCCCGACCGCTTCACCACGCCAGCCTTGATCTCCGCGGCGTGCTCCTCGTTGAACGCCTCATCCTCTTCGATCAAGGTCTTGGGGTCAAACGACTTCTCGAACCAACGCGGCTCGAAGATGAAGAAGAAGGTGCCGTCTTTCCCACTGTACCGGCCCTCGATCTCCAAGGGCAACACGTGGAAGACTCCCTTCTCGGAGAGCTTTACTTCTCCGACCTTCTTTACGTACCCGATGCATGCCAGATCCGGCATCTCGGGGATTTGACCAGCGGTAGTAATACTCACTGAATTACCTCCTTTTGGATTTCCTGAGCGTATGCTGCTCCGGCTTCAAACATGATGGTGAACGCTGCGATGAGCAACTCGGGGAAAGTAGCGATCGGCGCCTCTATGCACATTTTGGCAAACAGACCGAGAAAGTCGATCACACCGGCGTTGTTGCACATCGCTTTGACAACCTCTTTCCCAAACTCCGATCCCTTGTTCTCAGCGCAGTCAACGAGAACTTTGTCGAATATTTTCTGGTCGAACTTCATTTCGTTTCCTTTTCCTCTCTTTCATTCAGAACAGCTGGACTCTCGAGCCTCAGCGATGTACGACCGAACAGAACTCGCACCTGGCGCTCGGAAAAAGATCAGCTTGTCGTCCTTGTCACTGACGCGGACTGCATGGGCATCCAGCCAATCGAAGTCTGCTTTCAACTGTTCCAGTTCCAGTCTCGCCTTGCGAGTCTCCCACGCCTTCTTCGCCGCCTCGCGCCGACGGATGGCGTCCTGGTTTCTCTCCCGCATCCGGGCGGCGTGTAGTTCCAACTCCATCGGTTTCCCGAGGTACGTGCGCGCCTTCTTCGGTGCCACAGTCTTCTCAGCACGCCGGCCTGTGAGACTGGTCCAGGGGACGGCGGCTAACCTACGCTTCATCTTCGTCTCTCCCTGTCAAAATCCTCCAGATCCTTGTTGGGTCTGCCTCCTCCACCGGTTTAAGATCGAACCCCCGACTTTTGACTAGGAACTTGTCACTCGACCCCTCGCAGCGGTAGAAGAACTTCAACACCCCGTCTTTCTCTTCTTTGAAACACTCCACAATGGCGTCAAACGCCGGTCCCATGAGTGACTTCCCGGTTCCGTGAACGAGCACGGAACGCTGGATTTTCTGGGTGAGGTCGTCCACTTCGGGCTGCGCTTCCAAGCAGGTTAGGATCTTATGCACGGGCCGCGGCGTGGGCGTGGGCAACATCCAGGACATGAACCTTCCCAACGCCCGGACGGTTCCTCGCTTCATCCCCTGCCAATCCTGCTTCGTATGAGTCCACCCGGCGTAGCGCATCTCCCCGGCGTTCTCCGCACCGGGAGCCATTTTGAGGATGTATTCGTCCAAGATACCGATGTTGAAATAGGAGAACCCTTCCCACATCAGTACCGTTGGGTTGAACGTGAGCAGATCGGGGTAGTAATCCAACGGGTTTTCGAGAAAACCAACAACGTCCTCATACGTGTTGACCTCGATGGCTTTGATGTTCTTTAAAAGCTCCGCCTTCCCGCGCCGCTTCAACTCCTGACGCACGGTCATCAGACCGTGGGAGCCGAAGTCACTGGACAACACGAACACCCGTTCACCCGCCTCCAGCGGTCCGACAGCGAAGAAGGTCTTCCCCGAGCCCGAGTGTCCATAGAGCAACACCTTGCTCGTTACGTCCTCTTCGCTGTCGAGCGAGATAACCGGCGGTTTTGGACGCTGAGGCCCTTGTTGTTTCTTCAGTTTTTCTAAAACGCTCATAACTGTCCCTTGAACAAGTTTTCAATCCAAGTTGCAAACTTCTGCACCGTTTCCCGCGCGGTCTTGGTATCTTCAATGCTCTGTTTCACGAGAGCCTGTCCCTGTTCCGTACAAAGGAACTGGAACACCGAGTCAACCGCGCAGGCGACAGATTGGATTGTCATTGCAATCATCTCTGGTGACATTCCTTCTCTCCTCTCTTAGTCTCTTCTCTTCTCACTTAGTAAGATGGAGTCCTCTTGTTTTAGTTTCTGGCAATAAAGAACTTCCATCGCTCGATGGAACACTATCCCCGCCACGTGCGGCCCTTCTTCGTCCTCGATTTTCCCGAGCACGCGCATGAGCCTGTACCGCTCCGGGCAGCGCAGAAATTCATTGGCCGACGTGTGACTAAGCGGAGCGTTGCCGTCCGTGCCCTCGGGCACCACCGCCCCGCGCTCCCAACAGAACGCCCCGAACTCGCAGGCGTACATCGGCCCGAAGCACTCGCAGCCGGACGGGTTGCGGGTCCAGGGGTAGCGTTTGCCAAGGGCTTTCCTCTGGCGGTTAATCGAAGCGAGATTCCGCACCGCCGTCAGCGCGTCCTCGTGAGTGAGCAACATGGGGATCATGGCGACCTGCGGGCTCTCCCCGATGGTCACGCCACGAACCTCATACCGCACCGGGAAGATCCTGCGGCCCAGAATCCGGGAGAGCGCGGCGACGTACAACTTCGGCTGATAACTACGCTTCTCCCTGTACACCCATCGTTCGTCCAGCTTCCCGGAGGTCTTCGTCTTCCAGTCCACCACCACGAGCCCATTACGATCTTGGAGCACGAGGTCGATCTTGTACCGGAATGGCCGTTCGCCGTACAGTTCCACGGCGATTACTTCGTAGTCCTTGTCCTTTTCCCACCACGTTTTGATCGCCGCATCGACTGCGGAAGCCACGGCTTCTTTGTCCCAGTCGGGGAGTGTGGATGCAGCGATAATATCGGCAATTACTGACTCCATTTTTTACCTCTCGGGTTCAGCCGCTTGGAGATTCTCCCTCCACTTCGATTTGCAGGGATTTCAACATCTCCACGACTTTCTGATCCCGTATGACGTTTAACTGAACTGCAACCGCGGGATTGCCGACACTGTGCTCAACCTGATCCGCCTTAATCGCCGCAATAGCAACGCGCTTGTCTTCGTCCTGCATCATCAATTCGAGCAACCGCGCCTTGCGGAGTTTCTTACGAACCTCGGCGTCTAGAAGTTTTTCTTCCTCGGCCCGCTGGATCGCCTCGCGGCAGGCTTTCGCCAACGTGCCGGCCCGCCGCAGTTCTGCCAACGTGGCACCGATTTCCTTGGCTGCTTCCGCAGGGCTCGCGCCGCGTTTCACAAGCTCCACGAACTTCTCGGCCTTGTGTTCGAGAACGGTTTTGCCGTCAATTTTCATTGCTCCTCCGCCCAAAGTACGCTTCCCACACTCGTTTCCTGGTAGCCTTGTCCAAAGGTTTCACCGCCCGCGCCAACGCGACCTTCCGACCGGTTTCCTTGCAAAACTGGTCCTGTTTGGAACAGTGCGCCCATCCGACGTATGGCTTGCCGCCTCCGAGGTAAACAAAACACAGCGTTTCACCGTTGTGATCGGGCTGATCGCGGTGATATTTGAATCGAATCCTGATTTCTTCCTTCGGTATCCCCCATTGCTCTTGGTACTTCTTCAACTCTTCCCTCTCCGCCGGACACTCTGTTTCCCTCAATCGCCTGGCGACCCATATATCGAGCGGTGAGGAAACTGTTGGTTTTGCGAAAGTGATGTTACTCATAATTGCTCCTCCTTATCATCCAGGTGTTGATAACCTCATATCTTCACCTGTCCTTCAAGTTTCCTTCCTTCTTCCTTTCTGCGCGGTCCAAGAACGCTCTCCACATCGGGCACGCGCTCGATGGCGTTTAGCAACATCTCTTCAAACCTCGGCGTGATTTGCGTGAACCGCTGCGCCCCCCGCCCGAACTTCGTCCGAGTCATCGGCGGTCGCACCCGCCAATCGCGGTCAACGACAAAGCCGCTCTGAGTCCAAAGCGGCTCCCCATCGCCTGTGACCGTGACTGCGAACCGCAGCCACGAGCCAGCCGGCGTCTGGACTTCCTTGAAATCTCCAAGGGTGATTTCGAGGGTCATCCTCTATTCCTCCGTCCACTCTTCCCCCGGCTTCCAACCCGTCTTCGTCCGCTTCACATACTCCTCGCAGCACGCTCCTGAGCACACAACGCCCTCGTACTCATCCGCTACGGGAGCCCCACAGATCGCGCATCCCTGTATCTCCACCCCTTCTTCGTCCACGAGCTTGTCATGGACAACAAGCCCATCTCCTTCTTCCCCTTTAGATCCCCTCTTCCTACGCTTCGTTTTGCGCTCTTTGATCTCACAACCGAGTTGCTTGCTCAGTTTCGCCACTACTTCCCGCATCGCCGAAGGGCTGAAATGCACCGCCGGAGTGAACTTTCCTCCACCTTTGTTGTGCGCGGGGGGTAGTACCCCCCATTCGTCGGAATACCTCCACCCATTTGTCTGAATGACAATCTCCCCACACTCGACCGTCACGCAAAATCTCCAGCCGTTTTCGCAGGGAGAAAGCTGGTGAACAGTTATCATTTTTCCCTCCGGACTATTAGGATCTTCCGCCCCTGCGAATAGTTTCTGTCGGAGTGAGTTTTCATCGGGCCCCCTATAGGGGGCCCCCTAAACATATAGGGGCCACCTAAACATAAACGTAAAAGTAGTTGTCAGACGGAGTCAATAGACGGAGTCATACAAATACCAAGACCAAAGTAAATCTTATTAGGAAACCTACCCCCGCCTCCGCCCCTTCGGGGCTCCGGCGTTA
>ERZ795045.2353-NODE-2353-length-18723-cov-5.326977_pt1 | contig 18723 bp, 13 predicted proteins | sample MGYA00375129_ERZ795045 | MGnify/ENA primary metagenome ERZ795045 (study PRJEB30174, sample SAMN05720166) | activated sludge metagenome | isolation source: anaerobic digester from wastewater treatment plant | place: Japan | collected 2015-05-15 ... | reverse complement strand
TCTGGGGCTTCTCCTTGGCGGTGTCAGGGATGATGATGCCGCCCTTGGTCTTCTGGTCTTCCTCGATCCTCTTGACTATGACACGGTCGTGCAACGGCTGAATCTTCATGCCAGTCCTCCTTTATGAAAGTTTCTCCAAGGTATCCTGTTGGCACTCGTTGTGAGTGAGTGCTAACAGTCATTAGTGTATCACTTCGCCGTTGTCAAGGGGGAAATTGTCGACGTACCCATCCGGACGATGGTCTCTGCGGAGAGGGATGCGGAGCCAATGGACGGCCATGAACGCACCCTGCTGGACGATACGGTGCGCACCCATGGTTCACGATGGGCACGCCGTTGTTGTCCATGTGCCGGGAGGATCCTTCAGAAAGGGAGTGCATCATGAAGGGAGTGCATCGTGGGCCTTGAATCCTTTGGTACTTTGCAACAAGAGGTCTTGACTCGCGGGGTAAGCCGTGGAAGAAGGTGTCTCATTGCGACTTGAAGAAAGGTCGGTCGTGTGTGAGGCGAACCCCCATCCTTGCCGCCAAGGGGGCTTGCCTCCCATGAGGCGGCAGGAGACAGAGACGAAGAGGCGCCCTCGATGGAGATGAACGTGCTTCCCGGCAAGCCGTACCCCCTCGGTGCTACGGTATACCCTCATGGTGTCAATTTCTCCCTGTTCTCCAAGAACAGCTACGAGGTGGAACTGCTCCTCTTCGACGACCCGGACGACGCGAGGCCCTCTCGAGTCATCAGGCTCGACCCCAAGACGAACAGGACCTTCTACTACTGGCACTGCTTCGTCACCGGCCTCGAGCCGGGGCAGCTCTATGGATACCGGGTGTATGGGCCCTTCGACCCCGCCCGGGGGCACTTCTTCGACGGGCAGAAGGTGCTCGTGGACCCGTATGCGTTATCCGTGGTGCTGGGGAAGAACTACGAGAGGGAGGCTGCCTGCAGGCCGGGGGACAACTGCGGGCACGCACCGAAGTGCGCGGTGGTCGACCCCAAGGCGTACGACTGGGAGGGCGACGAGCCCCTGAGGCACGACTATCGAACGAGCGTGATCTACGAGCTCCACGTGGGCGGCTTCACCCGGCACCGAAACGCGAACGTGTCGCCTGGAAAGAGGGGCACCTACGCAGGGCTCGTCGAGAAGATACCGTACCTGAAGGAGCTCGGGATCACGGCGGTGGAGCTCATGCCGGTGCAGCAGTTCGACGAGCAGGATGCGCCGCCCGGCCTCTCCAACTACTGGGGATACAGCCCCATGGCCTTCTTCGCGCCGCATGGGGGGTACAGCTCGAAGGGTGGCGCCGCCGGGCCCATGGACGAGTTCAGGGACATGGTGAAGGCCCTGCACAGGTCTGGCATAGAGGTGATCATCGACGTGGTGTACAACCACACCGCCGAGTCGGGCATCGACGGCCCGACGCTGTCGTTCAGGGGCCTCGAGAACACCTACTACTACATCTACGACATAGAACACAGGAGGTACGAAAACTTCAGCGGGTGCGGGAACACGGTGAACACGAACCACTCCATCGTCCGCAGGATGATCACGGAGTCATTGAAACACTGGGTCAAACACATGCACGTGGACGGTTTCAGGTTCGACCTCGCATCCGTCATGGCGCGCGGTGAGCGGGGCGAACCCCTGGAACGGCCGCCCATCCTCTGGTCCATCGAGTCTGACCCTGTTCTGGCCGGCACGAAGATCATCGCCGAGGCATGGGACGCTGCAGGGCTCTACCAGGTTGGGTCGTTCATCGGAGAGCGTTTCGCAGAGTGGAACGGGCAATTCCGCGATGACGTCCGAAGGTTCGTCAAGGGGGACACGGGCGAGGTGTACCGGCTCATGAACCGCCTCATGGGAAGCCCGGACATCTACCCCCAGCCCGAGCGCGAGACGAACAGGAGCATCAACTTCGTCACCTGCCACGACGGGTTCACCATGAACGACCTCGTGTCGTACAACACCAAACACAACGAGGCGAACCTCGAGGACAACAAGGACGGCAACGATTTCAATTTCAGCTGGAACTGCGGCGTCGAAGGCCCGACGGACGACCCGTTCGTGGAAGAGTTGCGCTTGAGGCAGATCAAGAACTTCTTCACCATCCTGTTCATCTCCCAGGGCACGCCGATGATCCTCATGGGCGACGAGGTGAGGAGGACCCAGCACGGGAACAACAACGCGTACTGCCAGGACAACGAGATCTCGTGGTTCGACTGGGATCTCGTCGCCAAGAACAGGGAACTGCTCGGGTTCGTCAAGGGGCTCATCAGGTTTTCCAGGTCGCACTCGGTCTTCAACATGGAGCACATCCCACGGCAGCCGAGCAGGGACAGGTCGGTCGATATCAGGTGGCACGGCGTGCGCCTGAACAAACCGGACATGTCGGAGTACTCCCACAGCATAGCGTGCGAGCTCGTCTCCTTCCAGGAGCCCGAGCACGTCTTCTTCATGATCAATGCATTCTGGGAACCCCTCGCGTTCGAGCTCCCCAAGCCCCTGTCCGGCCACGCATGGCACAGGGTCGTGGACACGTCCCTCGCAGCCGGCCAGGACTATTGCCCCCCGGGAAAGGCCCCCAGGCTCACTTCTCGAAGGTATCTCGTCAAGGACCGAAGCGTTGCGGTGCTCGTGTCCAGGAGGGTGAAACCCGGTTGATCCCCCCTGGGCGGCGTTCATGGGAGCCGCACCAGGGAAAGACACGCAAGCGAGCTCGGCGGACGGCGCCCTTACGCCAAGGGACGGCGCGCTCGTTTTTCCTGAAGTGGAGACCTGGGCGGGGGTGCATCGAGGAGGAGACAGGGGGGCCTTCACGGATCCATGGTGATCCCGGACCATGATGCCCCCTTGTCAGGGTGAAGGGGATCAGGCGAAGGTGTTCCTCGTTTCGTGCAGGAGAGCGGTGTCCCCTGGAACGGCCCCCTGGAGGCGGGTCTCGCCTGGCGCCTGGGGAAAGACCCTGGAACAGGGGTATTGACCTTGAGGATCAGGTTGGTATTGTATGTGTGAGTGTTGTGATCATGAAGGGGGCGCCCTAAGAGGGATTGACGTTGTGGGACTGCCCGAGTCGGCACGGCTTGCAAACACCCGGAGCCAAGGGGCCAGCTGCTGTCTTTGCAAGGAGGAAAGGATGAGTATCAAGAAGCAGTATCTCAAGACAAAGCCGGAGTGCAAGGTCACGTTCACCCTTCCCAAGGAACTCTCGAGGTCTGCGGAGTCGGTGCACCTCGTGGGTGAGTTCAACGGCTGGGACACCAGCTCTCATCCCATGAAGCTCCAGAAAGACGGATCCTTCAACCTCACCATCAATCTCGCCAAGGGAAGGGAGTACCAGTTCCGCTACCTCATAGACGGCGTGACATGGGAAAACGACGACAAGGCGGACCGGTACGTGAGGACACCGTTCGGTGACAGCGACAACTCGGTTGTCGTGATCTGAACGTCCTTTCTCCGGCCCGGCACTCCCCTTCGGCATGGCCGGGGCGTGCGGCCGCGGCAGCCGTCGGGTCTTTGCACCTTCACGCCCCGCCGGCATGGGGCCGGCCGGAACCTGGGAAGGGGCGTTTGCCACCTGAGAAGGCCTCGCAAGTCTTCGGGTAATGGTTCGTGCCCGTTCTCCATTCCTCCACGCTCGGGGTGCGCAGGCGCCGAGAAGGCTCTGGTGGGGCGGACGACGTTCCTCGGACGGGCGACTGGCGTCGTCAAGGGATGCCGCCGCGAAGAAGGGCCGCTGGATCCTTGTCGCTGGATGCGGCGCGTGGCTTCGTGGGGATCCCGGCGGGTCTTCGGTGGCTCGATGCAGCGGGTTGGCGGCCCTCGAGGGGCGACGCTCCCAGGTGAGCCTCCACCCTGCACGGGCGTGCGGGCCCGAAGGGGAAGAACCAGGCCAGGCAAGCCTATGGGGTGCAGCCCGAACGGTGCTGCATGTTCACGACGGTTCCCTGACGAGGACATTCCTTCCTAGGACGATGCGGGCTGGACAGGCGCCGACCCTGCAGGCTCGCCGCACCACCCCGTAACGAAACGCTGTGGGCTCACCGAGGTTCAGCCGGTCATGCCCACAGTCCGAGGATGACGACACCTGCGAGCATGAGGATCGCTCCGGGCAGTCGTTTCCATGCACCTGTCTCCCGGAAGAGCACGGCGCCGTAGACGATGCCGAAGATCATGCTCGTCCTCTTGAGCGCTATCATGACCGCGGCCTGGGTCATGGCGATGGCCGCCGTGTGGCTGAAGATCATCGTCGCATAGACCATGCCCACAGCCGCTTTCGGGCCCGGCCTCAGCAGGGCCCGCTTGAGACCTGAACGCGTGATGAACAAGGCGGCCCCGAGCATGACGATCGCCAGGCAGGCGAAATAGGTGACGCCGAAGAAGGCCGGAGAAGAGTGGAGGATGGCCCGCTTCCCGAGGGCCGAGGTCACCGAGTACAGGAAGGCCACGAGGAGCATGAGCCTGGGGCCCTTCTGCGAGGCGATCGCCTTGAAGGGTTCCCACACACCCTTTCGGGCGTCAGGAAGGCCGAGGCAGTAGGCGCCGCAGACTATGAGCCCGATGCCGAGCAACACCATGGGGGAGGGCGTCTCCGAGAGGATGACACTGCCCGTGATGGTGAGGAATGCGGGTGTGAAGGCTGCAAAGGGCATCACGAGGGACAAGGGCGAGCTCCTGACCGCCTCCATGTAGCACACGAGCGCCAGGATCTCGACGGGTATCGCACAGGCGATGGACACGTAGAAGGCGCTGTCCAGGGGAGGGACGTCGATGAAGAAGAGAGCGGGCAACAGCCACGGCAGGGCATAGAAGAGCCTTGCCGTGCCCATCGTGAACGGGTCTGAAAACCACCTCTTGACGAGCGCGTCCGAGGTGGCCTGGGTGAAGGCGGCGATCAGCAAGAGGGCGAACCACGCCATACACCACCTGGAGCACACCGGCGGCTGCAACATCAACAGCAAAAATCTCCTGGTCGAGCGAAAGGCGCGGTTTCCCTGGAGGGTACACAGGGGCGCCGGCGTGACATGCCGCCTTCCGCGCTCGACGGGAAAGGCGAGCCTGCCGCCCGGACAAGACGGGTCCAGGCAGGGCTGACGGTTCGCTTCTTCGGGCGTCTCGCGCTGGCGACGTCAACGGGTCGCGTGGGAGCCTCGCGATCGAGACGGCCTTACCCCCATGACGCCTCCCCAGGCCATGGGCTGCGCTGCCTATGCCGCCCGGTGACCCCGGGAGGACCCGGGAAGGACCCGGCGGCGGCCTACGGATAGGGCTTGCTCACTCCCATGATTGAAACATGGTGCTCACATCGACATGCGGCAGGGTACATTGTGAACGAGGTGAACAAGGGGACATTCCTCACGAGTCTTGACACGAGGTGACCTGCGGGTTGATTCTCGAGCGCCGGGTCATATAATATAAAGGTCTTGGAAGCACGGGGTCGTCGAATGAGAGGACACACGTGGGGGGCATATGAGTGAGAAGAGATTCACAACGCTGGAAACCATGGTGGCCTATCATGAGGACACGCTTCAGAAGCTCAATGACGTCGTCTACAAGCAGCAGGTCATGATCGACAAGCTCCAGGACAAGCTTGAAGCGCTCACCAGGCTCGTCCTCGGGGAGGAAAGGCCTGTTGTGGACGAGGCGGAGAAGTGAGATCCGACGCGTCTTCGCCCTTGTTCTGAAGGACTTGCCACAGGGCGTGGAAGGCCTGATTCGTGCGAGTCTTCTTGTTGCAGGGCCTGGTGCAATCTCGTGTGTGCGCCTGAAGCGTCTACGGCCTTGTTTTCATGCGGGTAGAGGGGCCTGTGGGCTGAAAGAGCGGTGACCGGCGTACAGAGGGCGCGCCTGACGGTGCGCCTGGGGAGATGTCCATGGGCCCATGCGGCAGGCGAGCCTGCCGAGCCCGAACCCTCACAGTGCGCCTGCAAGTATGTCCATGAGCTCGTCCTCGGACAGGACGACCGGGTTTCCCCTCATGCTGCTCGAGCGCAGCGCCCTTGCCACGATGGGTTCAAAGCCTGCCTTGTCTACGCCAAGCTCGGACAGGCTCGGCGCCTCGAGCTCGCGGCAAAGCCGCTTGATCCATCGGACGAGGTCCGCGGGGTCCTCCTGGCTGTCTCCCGTGAGTATCCGGGATGCCTCCGTGTACTTGTCGATCGCCCGAGAAGGCTCGCCCGGCCTGCAGAGGGAAAGGATGTTCGCTTCCACCACGCCAGCAAGGAGCGACGCGCAGACGAAACCGTGGGGTGCCCGGTACAGTCCGCCGATGGCGGCGGCCAGGCCGTGCACCGCACCCAGCCCCGCATTCGCCAGCGCCATGCCGCTCAAGAGGCTCGCGAGCGACATGTCGGCACGAGGCTCGATGGCGTCCCCGGTACGATAGGCCGCAAGGAGCGATCCGGCTGCCCTCGAGAGACCTTCCCTGCACAGGCAGTCCGTCATGGGGTTCGATGCCCTCGAGACAAATGCCTCGAGCAGTTGGGTCAGTGCGTCCAGGCCGGTGCACGCGGTCAGACGCGGCGGCAGAGACAGGGTAAGGGCTGGGTCCACGAGAACCAGGGCGGGAAGGAGCATGATCGACCTCAGGCTCACCTTCACGCCGTGTTCCTTGGAGATGAGCACCGCGTTCTTCGTGGCCTCGCTGCCGGTCCCGGCGGTGGGCGGCACGGCGATGAGGGGCGCGCAGGGGTTCGCCAAGGGCCGGGCCTTCCCCACGACCTCCAGGTAGTCCTCGAGATCGCCGGGGTTTGTCAGCATGGCCGAGACGGCCTTGCCCGTATCGATCGCGCTGCCCCCGCCGATGGATACGACGAGGTCGCACTCTGCCTGCCTCGCCTCGAGGACGCCCCGTCGCACGTCATCGGTGGTCGGCTCACGCTCCACCCTGAAGACACGGCCCAGGATCCCCGACGAGCCCAGCTCCTCGACAAGGCCGTGAAGACGCTCGGGGGAGCTGCCGGTCACGAGGATACACCGCGACCCCATTTCCTTGGCCAGAGACGGGAGGTCGCCCGAGCACCCGTTCCCGAAGACGATCCTTCCCGGCAAGACGAACTCGAAACGCACGGTCTCAAACCTCAATGGTCTTCTTCGGGGGGGAAGACCTTGACGTACTGAGAACTCGACCTCGGCTCTGCCATCATGTGCTCGACCGCAGAGCGCCAGGCCTTGTAGTGGGGTGTCTCCTTGTGCCTTGCCGGGTCCTGCTCCGTGCGGTAAACCTCGACGAGCAGGAAGGCGGCGGGGTCCAAGGCGTGCCTGAGGATGTCGAACCTCAGGACCCCCGGCTCAAGCAGGCTGTTCTCGGCGTTCTTCTTGGTTTCTTCCACGAAGGCATCCACGAACTCGGGCTTGACTCGCACCTGGACCATGATCGTGACCATCGATCACCCCCGTTGACAGAGGATCGTCCCCCGCTGCCCAAGAAACCTCGAGGCGTTTCTGCTGGACGGCAGGATCGCCGGAGCAGGGGAGCGCTTCTTGGCGCCTCACGAGTACACACAGCACGTACACCACAATGGGGACTCGAGGCAAGCGGGAGGGGCTTGAGCGATGCGGCGACCCCTTAAGATGCGTTCCCTGGGACAAAGATGGGGTGTATCCATAAAGGGGGGAGTCCGAAGAGACGACATGCCCGGGAGGCGGGGCCGACTCTCCATCAAAGGGACTGGCTGCTCATCGTGCACTGCCGTCCATGGTCATGACGTGTTTTTTGTTGACAAGAGGCGACAGGTGATGTGTAATTGGTCCGACCACCCGACCAATTAAGCCATGGCACGGTACATGACCATACCAGGAAAGAAGGAGGCGTCGCAGCTCCAGAGGACCAGGCTGTTCGAGAGGGTTGCGGCGATCCTCCTGAAGCGCATTCTCAAGGGGGGGTATGCGGTGGGCCTCCGCCTGCCGACGGAGAGGGAACTCGCCACCTCTTTCGACGTGAACAGGTCCACCGTGAGGGAAGCCCTCAAGAGGCTTGAGTCTCTGGGCGTCATAGAGATCAGGCACGGCGACGGGGTCTACGTGAAGGACTACATGGAAAGCCCCAGCCTTGATCTCATCTGGGCCATGTTCTACCTGGACGACCGCCTGGACGCCGACATCCTCATGACCCTGCTCGAGATCAGGCGCATCCTCGTGCCGGAAATGGCCGCGCTTGCAGCCATGAGGAGGGATGTGTCCCACGTGAAGACCCTCGAGGAGGTCGCATCGAATCACCAGGGAGTGAGCGTCCTCGAGAGGGACATGCTCGTGCACAGGGTCATAGCGAGGGCGAGCGCCAACACCCTCTACCAGGTGCTGATCAACTTTTTCGACAGGTTCTTCCTCGAGTTCGGACACCTCTACTTCGACGACGAGGCGAACGCGGCGAGGTCGGTGAGGTTCCACCGGGAGATCTACGAGGCCGTCAGGGACGCGGACCCTGATCGGGCGCGCACCGTCATGCGGGAGGTGCTCGACTATGCAGAGCGTGCCATAAGCCGGAAGCTCGAGTATTTCGGCGGGACGGATCCAGGGGTGAAGATACGCATGGGAGAGAAAGATGCCGGAACAGCTAGGGATTGAGGACGCCGTGGACCTCGATGCCGGCACGGCGCGAAGACCGCGGGAGACCGGCATGGTCGCTGAGATTCGCGTCCTTGCTTGAAGCGGAGGCCCTCGAAGAAGAAAAGGAAGGGATGACATGAAGAGATTCATAGAAGAGCCCATACCGTCGGCGTACGACATCGTCGTCGCAGGCGGGGGCATCACGGGTGCGGCGGTCGCGTACGAGGCCGCATGCAGGGGGTTCAGGACCGCCCTCGTGGAAAAGAAGGACTTTGCATGGGCGACCTCCTCGGCCACGTCGAAGCTCATACACGGGGGGTTGCGCTACCTTGCGAACGCCGAGTTCGGCCTCGTGAGGGAGTCGCTGAAGGAGCGGAGCGTACTCCAGAACATCGCGCCGAACCTCGTTCACCCCATCCCCATGATGATGATCCACGACAACGTGTGCCCGAAGAACAAGCCCTTCGAGATAGCTGTGGGGCTCATGCTGTACGATCTCCTCGCCTATGACAGGAACAAGACCTGGGACCCGGTCAAGAAGATCCCCCAGCACCGGAGGATGACGGCCGAAGAAGCCCTGGTCCTGGAACCCGGGATCTTCGCGAGGGGGCTCAAGGGCGCATCGGTCTTCTACGACTGCGCGAACGCCTTTCCCGAACGCCTGACGCTCGCCTTCATCAAGTCCGCGCACGTTCACGGCGCCCATGTCGCGAACTACGCAGAGGTGGCGTCCTTCATGAAGGAAGGCCCTCGAGTAACCGGCGTGGTGGTGAAGGACCTCCTGCATGCAAGGACCGTCGAGATACCCGCCCGGCTCGTCATCAACTGCACCGGGCCATGGGCGGACATCACCCTGGGGAAGGCGTCCAGCTCGGTGGCGGCCGCGCCGCTGACCCGCTCGGAGGGCATACACATCGTGACGAGGAGGCGTGTGAACACCCACGTGGTGAGTTACATGACCGCAGGCGGCAGGCATTTCTTCATGATCCCCTGGAGAAACCACACCCTCATCGGGACCACTGACGAACCGTACACGGGCTCGCCCGACGACTACCGGGTGACGGCCTCCAGCATCAAGGGGCTCATAGACGAGGTCAACGAAACCGTCGGCGCAGAGGTGGTGGACGTCGACGACGTCCTGTACGCCTACGGAGGCCTGAGGCCCCTGGTCGAGGACGTCTCGGCGGACACCTACGGCGCCTCCCGAAGGTACGAGATCCAGGACAACGCCAAGGACGGCATAGACGGGCTGGTCACCGTCGAGGGCGGAAAGTTCACCACGAGCAGGATGCTTGCGGAAAAGACCATCGACATCGCGGAAACAAAGCTCGAGAAGAGACACACCCCCTCGACGACCGCCAAGAGGTATCTCTGGGGGTGCCAGATCCCCGACATGCGCACGTTCGGCCTCGATGTCTTCAAGAAGAACAGGGACTTCGACAGCGACACCCTCGAGTACCTCGTGAGGAACTACGGCACCGAGACCGAGGCCGTGCTCGAGCTGGCGAGGAACGATCCCGATCTCAGGGAGAGGATGGACAAAGACGGCGAGATCGCTGCACAGGTGGTCTACGCCATGAGAAACGAGATGGCGCGAAGCCTCGAGGACATCGTGCTCAGGCGCACTGGGATCGCATCCCTCGGCGATCCGGGAAGGGACGCCCTCCGCTCTGCTGCGGACATAGCCGCGACCGAGCTCGGCTGGGACGGCGAGAGGAAGGAAAGGGAGATCTCAGAGGTGCTCAGAGTTCTCGCGGTGCCTGGAAGGTGAATGACGTGGACGGTACATCACTGGATGCCTTCCCCAGGGTGATGTCCGCACATGGCCCGGTGCAGTTGATGACGAGCCGGGCAGGTAGCTCGGCGGTCCGTGCATGGGGGAGGTCCTTTCCCACCACGCCGGTCATGTGCCGGCCTACCTTCATGAAGGACACCACCTCAAAGGGGAAACCCTTGGGCGCCGGGAAGGAAAAGGCCTGGATGCGCCCGGGAGTCCTCCTGCGTTCGAGGATCCCCGTTGATTTCCAGGATAAAGGAGGGCCGTTGAGAGGAAACGGCCACCATCGTCCTAAAAGAGCGACGCCCGTGGCGAGAGGCGCGCTCGAGTATGCATGAGGAGACGTGAACATGCTGAAACCGAGAAAGGTTCCGAAGTGGTCGGAGTACGCGCCGCCCAGGGGGACATGGCGTTCCGTGTTCAAGTACGGGAGCCCCTACGAGTTCAAGCACCCGTCTCTTCGGTGGGTGGAGATGATCAAGCGGGAATTCGGCATGAAGGACGAGGACTTCATGTCGAGAAAGGACGAGGGCCTCGGTGAGGTCACCCTCGAGAGGCCGGTCGCCCTGGACCCCGTGCACAGGGAACGCATCGAGTCGATCGTCGGCAGGCGCAACGTCGCGGCGGATGCGTACAGCAGGGTCAAGTATGCCGCCGGCAAGACCACCGAGGAGATCATGGAACTGAGGAAGGGGGTCGTGCGCGCATGCGCCGACCTCGTCGTGCACCCCCGGTCGAAGCAGGACGTCAAGGAGATCGTTCGTTACTGCAGCGAGCACAGGATACCCCTGTCTACCTACGGCGGGGGCACCTCCGTGACACGAGGGCTCGGCCCGGAGGAGGGTGGGGTGGTCCTGGTGCTCTCCACGCACATGAACAAGGTGCTCGGGGTGAGCGAGCTCAACCAGACGGCAAGGGTACAGGCCGGCATCCTCGGCCCGGCCCTCGAGGAGGCGCTGCGCAGGGCCCCGGAACTCTACCACACGTCCCACCGCTACACGTGCGGGCACTTCCCGCAGTCCTTCGAGTACTCGTCGGTAGGTGGCTGGATCGTGACGCTCGGGTCGGGACAGGCGTCTTCCTACTACGGCGATGCATACCACCTGGTGCTCGGCCAGGAGTACGTCACACCCGCCGGCACCTTCGTGACGAGGGACTTCCCGGCCGAGGCCTCGGGCCCGAAGATCAACGACATCTTCAAGGGCAGCGAGGGTGCGTTCGGCGTGCTCGTGGAAGCGACCCTGAGGATCTTCAGGTACATGCCCGAGAACACGAGAAGATTCAGCTTCATGTTCCCGAGCTGGGAGGCCGGGCTCGACGCCTGCCGCGAGATAAGCCAGGGCGAGTTCGGGATGCCGGCGATATTCAGGATCTCCGACCCGGAGGAGACGGACCGGGGGCTGAAACTCTACGGCATGCCGTCGTTCGTGGACTCCCTACTCAGGAGGCGGGGCATGAGGCCGATGGAGCGCTGCCTGTTCATAGGCACCTCCGAGGGGCAGAGGGACTTCGCCAGGAACGTCGAGCGCCAGGTGAAGCGGATCTGCTCATCGTACGGCGCCGTGAGCCTCACCGGGTACGCGGCGAAGAAGTGGGAGCATACGCGCTTCAAGGAGCCCTACATGCGCGAGGATCTCATGGATTTCGGCGTTCTCATAGACACGCTCGAGACCTCGGTGACCTGGGAAAACATCAAGAAGGTGCACAACGAGGTGAGGCGGTACATCACGTCCAGGCCGAAGACCATGTGCATGGCCCACGCCTCGCACTTCTACCCACAGGGGACCAACCTCTACTTCATCTTCCTCGCGAGGATGGACGACATCGAGGAGTACCGTGAGTTCCACAGGGGGATCGTGGACGCCATCGTGGCCGCAGGCGGGTCCGTAAGCCACCACCATGGTGTGGGCAGGCTCTTCAGGCCATGGCTCAGGTCCTACCTGGGGGAAGGACAGCTCCAGGTGTTCAGGACGCTGAAGAGGCACTTCGACCCCGCCTGGATACTGAACAGGGGCGTCCTCGTGGACGAGGGCTGAGGCAGGCTGGATCGCCGCTTTCGTGCGAACCCCGTTCGTGCTTCTCCGGGCTCGTCTATGCCGCTGCGGCCTGTGACCGGCCCCATCCCCGAGAGGTCTATCGGCTCGATGCGTGAAGGTGCGGCGAGGATGCTTTTGTCTTGACGCGGACGCGTGAGATCCCATAGATTTCCAACGACTCATAGGCGGCCCGAGAGGTGTCAACCAGGCGGACCGCCGCTGACTCGACGTATGTAGTGAGAGGTCCGACCGTATGTACGAATTTCACGTCTCCCGGGCGGCGAGAGACCTGTACCGCTTCGATGAAACCATCTATGCCCTGACGGGCAACGTCCTCATACAGAACCCGAGGGCTGCACGGGAGTTCGCGGACAAGATGAACCGGGTCAGGAACGTACCCGCGCATCCCGACAGGGCGGTGAAGGCCTCGGACATCGACGCCATGGGGCTCATAGACGAGGTTCTCCACTACATGATCGGGCTCTACAGGTCCCAGGTGAACCCGAACCTCCTGAACGACTCCTACGAGTACGCAAGGCAAAAGGGGCTCGACGTCGAAAACACCCTGATCGAGTTCCTCAGGCAGTTCCCGCCCAGGGACGTCTACCGCGGCCTCTTGAGAGAAGAGGAATACTATGCGCAGGACAGCACGGGCCAGCCCAACAGGCTGACGACGCTCGAGGAAATGCTCCTGCTCTACATAACGAACTCCAACCCGGCGGTGGAGCGCTATCTCGAGCTCTTCGACGACAGCATCCTCGAGGAGCGGACCCACTACCCCCACGTGATAGCCTCTCTCGACGAGCTCTTCAGGACGATGCCGCCCTTCGGGCCCTACGGCCAGACCCTGCTCGACCTCCTCATGTCGCCGATCAGGGCCGCACCGCACTCCCTGTACGGGCAGCTCGAGTACATCCGCACCCACTGGGGCCACCTCCTCGGCGGGCTCTACGCCAGGCTGCTCGTCACCCTTGACTTCATAAAGGAAGAGACCAAGCCAAGGTTCTTCGGCAAGGGTGAGGCGCCTGTCCCTGTGTTCACCCAGAGGGATTACGAAGACATGGAACGCTTCAGCCCCGACCTCGACTGGATGCCCAGCCTCGTCCTCATGGCCAAGAGCGTCTACGTATGGTTGTACCAGCTCTCGCGCAAGTACGGCAGGCACATCTGGCGGCTCGACCAGATACCCGACGAGGAGTTGGACACCCTGGCCGCGTGGGGGTTCACGGGTCTCTGGCTCATCGGCATCTGGGAGAGGAGCCCGGCATCCCGCACCATCAAGCGGCTGACCGGCAACCCCGAGGCCGAGTCTTCCGCCTATTCCATCTTCGAGTACAAGATAGCTTCCGACCTCGGCGGCGACGAGGCGTTCGAGAATCTCAAGGCCAGGGCCTTCGCCAGGGGTATCAGGATGGCCACTGACATGGTGCCCAATCACATGGGCATCTATTCGCGCTGGGTCCTTGAGCACCCGGACTGGTTCATCCAGCTCGATTACCCGCCGTTCCCTTCCTACCGGTTCACGGGCGTGAACCTCTCGCAGGACGAGCGCTACGAGATCCAGATCGAGGACGGGTACTGGAACAGGACGGACGCGGCGGTCGTGTTCAGGTGGCACGACAGGCACACCGGGCGAACGCGGTACATCTACCACGGCAACGACGGCACGAGCATGCCGTGGAACGATACCGCCCAGCTCGATTTCCTCAAGGAAGAGGTTCGCCGATCGGTCATCGACCAGACCATCGCCATAGCCAGGCGTTTCCCCATCATCAGGTTCGATGCGGCCATGACGCTCGCCAAGAGGCATTTCCAGAGGCTGTGGTATCCCGTGCCGGGCTACGGGGGGGACATCCCCTCGCGATCGGGCCACAGCGTGCCCCCCGAGGAATTCGAACGGCTCTTCCCCGTGGAATTCTGGCGGGAGCTCGTGGATCGGGTGGCGCAGGAGGCCCCGGACACGCTGCTGCTCGCCGAGGCGTTCTGGCTCATGGAAGGCTACTTCGTGAGGAGCCTCGGCATGCACCGCGTCTACAACAGCGCGTTCATGAACATGTTGAAGGCCGAGGAGAACAGCAAGTACAGGGATGTCATGAAGAACGTGCTGCGCTTCAACCCGGAGATCCTGAGGCGGTTCGTCAACTTCATGAACAACCCGGACGAGGAACCTGCGGCGGTCTGCTTCGGAAAGGGCGACAAGTACTTCGGCGTGGCCACCCTCATGGCCACCATGCCGGGCCTGCCCATGTTCGGCCACGGACAGGTCGAGGGCTTCGCCGAGAAGTACGGGATGGAGTACCGGCGCTCGTACTGGGACGAGCCCGTGGACGGAGACCTCCTCGGGAGGCACGAACGGGAGATCTTTCCCCTCCTCAAGAGGCGCAGGCTGTTCTCCGGCGTGGAGAACTTCGTGCTCTACGACTGTCGGATGCACGACGGCCACGTGAACGAGGACGTGTTCGCCTATTCCAACAGGCTCGGGGACGAACGCGTGCTGGTGATCTACAACAACCGGTTCAGCGAGGCCTCGGGAACCCTGTCGCGCTCCGTGGGCATGAACGTCGGCGATGCGTCGAGGCGCTCCATCGTCCAGAAGAGCCTCTCGGAGGGCCTGGGTCTCAAGGCCGACGAGGACCTGTTCTACATCTTCAGGGACGAGAAGTCGGGGCTCGAGTACGTGAGGAACGGTGCAGACCTCGCCCGCAACGGGCTCAGGATACACCTCGGGGCGTACAAGTGCCACGTCTTCACGTCGTTTCGCGAGGTCAGAGACGTCGAGGCCCGTTGGAAGCGCGTCGAGCAGCGGCTCGCAGGCGCTGGTCACCCGGACGTGTGGGCCCTGTACAGGGAGATCTCTGTGGAGAAGGTCCTCGTCCCGTTCAGGACCCTGATCGCGCCCGAGGACTTGAGGGCCCTCGTCAAGGAGGGCAGGGCCCTGGGTACGGTGCCGCCGTCGTTTTCCTCCTCGCTGCGATCCTTCTTCGAGACCGCCTGCGCGTTCGCGCAGATCGAGGGCGAGGCCGTGCCATCGGCGGATCGCGCATGCCTTCTCCTGGACGCCCTCTTCACCGTGGACAGGCTCAGGCACAAGCGCCTTGCGCTTCGAGACGAGCGGGTCCGGTCCTTTTTCTCCATGCTGGAACCCACGCCCAGGGAGGATCTCGAGGGCTGGAGGATCCCTCTCCTGTGGTCGGTGATGGTGCCCGTCGCGGCCCTGTCACAGGCGGCTCCCGCTCGTGACAACCCGTCTTCGTACATCGACGAGTGGATGCTCGGCGTGGGCGCACAGAGGGCCATGGAGTCGCTCGGTGCCGAGGCGTCTGCAGCCCGACGTGAAGCGGCCGTGGTGACCGTCCTGGCCAAACACCACGAGCTCATGGTCCCGGGCAGGGTCTCCTTCATGCTCAGGGAGATGCTCCTCGATGCCGACGTGAGGGACCTGTTGGGGGTCAACCACTTCGGGGGCACGTGGTGGTTCAACAGGGAGGCGATGAACGAGTTCCTCGGGTGGGCATCCCTGTGTACGGCGCTGGTGGCGCTCGCTGGCGGGAGCTTCGACGACAGGAAGGCCCTCGAGATCGTCTGCGAGGTGTGCGAAGGGTTCGACGAGCTCTCTTTCAAGGTGGACGAGTCCATGTACGAGATCGAGCGCCTGGCGTCACTGCTCGAGGCTGCGGCATGAGGCAAGGGTCTCGTGCGGGCCGATCGGACGAAGGTGGGCAAGGGTCCCCACTGGGGATGGGGTTTTCGTGGAGGATGAGAGATGGGGAAGCTCTTCGGCACGGACGGGATACGGGGCGTCGCCAACGTGGAGCCCATGACCGCGGAGACCGCCCTCAAGGTCGGCAAGGCCATCGCGCTCATGTGTTCCAGGCAGGACCATACCCCTCGCATTCTCATCGGGAGGGACACGAGGCAGTCAGGGACGATGTTCGAGAGCGCGATCGCGGCCGGGGTGTGCTCGATGGGGGCGGACGCGCTGCTGGCCGGTGTCATGACCACGCCGGGGGTGGCCTTCCTCACGACGAGCATGCGTGCGGACGCGGGGATCGTGATCTCGGCTTCCCACAACCCGTACATGGACAACGGCATCAAGATCTTCTCGAAGGACGGGTTCAAGATCGCCGACGCCATGGAAGAGGAGCTGGAGAGGCTCGTCCTGTCAGGGGATCCCCTGCCGCACCCGTCCCCTTCCCTGAGGGTGGGGCTCGCCTCCCGTATCGACGACGCCCCGGGCCGATACATCGTCTTCATCAAGAAGTCTTTCCCCGAGGAGTACTCGCTGGAGGGCATGAAGGTGGTGCTCGACTGTGCCAACGGCGCGGCGTACCGTATAGCGCCCGAGGTCTTCTCGGAGCTCGGCGCAAAGGTGGTCACGATCTCCCATGACCCGGACGGCACGAACATCAACGAGGGGTGCGGGTCCCAACACCCCGAGGCGCTCGCCGAGGAGGTCGTGAAGAACGGGGCGGACGCAGGGTTCGCCTTCGACGGGGACGGGGACCGCGTCATAGCGGTGGACGAGCAGGGCTCAGTCCTCACGGGCGACCACATACTCGCCCTGTGCGCCCTGTCCATGAAGAGGAGGGGGGAACTGCGAAACAACCTGCTCGTCACCACCGTCATGGCCAACCTCGGCCTCAAGGTGGCCATGCGGGATCACGGGGTGGACTTGAGCTTCACGGATGTCGGCGACCGTTCGGTCCTGGAGGAGATGCTCAAAAAGGGGGCGAGGATCGGTGGCGAGCAGTCCGGGCACATCATCTTTCTCGACCACCACACCTCGGGCGACGGCATCATATCCGCCCTCCAGGTGCTCAGGGTCCTCAGGGAGGAGAAGAGGCCCCTGTCCCAGCTGGGCAAGGTCATGAGGGTGTTCCCGCAGAGGCTCATCAACGTGGAGGTCAAGAGCAAGCCCGACCTCGACACCATACCCGAGATCACCTCTGTCGTCTCCCAGGTGGAGAGGCTGCTCGGCGAGGACGGCCGGGTGCTCGTGAGGTACTCCGGCACACAGAGGATGTGCCGCGTCATGGTCGAGGGGCCCACCGAGGAGGAGACGGAGGAGTACTGCAGGCGCATAGCCCGGGTGATCCGGGAAAAGATCGGTTGAGGAGGGTCGATGGACATCGTTCGGGCACTCCTGGACAAGGGGGTGAGGATCCCTCATCCCGCGAGCGTCTTCATAGCGGGAGATGTCGATCCTTCGAGGATCTCGGGTGACGGCGTGACCATACACCCCGGCTGCAGGATCACCGGGCCCGAGACCCTCGTGATGGAGGGCGCGGAACTCGGGAGAGAGACCCCCCTCACCGTGGAGAACTGCCAGGTCGGCCCCAACGTCAGCCTCAAGGGCGGCTACGTCAGCCGCTCGGTGTTCTTGGCCCACTCGTCCATGGGATCCGGGGCGCACGTGCGGGAGGCCTGCATCCTCGAGGAGCACGCCAGCTGCGCCCACAGCGTCGGCCTCAAGCACACGATCCTCTTCCCCTTCGTCACGCTCGGCAGCCTCGTCAACTTCTGCGACTGCCTCATGGCAGGGGGGACGGGCAGGAAGGACCACAGCGAGGTGGGGAGCTCGTACATCCACTTCAACTTCACCCCGCGCCAGGACAAGGCGACCGCATCGCTCATCGGTGACGTGCCGCACGGGGTCATGCTCGACAGGAAGCCCATATTCCTGGGCGGGCAGGGCGGGCTGGTGGGCCCCTCCTCGATCTCCTACGGGACCACTATCGCCGCGGGCGTCGTGTTCAAGGGCAGGCTCGAGGAAGAGTGCGTGTTCGTGGGAAGAGGCGAAGGCGGTCCCGCTCTGAAGACCGGGGCCACCGGCGGCGTCAAGGACAAGGTCGTCCTCAACGTCACCTACATTGCGAACCTCGTCGCGCTCCGCGCATGGTACGCGCACGTGAGGACCCTGTTCGCGCCTGCAGGCACCATGGCCCGGTGGCTCACGGCCGGGGCCGTGGACAAGCTGGAGCTGGCCATGGACGAGCGGATATCGAGGCTGGAAGGGTTTGTCGACAAGCTCAGGGAAACAGGGGTCACCCGGGGCCGAGCCACGGGAGGGACCTCGCGGGGGGACCCCGCCCTCCCGGGGGAACTCGTCTCCAACAAGGACAGGCTTACGGACAGGATCATGTCCATGAGGTCCTACGAGGGGGACCCGAGGCTGAGAGACGCCTTCCTCGACACGCTCCGCCGGGCGGGCGGGGTTTCGGGCCGGGACTACCTGGAGACGATCAAGGGCCTAGGGGGGGAGGCCAGGTCGATGGGGACGGCGTGGCTGAGCGAGGTGGTGACGAAGGTCGTGTCGGCAGTCCTCGAGGTCATCCCCGCCTTCAGGGCCGGGTGAGCCCGGCGAGCAGGAA
>ERZ795045.2345-NODE-2345-length-18770-cov-3.819824_pt1 | contig 18770 bp, 18 predicted proteins | sample MGYA00375129_ERZ795045 | MGnify/ENA primary metagenome ERZ795045 (study PRJEB30174, sample SAMN05720166) | activated sludge metagenome | isolation source: anaerobic digester from wastewater treatment plant | place: Japan | collected 2015-05-15 ... | reverse complement strand
TGTCGCTAAATTTCAGCATCCTACACGATTTCCATGCTACTTTTCGAATTCATACTTGTTGATTTCATTATAACGAAAACACAATCTAAACACGAATGTGCAAAAAAAATCCGCCTACCGAATTATTCGATAGACGGATATTTTTTAGAAAATCACTTCAACCGTAATATCTTCCCATTGCGATTGGCGAAGATATTGACCGTTTGCATTACGAAAGGCTTTTGCCTGTTCGTAGTTTATTGTGAAGCAGAAGTAAAAATTACTTCTCATCCCCGCTTCTAATAGCAGCCTGGGCAGATGATGTAAGGTATCTTATAAAAAGTGCTATAGAATCGATTAATGCTCAGGATAAAGAAAGGGCTGTTGAAGAACTTACACTTGCGTTGAATGTTTTGGGTGCGTTTGTAGATATCCAGAATATGTTTGACGCTCAGCCTGGAAGAATGCAGTTTGAAAAACCTGAACAGATTTTAAAGGAGTATAAGGAGTTTAAAAAACTATAGATATAGTTTGCAGTATAATTTTATTGGAAAGATGAAACGGGGTGTTCTAAATGCTTGATAAAGCTATTCGTATCGCAGCTAAGGCGCATGAAGGACAGTTGGACAAGGCTGGGCAGCCATATATACTTCACCCGCTGCGGGTCATGTTTATGCGAAGGAATGAAACGGAAAGAATTTGTGCAGTGTTACATGATACTATTGAGGATTCAGATATTACTATTGAATATTTGAGAAAAGAAGGTTTTTCTGAAGGAGTTCTGATTGCATTAGATGCTCTGACAAAGCGTGAGAATGAAAACTATGATGATTTCATTGGCAGGGTTCTTGAGAATAAAACAGCCTGTAAAGTTAAGTTGGCAGATTTAAGTGATAACATGGATTTATCCCGTATTTCAAATCCTACCCAAGAAGATTATCAAAGAGTAGAAAAATATCGTAAAGCAGCAGACAGGATATTAATGACTATGGATTCTGAGGGTGATGATGAGTATAAAGCCATTAAGGAGATTGAAATAAACGGCTGTGTTTCAGTTCCTCAAAGCTGTTCAGAGGATGAGTTCCTACAAAAGTTTATCGATTTTATTGAAAATAATTATTGGTCATTTGGCGGTGGAGTAAAAGAAATTAATGAGAAGCAGTAGAGATTGGCTCCATAGAGGGCCTATTTTTATTGGTTATCTAAAGTCATTATTTTCAACATTTTATCTATATGTATAGTAAAATGTAAAATTTTATGATATTATTTATGTTGGTAAAATTTAGATTAGCGGGGTGTATGTGTTTTGGAAAACAATAATGTTGCTTTAGCGAGGGAAAAAGTATTAACCAATATGACTGATAATTTAGCAATGCTAAGAACCAAGTTAGGGTTAACACAAGTGCAACTGGCTAACTTAATTGGAGTTTCAAGACACACCATCATGCAAGTCGAGAATAAAAAAGCCAAGTTATCATGGAACACTTTCCTGAGTTTGTTGTTGGTATTTATTAAAAATCCTGAAACTGATAGGTTACTTAATATACTTGAGATATATACGGATGAACTTAACAACGAATTAAAACTAAGATTATAAAGAAATTCTTGAAGAACCCCATTATATGTCCATCTTGGCAGATATAATGATATTGAGCGTGTAAATAGGTTGGTGAAAGATTTGAACTTAGGAATTGATTATAATGGGAATAAAGGTTTTAGATTGCTGAGCATTTATGAGAGGCTAAATAAAGGCGAAGCTATAGAAAAAGCACAGCTTGCGGACTTTTTTGGTGTTACTCAAAAAACAATACAGAGAGATATTGATGATCTTCGTGCATATTTAGCGGAGATACATATGACAGAAAATGAGGTTGCAATAAAGTATGATAAGACTAGGAATGTTTATTACCTTGTTCGTTTTGAGAGAGAATGGCTCACTAATGAAGAGGTTATGGCACTATGTAAGATTCTATTGGAAAGCCGTGCTTTCTGTAAAGAAGAACTCAATGGCCTTATCAGTAAGTTATTAACACAGGTTGTGCCAAATGATCGTAAAAAGATTGAGAACATGATAAGAAATGAGCTGCATCACTATGTGCCATTACAGCATAAAAAACACCTGTTTTCCATTCTGTGGGAGCTATCACAGTTTATAACCAATAATGAGATAATACAGTTTGATTATACTCGTCAAGACGGTATTACAAAGGAAAGATTAGTAAAGCCAGTAGCTGTATTGTTTTCAGAATACTATTTTTATCTAATAGCTTTTATGGCAGATGGAAGTAAGGATTTCCCTACCACTTTTCGTATAGACCGAATTACAGATTTGAAGGGTATAAAACAGCATTTTAATATCCCATACAAAGACAAGTTCAATGATGGAGAGTTCCGAAAAAGAGTTCAGTTTATGTACTCCGGAGAACTTATGAAAATCCAGTTTAAGTTTTGGGGTCATTCTTTGGAAGCAGTATTGGATCGTCTGCCAACAGCGAAGATTATTGCAGAAGATGGAGAGAAAAAAATTATCGAAGCTGAGGTTTTTGGCATGGGTATAAAAATGTGGTTGTTAAGCCAGAGTGATAACTTGGAAGTGATTAAACCTCAAAGCTTTAGAGAAGAAATCATGTTGAACATAAAGAAAATGTATGAAATTTATGGCTGCGAGTATTAGTGCAGGATATTTGTTTAAAGGAAGTGATTGGATGGAAGAGAAAAAAAAGAAGAATGATGGGTTGAGAGATGCGGCACTTGGAGTTGGTGCGCAAGATGTTGTTGATAAATTTGGAAGTGCCTCAGCAGAATACATAAAAGGATATAAAGGGTCTGTTGATGAAGCAGGAAATATTATATCAAAAGGACTTAGACATATATCGGAATCTAAAGTGAACCCTGATTTTGAGTATCAAAATCTGAAGCAGCAGGCTGGTTTCTCGGCAGAAAGGCATTTTGTAAGCAAAGAGAATGCTGAAAACATTATTAAGGGTAGAGATATTAGGTATAGTCGCTCAAACGATGTGGGTTTAGGGAATGACCAAAGGATTGATGTTCTTGCTGTAGATATTGATGGAAATCCAATCACAGTTAATGGACAGCCCTTGTGGAGTGCACAGATGAAATTTTGTGGTAAATATGAAACACCACAAGAAATTAAAGAAAGCTCAGAAAAATTGGCAAAAGAGCTTGCCGGAGATAAATGGGCTAAATACAGAGGAAACAAGGTTTTAGTTCCTTCTGAACAATATGAGCATGTAAAAAAGTATGCAACCGAAGAAGCTCAAAAACTCCATGAAAAAGCAGCTGAATTTAGACAAAACGGGAATTTTGAAAAAGCGGAGTTGTTGGAACAAAATGCACGGAAGTTTGAACAGGTTGCAGAAGATGTTCAAAATAGCGGGATTAGTAGTAAAGAAGCAATGTTTCTCAGAGAACATGCCAAGTTAGCTACAGCAAAGTATGTGGCTGAAACAGCTAATCGTGCCGGTATTGAACAAGCAAAAACCGGTGCTGTAATTTCAGCTACAATTTCTGTTTCACAAAACATTATCAGTGTAATAAGAGGTGAAAAAGAGATTAAAGAAGCTTTAAAAGATACAGCAATAGATACAGCTAAAGGAGCTGGTACCAGTTACATAATAGGAGCAGGGGGAGCTGCTATAAAAGGAGTTATGCAGACAAGCAGCAACAGTATATTTCAAAATCTTTCAAAAACCAATATGCCCGCTATGATAGCTACGGTATCCCTTCAAGTCGGAAAATCAATTGTTCGTTATGCAAAAGGTGAAATCAATGAAGTTGAGCTTGTAGAGGAGCTTGGTGAAAAAGGGACAGGAATGATGGCAGCAAGCTGGGGTGCAGCAATCGGCACAGCAATATTCCCTGGAGTTGGAACGGTTATTGGTGGAATGATTGGATATATGACATCTTCCACCATATATAAATCAGCTATACAGGTGCTTCAGGAGGAGAGAGTTTCAATTGAAAGAAGAAACAAGATTCATGCATTAACAGAAGCCGCATTAGAAGCTATGAACAAACAAAGAAGAGAATTAAGTATACTAATTGATAACCATTATAAAAATAGGCAAATTCTTTTTGAACAAAGTTTTGAAATGATTGAAAAATCAACTGAAAGTAATAATCTTGAGTTGTTTACTACGGCATTAAATAATATTGCATTAGAGATGGGTAAAGCATTGCAATTTAAGGATTTTAATGAGTTTGACACATTTATGCGTAATAAAAACATGGCACTCGAATTCTAAAAAAATTAAATTAATATAAAAGGAGATTGATGGACATGCCTATACCATTTATTGTTGGAGGAATTGCTGTTGCTGCAGCTATTACAGGGGTAAAGAAAGGAATAGATGCAAAGAATGATATGAATGAAGCTAATGAAGTTAATGAAGCGGCAAAAGCAATGGCTAAAGAAGCTGAAGAGTTTATAACGATGGCAAAGGATAAGACAAAAGGAGCAATCGAGGCTTTAGGTCAAGAGAAGATACGTATACTTTCAACTTCTGTTAATGATTTTGTTATGAATTTTGAGAAAATAAAGAATATTAACTTGAAAAATAGTCAAGGGATTGAAGAACTGAAGAATTTTAATCCATCAAGTGAAGGATTTAAACAACTTAAAGAGGCGGCATATGAAGCAAAACAAATAGCTATCAATGGCCTTGCAGCTATTGGGTCTGGGGCATTACTGGCATATGGTACATACAGTGTCGTGATGAGTGGATTAGGTGGATTAATAGTTACAGCTACAACTGGTACTGCCTTGGGAACTCTGTCTGGTGCAGCAGCAGTCAATGCCACTCTTGCATGGCTTGGTGGGGGTGCGCTTGCAGCTGGTGGATTTGGAATGATGGGGGGCATGATTGTTCTTGGTGGTATTGTTGCGGGACCAGCACTTGCAATTGGAGGAGCTATTTTTGCCAGCCAAGCTCGTAAAGCTTTGAATGATTCTTATGGTAATTATGACAAAGCAAAAGCTTTTAAAGCTCAAGCTAAGAATATAGGTGTGGCTTTAAAGGCAATATTTACACGGGCAGGACAGCTTACAGAATTGTTGCAAAAGCTTGATTCTTACTTTGTAGAATACATCTCAAAAATGGCAGATACAATCAATCATAAAGGAACGGATTGGGAGAAGTATAATTTAGCTGAACAGCAAGACATTTATAAGTGTGTACAGCTTGCTCAAACAATTAAAGCCGTTCTGGACACATCGTTACTTAAACAGAATGGTGAACTTGAGGAGGCAACTGCACAAGTGTTAGAAAACGGAAACAAATACTTGCAGATGATAGGCCAGGTGTAGAGGGTGTTTATTTGTGAAAGATGTGGTTTGTGTTGTAAGGCTGTGAGCAGAAGCGATCTTTATAAGCATTTAGATAGAGGCGATGGAGTTTGCATATATTTTGATTGTAGTACAAAATTATGCAGTATTTATGATGAACGACCTATCATTTGTAGAATTGATGACTATTATGAGAAATTTTATAGAAATGATTTTACGTTACAGGAATTTTATGAAGAAAACTATAAAGCTTGCGAGAACTTAAAAAAAATGGAGGATATAAAAATGAGCGATATTAAATCAGCTTTAAAGGGGAAATTCGAAGAAATATTTGGTTATGCACCTGGAGATGATTATGCTCCACGTGTAAGCAATGCTAGAGAAATAATTTGTCAAGGAAAGTATAGAAAAGATGATTTGATAGATATAACTGACACCAGTATTTCAAGTAATGGTAAGTCCGGATTAGTACTTACAGTGGACTCTGTCTGTGTTAAGGATTCTGCAAATAGCACTTCTAAATTTATTGCACGTTATGAAGATCTTGATTATACATATATGAATGAAGACCGATTTCTGGGAATGGATATAACGGCACTTGAGCTGAACATGAAATATGGAGCAAAATACAGAATAAGTATTGATGCAATAAATAAAGAGAAACTAATGGAATTCATAGATTATGCAATTTCCTTATACCAAGAGGATGAAAAATTAGAATGGTAATTTAAAAAATTTATTGGAGGGATTTTCATGCTATTAAAGTATTTATCAAAACCAGAACAGGAGTTATTTTTAGAATTATGTAACTTTGCTGCCAATATAGATAATGATTATTCTGAGCAGGAGAAGAATTACATACAAGAATATCGTCAGGAGATGGCTCTTGATGAAAATGCTTATACTATTAAAGGATTAGAATACGATGAAATTGTTAAAAAGATTCTTGAAATAAGCACACCGGAAAGCATCAGAAGAATTATAATCGAATTGATTGCACTCTTAAAATCTGATGGTATACTCCATTCACAAGAGAATAATTTGATTGCAAAATTGCAAGAGGATTTTAAGTTAAGTAGTGATATCCTCAAAGAAATATATGAGTCACTGGAAAATTTAGAAAATGCTTATGCAAAGATATTTGCTATAGTAAATGGAAACTAAGCATGAATGAGATTTCATTGTTAATCTCTGTTTCTAATAAGCTTTTACTCGTCTTTGCTTAACATTCTGACAATAGAGATTAAAAAAAGGGAGTAACAGCAGATTTGAAATGTTGTTACGGAAGGATCTATGGTATTTTTAGAGCCTTTTCTTTACTTTTGTTCATATGTATTAAGTAGAAAATATTGAATGGAAAGAATTAATGATAAAGAATAAAACTCGTTTTGGATTGAAAAAGTTAAAGTAGAAAATGGTGGTAGGTATTTTGTAGCTGAATTGCTTCCATGACCATTTGGAGGATTACTTGATAAAGGGAATTGTATCAACAACAGATAGACTTTGTTATATATCCGGATTGAAATATAAAAAAGCTGTGGAGGTTTTCGATTTTATTTTCTATTATCAAGATATTTAATGGATTTTTGAGATTTTTCCTATGGAAATGACAAATGAAAGGAATATTTAATTGATGATTGAATTAGATCAGGTTAATACGTGGCCTGTACAAATATTAAAGATTTTAGAAAATAGGGCTTCCTTTATTAAAGATGAGAGGGAACGTGAAGAACAATCCTTATGTGATGGCTCATACATATTAAATAAAATAGGGTAAATATTAAAACTGTCGACATTTTAATGAGGCCATCAGTTTTGTTATGATACTTATGAGAGATAAGCAATACCTACCGCAACCACATCGCTCTTGTAGTTGGTGGTGTCAAATAGAAAACAGAGCTTTTCAATGAAGAAAATACTCTGTTTATTTTTTTAGAAAATCAGATTTTGGGTCATAAACAGTTCTAAATTGGTATCCTCTTGAATTCATAGAAGCCATTTTTAGGGCGATTAAATTTATGTCGGTATAAAGTATCCGTGCTATTTGTTCAATATCGTAACCTTCATGTGCATAAGAAAAAATAGCATCATCCGGTAGAAGAATCTCTGATGCGAATAGATTAGCTTCATATTCAGGACGGCTTTTCATATCATACAGCATGAATTCCTGCAAACACACCCTCCTAGCCAAATCCCTATGTAATAAGTCGTGCCCTAACTCATGAGCACAAACCAACTTTTTTATGTAATCATCAAGTTTTTCATTGATGACTGCAAAACGGTTCCGTTTAAGATATTTGTACATTCCTTTGAGATGACCTAAATCAGCATAAAAAACTTCAACTCCAGTAGCTTTACATAGTTCAAAAGGATCTCTCGTATCATACCGCTTGATTAACCCGGAAGCAACCGATTGAATATAGTCTTTGTTCGGCATACGTGATTCACCCCCTTAGTATTCCCATTATACCAAATAATGTGTACTATAAAACGGACAGCAGTCTACTCATCAGACTCTTTCCTGTATTTCTTAGGGGTATATTTCTTATTATTGTCCTTGGCCTTCCAGTACATCTCAGTGATAGCTCTAAAAACTTTGTCTTTATCCTCTTCATTTAATTCCCCACCGGCAAAAAGGCCGCCTAACTCATCAACTAATTTTTGAGCATCTTTTTTGCCACGGGTGCCGTATTTTTCAGATGCTTCCTGAATGAAATTATCTTCTTCCTTCATCAGTTCTTCTATTGTTGTATTCAATGCCTTGCAGAGCTTGTTTAAAATTGCTACATCTTTTGGGTATCTTTGGTTGCTCTCATAATTTTGAATAGATCGTAAGGAAAGCCCTGCTTTATTTGCTAATTCTTGTTGACTCATTCCTGCCGAAGTTCTCAGTTCTTTAATTTTATCACCAAACAACATGATATTGGCTCCTTCCTAAGCAATGCGTTTTTATATGCTCGATATGCAACATCGTACACAATAATTCTATTGACAAACGAAAATATGTTCGTGTATAATTTGGATATACAACATGCAACTTCGTTCGTTATATATGTTACACTTGATTGAAACAGATGTCAATATGAAAATTAAGGAAGGACAGATGCTATGCGTAAAGAGAGCAAAGTAATGAAACAATGCGCACTAATGTATAAAGGATTGAATATAGAGCGCACTACGGTTCTACATAAAACAAAACTGCTTCTTAAAATATATCGTCCGGTCGTGTGGTCAACATCAAATAGAGTTTTTCAAATATGTGAGAGTGCCGAGTGTTATTACAGCAAAAACTTGGAGAATGCGTTGGAGTACCTAGCTAATTTTGCGCCTGAAACAGAACAAGATAAGTTTTCAGACAATGTAAGGTCTTTATTTGAAACACAATGGCTCATTTCATTGATTGATTCCACAATGAATAAAATTTATGAATATCCTGATAACGGGAAGCTGTATCATGAAATATTAAGTAAGCAATATCTAACGGTTTCCAAATACTCAGAGCAGGAAATGCTTGAATTATTAAATATGGAGCGTAGTACATATTACGATAAAAAACGGGAAGCGATTGATTTATTCGCTATTTGCCTTTGGGGCTATACAATTCCATCAATGAGAGGAATTTTTGCTGCAATCGAAGGAGAAAGTGAGATACCGAGCTTTTTTGCTGTTTGGACAACCCCGACTTAATCCCGACAAAGTCCCGATTAATTCCCTACTGCTTTCCGACTTCCAACATGTTACACTGTCTATGCTGGTGAATTATGGCATAAATTAACTTGAATATAGAAGCTTACAGCCTCAATATCCAAATAGGATTTTGGGGCTTTTTTAATGCCCTGTTTTATCAGTAAATATGGCGGCGATTAAGGCCGGAGGTGATTAGTTCACTTCCGGCCTTTTTTTATGCCCGGAAACAGGAGAAAGTTGTATGAAAAGGCGGGGAACTTACAGCTCTCGTTTTCATATTAAGCATGAACATTCCTTAAAACAAAACGACGTGTTTTTAGACGTTTTTGTATTAAAGGCATACTTCAGGAATTTTGGAGGTGCCTTTATGAAGACCTGTATCTATAGCACAAATCGGTGGGAAACAAGCATCGCCCGTTATCCATGACTTTCAAATTTCGCTTGAACATTCATCAAAACGAAATTTGGAGGTTAAGAAAATGGATAAGGAAAAGAAGTTTTTTATACGCATTGGAAATCACGTTGAACAGGTAACAGAAGAAATTTACAGAGAGTATTTCAAAATGCTCAGAAGAGAGCGCTATTTGGAAGAACGGGATTTGGCACATGGCAGGTTCTTGTATTCACAGTTTGATAATGCCTATGAGGATATTCTGGGAGAAGAAATGCTCGTGGATAGGCTTACAGAGGATATTTGTGATTCTATTGTCACTAAAATCATGATTGAGAAATTAAGGGAGTGTCTATCCCTTTTGTCTGATGATGAACTGAATTTAATCATCCAGTTATTTTATGAAGAAAAAAGTCAGCGACAGCTATCAGAGGAAAGTGGCATACCAGTAATGACCATAAGTGATCGAAAGAACAGAATCCTAAAGAAGCTAAAAAAATATATGGAAAATAAAAAATAATTCCGTACACCCCCCTCACTTTTCCGGCTTAGAAGTGAGGGGGTTATTTTTTACTCTCCTTATGCTCCTTGAAAACTGAACATACGGTATATCAGGAAAACCACCTTTGCAGCCAGAAATGGCAAGCAACGAAAGCGGAGCGCCATGACCGTCCTGGACGCGAGCGAACACCTCCGGCTTGAAATAGCCAGTGGAATGGCTAATTGCGATGACCGACAAAGGGATAAATAATGATACTTCTGCCTTGAACGCCTCACCGCATTGGGCAGCCCGCAACGAATGACGGGATAACGCTCATTTGGCTTGAGAACTTATAGCCATGTCAGCTTATATGATGTTTTCCAAAGACAAACTGATATATCCCCTCAGTTGTATCAGGGGCGTTGAGAACAAATATGATACACACCAATTCTACTGTTCAAACGAATTGCTTGACAGCAGAAACTATGCGGTGGCCTGTACGAAAGCTGATTATTCAAAATCGCTCAAATAGTAGTACAGGCCACCGTATCATTGTGCTGTCAAGTATCCCACATAATACTAAGGAGAGGAAAATTATGTTTGAGATAAAAACGACAGACGAATCGATCATGCAACAATATCTCAAAAAGCATGGAAACAGAAACGAATTTCGTTATCTTTTTACATTTGATAAAAACTACATTTTCATGGTGAAAGAAAATAGAAGCATAAATACCTACTATGTAATTTGCTTGATGAGAAATTGTATGGTTGCTATTGCTAAAAGCAAGCAAGTTTATTCTGATGATATAAAAAAGAAACTAATAGAGAAGTTTATTGCTACACCTGCTTATCAAGTCACACTTCCTGAAAACCCGAATGCCATGATTGAATTTATCTTCAAAAAACTGATGGCAGCAAGCGGATTTACAATCAGGGAAAATCAAATTGAGCTATCTAAAATGATGTATGAAGGAATTAAGCAGAATCATATTGCTATTTGCGAAGCAGAGGTTGGAACGGGAAAAACCTATGCTTACATAGTTGCTTGTGTTGTTTATGCTCTTTATGAAAGACAAAAGCGTAGCAAAGCAGGTATACTTACATATTTGGACAATGAATACTGCTCTGTCCCTTGTGTTATATCAACATCCAGTATTGATTTGCAAAATGCCATTGTTCGCACTTATGTCCCAATCTTATCTGATATATTGCTGAAGAATAAGGTGATTGATCGTCCTTTAAGTGCAGTTTTAAGAAAGGGGAAAGAACATTACTTTTGTCAGATGCGATACGACCGGTTAACGAGTTATTTAAAGAGTAGTCAAAAAGCTGTGGACAGAGAACTGCTTTATAAATTGTCCGCATTAAAGATACCGGATTACGGAATTGATTTGGATGAATACAAAGGGTTGAAAAACCATATAGTTCAAAAAATCAATGTGCCCAAAGCCTGTGAAATTTCCTGCCCTTACTATAAGGAATGCCAATATATCAAGCATATGGATTATGCGAGATCATCAATTCATGACTTTCAGGTATGTAACCATAATTATTACTTGGCAGATACAATGAAACGTGCCAAAGGGAAGCATACGCTTATTCCGGAACACTCAGTAGCAATTATTGATGAGGCTCATAAATTGCCAGATGCAGCTATGCAAATATTTGGGAAGAGATTTTCAAGTGAAGATATAACGATCATGACCAATGTGCTAAAAAGCAATCTAAAAGGTAATAAGGCATATTTACAGATAGCAAAAATGAAGTTAGACAGTTTATCTGTTCTGAGGACGAGATTTTTTAGAAGCCTAGTTTCAAAAATTAACCTGGATGCTGTAGATGATGAAACATCACAAATTGGTATATTCATAGGGCACTTTGAAAAAATGCTGCTCTTGGAGATGTTAAAAATCATTGAAAATATTCAGGAATATTGTGCGGTGGATATTTCAAAGAGCAGGACATTAGAGATTATGTTTTTGGAAGCAAAAGAACAGATTGAAACTTTTTTCCGGACAGAGAATATCATTTATTGGCTTGAAAACCCTTTGAGCGACAAATTGGTTTCTATCTGCTGCATCCCAACAGATTTAGAGGATCAATTGCACAAAGTACTATGGAAAAACGGAATCCCAAAGATTTTGACTTCCGGAACATTATCAGATGATAGAGGCTTTACCTACTTCAAAAGCAATGCGGGAATAGATAAGGTCAATAAAAATTTTATCAGTGAGATGAGCTGTCGTTCTCCATTTGACTATAAAAATAATGCATTGCTTTATGTCAGTGAAAACGTACCATTTCCTGATAAACAATGCAATGAGTATATTGAGGCTTTAGCTGATGAAATTATAAGGATTGTGGATGCAGCCTATGGGCATACAGTGATTTTGTTTACTTCCTACTCTTTATTATCAAGAGTATATGAATTGGCGAGACACAGAATCAAATATCCGGTCCTGAAAATGGATAAAAGTGAGAAGAACATTGTTGAAGCTTTTAAAAACAGCGGAAACAGTGTTCTTTTTGCTACAGGCTCATTTTGGGAAGGTGTTGACTGTCCCGGAGATATTCTATCTTCACTTATTATCGTCAACTTGCCGTTTCCAACACCGACACCGATTTTGGAACATAGGAAGAAACAGTATGCGGAGTTGAAAGAGTTTATAGAATTTATTATTTTTCCTGAAATGCTCATTAAGCTAAAGCAAGGTATGGGGCGCTTGATTCGATGTGAAACTGATACCGGTCTCATTGCCATTTTAGATTTCAGGATCAGTAAAAAAGGAAAGTACCGCAAGAGGGTGCTTGGTGCCCTATCAGACTATAGGGTGACAGATTCTCTTGATGAGGTAAAAGCATTTTTCCGTAAAGTAAAAAGAAAAGAATATTTTTATCAAGATTGAGTGAGCGGTTATGGGAATAGCTGCTCGCTTTTTTTGAAAGGAGCGGTTTCATGAATACAGCCATGACCATAACGGACATGAAAAATATAGATATACGTACAGTTGATCCATCCACCTTAGTAGATATTAAAACAGTCAAAGTCAGTACGGATTTACCGGTGGAAGAACGAAAGAAAGATTTTATCAGACAAGTGAAAAATCCTTACTGCTTCAGATGTGGCAAGGTTGTGGTTAAGATGAGTTTCGCCGATACAACAGCAACATTAGAAGACAGGTTGGAGAATTACTTTAGAAGCTTATAGAACAGTAGAAGGCAAAACTTTACAAATTGGCGCTTCGGAAATCTGGACGCGCAGTTAATTTTATGCTAAGCTTTTATTGGACTATAATCAGTGAAGCCTAATGTGTTTAAAGTTTTGCTAATACTTTAAACAAACAGGAGGCTTTACTCATGGAATTTTTAAAAGATAACAAAACCTATAATGCTGCTATTTATGTAAGACTCTCAAGAGATGATGGAGATAAAGAAGAAAGTGACAGCATTTCAAACCAAAAGGAACTAATTCGTGAATATTTAAGGTCAAAGTCAGAAATCCAAATTGCTTCTGTGCACGTAGATGATGGATATAGTGGCGTTGACTTTAATCGGCCTGCCTTTTTAGAAATGATGGAAGAGATTAAGGCAGGGAAGGTAAACTGTGTTGTCGTAAAAGACCTTTCACGTTTTGGCAGAAACTATATTGAGTCAGGGAAATATATTCAAAAGATATTTCCTTTTCTTGGTGTGCGTTTCATTGCGATCAATGATAATTATGATAGTGCGGAAGGTTCAAATATTACCGATAACATCATGATTCCATTTAAAAATCTAATAAACGACTCATATTGCAGAGATTCCTCAATTAAAATAAGGAGCCAACTTGAAATCAAACGAAAAAAGGGTGATTTCATCGGCTCTTTTGCTGCTTACGGCTATAAGAAAGCTGAGAATAATAAGAATAAGCTGGAAATAGACGAATATGCAGCTCAAGTTGTCCGTGACATTTTCAAGTGGAAACTTGAAGGGATGAGCCAGCAGGGTATAGCCAACCGACTAAATGAAATGGGTATCCTGTCCCCTATGGAATATAAACGCTCATTGGGAGAAAGGTACAAAACAACCTTTAAAGTAAAACAGCAGGCTCTCTGGTCTGCCGTTGCAGTCAGACGAATCTTAACAAATGAATTGTATATCGGTGTGTTGGAGCAGGGAAAAAGAACCACTCCGAATTACAAAATAAAAACGAGAGTTGAACGTCCTAAAGAAGAGTGGGTGCGAGTGGAAAATGCACATGAGCCTATAATATCAAAAGAGCTATTTACCACAGTAAATGGTTTATTGCTCCATGACACTCGGATTGCCCCTGCTGAGGAAACCGTATATCTTTTTTCAGGTATTATTGCCTGCGGAGATTGTAAAGAAAATATGATCCGCAAGACGGTTCCTGCTAATGGGAAAAAATATTACTACTACACTTGTTCTACCAACCGAAATGATAAAAATAGTTGCACTACCCATAATATCAGTGAAAAGGCATTTGAAGAAGCTGTTTTGGCGGCTTTAAATGTACATATACGCAGTATTCTTGATATTGAACGTATTCTAACATATATCGATACACTACCTTACAAGCAAGAAGAAATATTGAAATTGGATGCTCAAATTGTCAAGGCACAAGAGGAAATAGAAAAGATTCAAAAGTATAAGCTGACATCATACGAACACTTTGTAGATAAAGTAATCACCAAAGAAGAATACCGAAACCATGTCAACAGATATAATGCTAAAATTCAAAAGGCAGAAAAGCTTATACTAAAGCGTAAACAAGAGATTGAAGATATTATAAACAATAAGACGCCAACTAACTTATGGATTGAGAATTTTAAGCAGTACCAAAACATTGAGCAGCTTACACGAAAAGTAGTTGTGTCATTGATGGAGAAAATATATGTATATGAAAATGGGAAAATCGATATTCATTTTAAACATCAAGCGGAATATGAAAGTGCTATTCGTTTTATAGAAAGCGCCAGCAAATCAGACTCCTTTGATGCGAGTGTTGCGTTTAAGGAGGCGATTTAATCATGGCAAGAAAAAGCAGAAGACAGTCTGTGATCGCACAAAAAGAAACGGTAACACAGGAGAAGGTTTTTAAAACAGGACTGTATGTCCGTCTTTCTATTGAGGATGTGCGTGACAGAAAAGATAGTGATTCCATTGAAAATCAGACATATTTGTTGAAACAATTCGTTGAGAAAAGGCCATTTTTGCAGATTTACTCAATATATACGGACAACGGAGAAAAAGGAACGAATTTTGACCGTCCTGAATTTAACAGGCTTATGGACGATGTTAAAGCAGGCAGAGTGAACTGCATTGTGGTAAAAGACCTCTCGCGCTTTGGCAGAGATTATCTTGAAACCGGAAACTATCTTGAAAAGATTTTTCCGTTTCTTGGAGTCCGTTTTATATCTATCAATGATAATTATGACAGCTTTAACCCTGAAAACAGTAATGAAGGCTTGATTATTTCTTTGAAAAATCTTTTGAATGATGTTTATACAAAGGACATATCCAAGAAAATCATCTCTACCTTCAGAGAAAGACAGTCGAAGGGTGAATTTTTAGGTGCACACGTGCCTTATGGATACAGCAGGCCGGATGACGGCACTTATAAACTTGTAGTTGACGAGGAAGCTGCTTTAGTCATTCGGCAAATCTACCAGTGGAAAGTAGAAGGGCTGAGCGATACTGCAATAGCTCGTCGCTTAAATGATATGGGAATACCTTCTCCAAGCAAGTACAAATATTTAAAGGGCGAGTGGAAAAATGCCCGTTATAATAACAATATCTGGCAGCGTCAGGCAATTAAAGCTATAACAGAGAATGAAGTATATTTAGGACACAAGATATATGGCAAAATTCAGGCATCCCTTTATGAAGGCAAGCGAAAATCAAGAGTGCCAAGAGATGAATGGACAATTATTGAAAACGACCATGAACCGATTATCGATCAAGAAACTTTTGATATTGTCCATGCCACACGATTGGAAGTATATAAAGAATTTACTGAACGCTTAGAGCAAAACAAGCATTTTGAAAATACTGAGAATATTTTTAAGGATATTGCTATTTGCGGAGATTGCAAATGTAAACTTGTTCGCAGGAGAAGGATTAAAAATGATGAGCTTTATTATTATTTTTCATGCACTACTTACGAAACAAATAGTGGTTATAAATGCACGAGAAAGCATATAGTAGAAACTGATATGATTAAAGCAGTATATGCTGCTATTCGCAGTCAAATAGATATGGTTGCATCGGTGGATGATATTCTGAGAAAAGTAAATTCCGATGCGAGTTATGAGAATAGGAAAGACAACTTGGCTAATGAAATCAGAAAGGTTAAAGCACAAATTGAAAGGCTGACTTCCTTGCGAAGTTCTCTTTATGATGATTATATTGAACAACTGCTTACTGAACAGGAGTATCTATATGCAAAAATTAAGTATGAGAAAGATGAAGTTGCATTAAAAGACAGACTAAATGAATTGTTGTTACAACAGAAGAAGTATGATCAAACATATTCCTATGAAAACCAGTGGTTATCTTCTTTTAGAGCATTCCGAGATGAAAAAGAATTAACTAAAGAAATGGTTGCAGCCCTCATAGAAACTGTGGAACTGTATGCCGATAGGAGTATACAGATCAATTTTAAGTTTAAAGACGAATATGAGGAATTACTTGATTATCTTAACACTATAGAAGATGAGGTGAAGCCTGATGAACAAGAATGTCTCAGTAGCTATGTACATTAGGCTTTCCAATGAGGATGCGGACATTTCAAAAAATGATGCAAAAATTGAAAGCAACAGCGTTAGTAATCAGCGTGATCTGTTGATAGATTTTATAAGTCGCCATCCTGATTTGGCAGATTCAAACATCTTGGAGTTTTGCGATGACGGCTACAGCGGTACGAATTTTGAACGTCCGGCAGTACAGCAGTTGTTAACCAAAGTAAGGCAAGGAGAAATTAACTGTATTGTGGTAAAAGATTTTTCACGATTTGGCAGAAACTACTTGGAGTTAGGGGATTATCTGGAGCAAGTATTTCCGTTTTTAGGAGTTCGATTTATATCTGTAAATGACGGATATGACAGTGCAAAAGATAATGGTATAACGGCAGGCCTTGATATTGGGTTGAAGAACCTTATCTACGACCTTTACAGTAAAGACCTATCAAAGAAAGTAAAGACAGCTAAAACAGCTAAAATGAAAAAGGGCGAGTATATTGGTTCTTTCGCTCCATTTGGGTATCTCAAAGCGAAGGATAAGAAAAATGCAATTGTTGTTGATGAGGAAGCTGCAGTTGTTGTTAAGCGAATCTTTCAATTGGCAGCCGAGGGGAACAATACAAGTGCGATCGCTAAAATACTCAATGCAGATGGAGTACCTTCACCTGCAAGGCACTACCAAAAAAATCATAATAACAAAAAGTGGAGAAAAGCCAAAGGAGATTTGGTTTGGCAAACTATGGCTGTCTTAAAAATCCTTAAAGATGAAACTTACACAGGAAAGACAATCAACCATAAGAGGGAAAAGCCTGACGTAAATAGCATGAGTACGGTGGCTGTTCCGAGAGAACAATGGATAGTGGTTCCAGATACGCATGAGGCTATAATAAGTGAAGAATTGTATATGGAAGCTCAGAAGGTGATTCGTAAGATATCCAAACGTAAAGAGTACAAGGTTGATAATACAAGAGTTCTTTATGGTAAAGTAAAATGCGGTATTTGTAAGAAGAACCTTCAACGCTCACATACAAAGGTGCCTTATTATATTTGTAAGAGCAACTATTTTGATGAAAACAGCCTTTGCTATCATGGAAGAACAGAGGAGCCAATGATTCTGGAAGTGCTATTGGAAGCAATACGGCAACAGGCTCAAATAGCCAACAAAGCAGAAAAGCTTGTACTTAAGGAAAAAGAAAAATCAGAAAGTGAAGTGGCTGATTTATTACAATCTGCAAGGAAAGCTCAGCAACATCTTGAAAGGCTAAATGCTTTAAAAATTGAAGAGTATGAGAAATATTTAGATGAGAAGATCAGCAAAGATGACTACCTGAAACAGAGAGAAATATACAATCAAGAGATTGAACAAACATCCTCACAGATTAGTAAACTGGAAGCCGATTACGAACTTCAGAAACTAAAGAATAAGGAGTCGGAAAACCAATTTGTCGAACACTTCAAAAAAAAACAGGAAATCGAAGAACTAAGCAGGGATTTAGTAAATAAACTTGTTGATTCTATATATGTGTTCGGTGAAAATCAGATTGAGATTGTGTGGAACTTTGCTGATGATTATGAAAAAATATTGGAGATGATACAATGAAGAAAGTATGGATCTACAGCAGGATTGCTAATGCTGAAAATTTTAATGATGCTTATCTGATTGGTCAAGAAAAATCGTTAAAGGAATTGGTCGAGCAACATTGTTTTAACATAGTCGGATATTCAAGAGATATTGGCAGTGGGCTGAATCTCAATAGGAAAGGACTCAAGGAAATTGAGAATGCCATATCTGTAAATGCGATTGATGCTGTTATTGTAAAAGATATGAGCAGGATTGGCAGAAATGTTTTTGATGTTCTTTCCCTTTTAAGAGATTGGAAGGAGCAAGGTATTGAATTGCTTACGGCAGATGAATTATAGAAATATCAATAAACCAAAGCAAAGGACGGATGATTCTTAATAATCTTAAACCGGGTGGTTTCGTTGAAGAAATCGCTCGGTTCTATTTTTTTATGTGAAAAATTTAAAAATTTTTTAGTTTTTACTTGACACAGGCTGACGAGGCACACAGAAGCATATTTAAGAAATATCGTGCTATATTTGAATATTTCGACGCCATGCTGGTGGGCTTGACAGCCACGCCCAGGAATGATGTGGACCGAAATACTTACGAATTCTTTGAGT
>ERZ795045.2339-NODE-2339-length-18798-cov-5.829963_pt1 | contig 18798 bp, 18 predicted proteins | sample MGYA00375129_ERZ795045 | MGnify/ENA primary metagenome ERZ795045 (study PRJEB30174, sample SAMN05720166) | activated sludge metagenome | isolation source: anaerobic digester from wastewater treatment plant | place: Japan | collected 2015-05-15 ... | reverse complement strand
TGGTGGCCGACTACATCCGGCGCGATAGCCGCTTCCGCTACCACTGGCAGGAGAACGCCGGAGCTTCAGCGGCACGAAACGCGGGGATCGAGCGCGCCACAAGCGAGTGGATCGCGTTCCTGGATTCGGATGATTACTATTGGCCAGAAGGTTTGTCTACCCTTCGGTTAGTAGCCACACTTACCGGTGCGTCAATCGTTTGCGGTATGCTCTCAGATGCCGATCCCGGTAGGTTGGTTCCGGAAGAGCTCCAAGTTAGCATTGCAGACCAGTTCCTTGCTGTAATGGCGTTCCGTGGAGTCGTCCCACCACTCTCCATGAGCTCGAGCGCGATCAGACGCGACGTTGTGGATACCGTGGGCACATTCTCGCGCTCGCATGGCACAGCTGAAGACCGTGAGTTCTGGATCAGGGCGACGGCTAGATTCCCAGTCGGTATCGCATTCAGGCCTGTTGCCCATTACCGCATCGATCATGGGCATGGCAAAAATGATGCCCATTTCGCAAGCGGAGCGAAGCTCTACGTGCTGCGGCGCATTTTCCGTGAGGTGATCCAAAATCCTGTTGTTGAGGCGCGACTCCGCTCGGATCCAGCGTCAGACGTGTTCTACCGGTTGCATCAGTCTCACCTGCTTTGCCTTGATGCCGCCATCCGCATCAGGGCTGGTGAAATGATCAGTGCAGCATCAACGCTGAGTGATGCTGCGGTCCTGTGTCATACAGCCGACGAGCTCTACTGCCTGATCCGGGAGCTTGCATATTTCCTCACCTTCCCCCGCTCCGATCCATATGCTGCCACCCTTCGATGCAGCCGATGGCTCGTTACCCTTGCCCGCGAGACTGCCCGCAGCGGAGACAGGCGACTCACAGATGCACTACTCGTGCGCGCAAGTGATGCGATTTACTATACCGCCCGGCAGTTGCGGCGATCCTGCGGTGAGCAGTTGGCGTGGCGTACCGTGATCGCAGGCCTCCGGGTTGTGCCTACCATTCGCAGTGCCAAATCGTTCTTGCGCTTCTTGGCTGAAAGCCCTCGCCATACTGGCCACTCCTTGATGTATCCTCGGAACCAGCGCGGATGAGACCTGTTCGCATCGCCACTGTGACCACCGGTCCATCGACCGGGCTGCAGGGCACAGAGCGCTTTCTCGCACTCCTCGTGGATGTACTTAAAGAGATTGGCGCCGAAGTCCACCAGTTCCACTTCGAGCAGCTGAATCCACCGCGTCCCTGGAGCATCTGGGACCGGTTGGGGTGGCGCGTGCCCGCCAACGCCGGCATCCTTGCCCAACGCGCGCTGCGTACCTGTCCACCGTTTGATCTCTTTATCGCGCACGGACTCTGTGGATGGGCACTGCCGCCTGAGCGGAAAATCACGATTTACCACGGGTGTTATGCTGCCTACGCGGAGACGCTGCGCGGTCACATCACCTGGCGCGATTACATTACTATGCGGTATATCTGGGGTTGGGCAGAGAGACGAGCAGGTCGTGCATCGGTCACTGTGGCCCTCAGCGCCGAGAACGCAGAGTACCTGCGCCATTACTACGGTACGCAGATCTCACGCGTCATTGTGAATGCTATCGATACCGACTACTACCAGCCAACCAAAGACAAAGAAGCGTTGCGTCTCACCTTGGGCCTACCTCCTTCGGCGTGCGTCGTGCTGTTCGCTGGCACCTGGTCAATTGCCAAAGGGGCCGATATCGTCGCTTCGGTAGCTGAAAGCAACGTGCCTAACCTGATCTTTCTTGCTGCAACCAATGCCCCCCCCACGGGAGTAGGAGTTCCTGCTAACGTTCGTCTTTTCTTAAGGCAGTCGCCAGCAGAGCTGCGGCGGCTCTATCAGGCAGCCGATATCTTCCTATTCCCCTCACGTTCCGAGGCCTGTTCTTTGGCCCTCGCCGAGGCCATGGCTTGTGGTTTGGTGCCCGTTGCCAGTCGCGTTGGGGCCTGGCAGGAGATCACTGTGGCGGCTCCCTCACTATCCCAGTTCTTGTTGCCGCCTTCATCCGGGCCTGAAAAATACATACAGGCTATCTCCCTGCTGGCCAGCAACCCAAGCCTGCGGGCAGCCACATCTGCATCGGCAGCACAAGCCGCTGCCTCACTCTTCTCCCTTCGGCGTTTCCGTGCAGAGTACCAGGCACTTGTCGCCGATTTTGCCGCAAGCACAACCGTGAGTGCCATATGAAGGCTCGACTTCACTATGCGCTGCTGTTGTATCTTGCCGAGATGGTTGGCCATGTGCCATCCTACCGAATGCGCCACTGGGTCTACCGGCGCCTCTGCCGGATCCAACTGGGCCCGCATACCAACATTCAGCGTGGCTTGCGTCTCTTCTGCCTCGGTGGCATCAAAATCGGCGACTATTGCTGCATTAACCGTGATGTTACCCTCGACGGGCGACGCGGTCTGGAGATCGGCGATAATGTTCACCTTTCTGTAGGTTCACGGATACTCACGCTGGGCCACGACCCGCGAAGCCCGGATTTCGCTCCCGCCGGTGGGCCCGTAGTTATCGAGGACTACGTCTGGATCGGTGCCTGGGCCATAGTACTCCCCGGGGTACGCCTTGGCCGCGGGAGCGTGGTGGCTGCTGGCTCTGTCGTGACGCGGGACGTAGCCCCCTTGACGATCGTCGCGGGGAATCCGGCACGAGTCATTGGCAACCGGCCGGATACCATGTCCTACCAGATCGAGTATGCGCTCTTGTTTCAGTGAGGTTCATTCTTGGCGAGAATTGCCCAGATTCTAGAAGTGCCCTCTACAGGGCTCGGTGGCATGGAGCGGATGGCCGCGCTAATCGCCCGCGCGTTGACCATGGCCGGCCACGAGGTGGTAGAGTACACAAGCCAAACGCTTCCTCCGGTACGTGTGTTTCGGCGCTGGCCCGGTTTGAACCGACCCCTCGAGGTCCTTAAAACCGCGCGCGCGTATGCGGGCGTGCTCCGAAAGTGTGAAGCGGTCATCGGACACGGGATGTATGGTGCCTTCATCAGCCACCCTCGCCGTGCCTATATCCATCACAACACGTTCGCTGCAGTGGCATGCATCGTGCGGCCTTTCGTGGATACTCCCTCATACCTCATCGCCCGGTACGTCTATGGGTGGCTCGATCGCCAAGCTGGCCGCGGGGCAACGCGCGTCGCCGTAAGCCGGTCGGTGGCGCTGGAAGCTGAGAAGCACTATCGCCAGACCGCACATCGGATCATCCATAACGCGGTTGATTCGGCGCATTTCCGTCCGCATGACCGGGCTACAGCTCGGGCTAGACTTGGACTACCCGATGATCTTTGGATCGGCGCTGTGGTGGGCCGTGTTAGTATCGGTAAGGGCGTGCAGACGGTAAACCGACTCCTACCGCGTCTCCCCGATGGCGCTGTGCTTGCCTTTGCGGCTCCGAAGGTGAGCCCCCGGCTCCGCCTGGTCGATGGCCGAGCCATCCTCTTGGGATCCGTGCCGCGCGAGCAAATGCCTCTCCTTTATTCCGCCTGCGATGCTCTGGTCTTTCCTTCTCTCTACGAGAGCTTCGGTCTTGTCACCACGGAAGCACTCGCTTGCGGCCTACCTGTGATTACCTCTTGTGTCGGCATCGTGCCAGAGATGCTGGGTCACGAACCGACCTTCGACTCCATGGTAGTGAACGACCCTCATGATGCAGAGGCCTTCCGTGACCGCATCATCCAGTTGATGGACGACCCGTCCTTAGGCAGGTGCCAGGCTGCCTGGGGGCAAGCATATGTTCGAGAACATTTTTCACTCGACCGCTTCAACAGGGCTTACTGCGCCCTTATGGAGGAGATGCTTGCTGCCTGAAGAGACCATTCGCGAGGAACACAGCACATCGGATAGAGGGCGGATCCTCATCCTCTCCCCAGTGCCGCTTGGGAGCGGTGTTGGGGGAGTGCAGATGCGTGCTGAGGGCATAGCGGCCGCGCTTTCTGCAGTGGCAGACACCACCGTGTTGCACTTCGATGATGCTGAACATCAGACTGGCGGCGTGCCACGCCCATCCAATCCGAGCGCTCTTGAGCGCCTGCTGTCGCCCACTCCTTCGCTCGTGCGCTGCTTTCGCTCGGCGGAGTTTGCCCGGCGCGTCCACGAACTCGGCCGGACCAGCATAGCCTGCTTCTGCCTCGGCCTCCAAATGATGCAGTATGCTGATGCGCTGCCTCCAGGCATCCCCGTGGTACTCGACAACTACAACGTGGAGAGCGATATCCTAGAGCGATTGGCTGGCCAGCGGTCTGGGCTCAAGCGAGCCTACTGGCACCTGCAGGCCGCCAAGCTCCGCCGGTTCGAGCGGTGGGCGCTGCGACGAGCTGATTGCGTCATCGCTATCTCGAACGCTGACAAACGCCGCTTTCGCGAACTCGTGCCGGGCGTGCGCGCCGCTACGATCGCGCCCGGCCTGCACCTGGATCGCTACCTGGCTTGCCAAACCAATGATGTCGTACCCGGGCGAATTGTCTTTGTAGGCGCGCTCGACTGGTATGTGAATATCGATGCGATCTCCTGGTTTGCCTGTGAGGTGTTCCCGCGAATTCGCGAGCGCTCATCCCAGGCATCATTGGCGATCATCGGTCGAAGACCTGTCGCAGAGGTAATGATGCTGGCACAGCAGGATGCGATCACTCTGCACGCTGACGTGCCAGATGTGGTGCCGTGGCTCGCGAGTGCTACGCTCACGGTCGTCCCGCTGCGCTATGGCAGCGGGGTGCAGACGAAGGTAATCGAGGCGATGGCGACGGCTAAGCCGGTGGTCACAACCAGTGTAGGTGCAGAAGGCCTCGACGTGCAGCACGGCGAGCACCTGCTAATCGCCGACGACGCCGTCGGCTTCGCCGCTGCGTGCGTCAAGGTCTTAGGCGATGCTAGCTATGCCGTCGAACTGGGCCGGAACGCTCGCGAGCGAGCCCGGCACTACTCCTACCCCCGTCTCGCCCAAGATGTGCAACGGCTCGTGTCCGAGCTGCGAGAGGTATCCCCGTGTCTTCCTGTGAATCCACTGTAGCGATCGTCATTCTGACATGTGATCAGAGAGATCTCGCGCTCACCTGCCTTCGCTCCCTATACACATCGGCCGGATTCCAGCATATCATTGTCATCGATAATGGCTCACGTGATGGCACTGCCGACGCCATCGAAGGTGAGTTTCCGTCGGTGCATGTCATCCGCAGCGCCACTAATCTCGGCGTAGCTGGAGGGCGCAATCTGGGAATTCAGCGCGCGCTAGACCTCGAAGCTGACTATGTCTGGATACTCGATAACGATACCGTGGTACCCCCCGGCGCGCCCCAGGCGTTGCTCCACTACATGAGTCGCCATCCTGATGTAGGGATCGCCGCCGCCACGGTCTGCTGGGGCAGTGAACCTACTACGATCTGGTCCACTAGCGGGCAATTGCAGTGGCTATTGGGAGAGGCCCGCCATCCCGAGCGCGGAATGCCATATGATTCCTTGAAGGCGCCAGAGTCTGAAGCAGCGTTTATCAGCGGATGTAATATGTTCGTGCGGGCTGAGGTGTTCAGGCGATGTGGTCTGCTGGATGAAAGGTTCTTTTATGGATATGAGGACGTCGATCTCAGTCTGCGAGCACGCAGCATCGGCTACAGACTTGTCTCCCTGCGCTCGCCGATGATCCTTCACTATCACCAGAGCGCACTTGGTACCATAAGTCCCCTCAAGGTCTATTTTGGCGTTCGGAGCCGCTTCCTTTTCATGGAGTTGCATGCCCCGCGCTGGCTGTGGTTTGCCTTCTGTATTGCTTGGCTGGTGCAATTCCTTACGCGCTACGCTCCAGGCAGATTCCTCAGGGGTGACACGGCCTCAGTACGGGCGGCATACTGGGGCCTGCGGGATTATGTTACTAGGCGCTGGGCATATCCTTCGAACCTCGAGTAAGAGCCAATGGATGACCTATCGGCGTGAATACTCTAGCCCTCGTTGTTACCGATGGGTTTGCGCCATATGCCGGTAGCACGGCGATTGTGTGGACCGAATACTGCCGGCGCTGGCCCTCGGAGGCAGTGCGCGTCATTGCCCGCCGCTTTCCCGGCTCCAGGTCCATCGACGGGCACGAGGCATCGTGAATCAGACGCGTGCCCTATCTGGACGTGCCGCGGCCGCGCATGCCGCTCCTCTGGGCCGACATCTTCGGCCACACGGTGCTGGCGTGCGCCCGGCAACGCCCTGGCTCTCGCATTGCCCCCTGCCGCTTGTTCGGTGGCAGATCCTCACAACGCGCAGGCCGTTCCTGGCGGCCTGTGTGAAGAAACTGTGCATCGGGTGATCCACACGCCATGCCCGATCAGGGATCCAGGTTGCTCCTGCTCACCGACAAGTTCGCTCCACACCGCGGCGGCACGGCTGTCGTCTATACGGAATGGTGTCGGCGGCTGCGCGAGGAAGTGACCGTGCTTACCTGCGCCCTGCCCGGCACCGATTGGCAGTCTTTCGACCGGCAGGTGCCCTTCCGCGTGGAGCGCGTGCCGTTCTTGAACGTACCCAAGGTGCGCTTCCCCCTGGCATGGGCGTGGATGCACTTGCGCGCTCCCGGCCTGGTGCGCGCAGTCCGGCCAGATGTGCTGCACGCCGGGCAAGTACTCGAAACGGGGCTTTCCTGCCTCTCCCTGAAGCGGCGCTTTCGCCTGCCGCTGGTAGTCCACACCTATGGAGAGGAGATCCAGCACTACCGGCAGCGCCGGCTGCCCCGGAAGTGGATGACGCGCGTGTTGCAGGGCGCGGATGCGGTGACAACCATCAGCGAGTACACCCGGCGCAACCTGCTGGAGTTGGGAGTCGCTCCAGAGAAGATCCATTTCCAGTACCCGGGAGTGGATGCCGCGGCATTCGCCGGCGCGGACGGGAGTGAGGTGCGCAGGCGCCACGGCCTGGGCAACCGGCCGGTGCTCGTCACCGTGTCACGGCTCCTGGAGCGCAAGGGGCATGATGTCGTGCTGCGGGCGCTGCCGCGCATCGCCGCTGCCGTGCCGGAGGTGGCCTACCTAGTCGCGGGCACTGGCCCGCGCGAGCCGGTCCTGCGTCGGCTAGCAGGAGAGCTCGGCGTGGCCGAGCGCGTGGTTTTTGCCGGGCGCGTGCCGGATGAGGAGCTCGCTGACTACTACGGCGCAGCGGACGTCTTCATCCACCCGAACCGTGAACTCCCTAACGGCGATGTGGAAGGCTTTGGGATCGTCTTCCTGGAGGCTAACGCCGCCGGCAAGCCGGTTATCGGCGGCAACTCGGGAGGCACGCCGGACGCGGTGGTCGACGGCGTGACCGGCTTCCTCATTGATCCGAACGACGTGGATGCTGTAGCAGACGCAGCCATTCGGTTGCTGACGGACCGCGACCTCGCCCGCAAGCTGGGGGAACAGGGCCGAGAGCGCGCTCGCACGGAGTTCACCTGGGAGCGCGCGGTGGAGCGCCTGCGGGCCTTGAACCGAAAGGTGGTCGCGGAGTACCGCCATCCCGGAGAACACAAACAGTGACGAGTACAGCCACGGGCATTGCATCCTGGCTGCGGGAGAACCAGCAGCCGGATGGTCGTATCCGCGACCCACTTCATGGCGATTGCGGCACTTACGCAGGCGGCATGGCCGCGCTCGCCTTCGGGCTTGCCGCCATCCACACCGGCGACACGGCATGGGCCGAGGCATGCCGCCTCTTTGCGCGCGCTGCGCAGCAACGGCCTCTCAGCTCCGAGTTCGACCAGTTCGCACTGCTCCTCTTGACCCACGAGGAGCGCAAGGCAGGCCGGCCGGTTACGGTGAGTGAACCGGTCGTCCTCTACTCTGGCCGGCGCCTGGTCTCCAACAACTGGGTAGCGATGCGCGCGCTGAACTATTCGCTCCGCGCGCGCACCGGGAGCAAGAGCGATGCGCGTGAGGCCGACCGTCTCTGGGAAAAGGTCATCTCCTGGCAGACAGCAGATGGCCTCTTCATCGACTCGCCGGGCGGCCATGCGACACCGGTCACCTACCACGCCAAGTTTTGCGCCATGCTGGCGCTGGCTTCGATGGAGACGGGGCGCAATAGCTCCGAGATGGTGGATGCGCTTCGGCACGGCCTGGACGCGCTCTGCCACCTGGTTTCTCCCACCGGGATGTTGGTGCCTTACGGTCGCTCGCGGAATACTCTCTTTGGATATGCCGCGGCAATCCTGGCCTTGCGCCGGGGAGCAGCCCTCTTTCAGGAGAGGCGCTACGCCGCCGTATCCGCCCTGCTGGAGGCACGCCTGGCCCGCTACCAGCGTCCGGACGGGCACATCCCCTGCGTCCTCAACGACGGCGAGGCCGAGAAGCACGACTGGGACGTATACGTCAACAACCCGGATTACAACGCCTATGCCGCGGCAATGCTGTTCCTTGCTCACGATGGTAGCCATGTACCAGCAGCAGGCGGACGCGCCGCGGAAAAGCCGGCATCTGAAATCACCCGGGTGGGGCCTCTACTGATTGTACGCTGCGACGACCTCTTCGCGGCCTTCGCCGCGGAGGGGCAGTCGGTGCCATTCGGCACGCCGTTCTTCTGCGACCACCGCTACTACGGGATGCAGCCGCTCTGGATCGAGCGAGCGGGAGAGCCATTGCTGGAGCCGACGCCCTACACCTGGCGTGGCGGCGAGGACCGGCAGGCGTTGATCGACCCGGCCGTGAACCCCTGGGTGCCCTACATTGCCGCGGGCGACAGTCACCACTGCGTGCGCCGCTACGAGCGTGTGGAGATGCGCGAAGATGGCGACATCCTTGAAGTGATCGCTGAAGGCGTACCCGAAGCATATGTCCCCGTGCCTCGCTGGGAGCGCGGGGCACGCGCCCTGCTCGGAAGAGCAACTGGCTGCTCTCACCCGGTGTTTCGCGTCCGTCGACTAGATGGAGCGCACCTTCGCCGGAGCATCGCTATCAACACCCGCACCGGCACCTTCCATGCAACCACCGAGATTGATGGGAAGCTGCCTGCTGGTGCATCCCTGCATCAAGCCACCCAAAAATGGCCCTCGGAAACAACGCTATGACGGCTCCCAAGTCCTATAGCCCGCGTCCTGCGTCCGATATCCGGCTTTCGGTAGTCATCCCCTCCGCTGACGGGAAGCGTGAAGGGAATCTGGCACACCTGCTGGAGGACGTCTCGCGGCAGACATTGCGCCCGTTCGAGGTGGAGGTCGTGGCCGGCGTCTCACCGAATGGTAAGGCGCGCAACACCGGCATCGAGAGATGTCACGGCGATTACTTCATCTTCCTGGATGATGACGTCCGTCTCGGGCACGAGCGCGTCTTCGAAGCGCTCATCCGTGCGCTTGTAGAGCACGAGGATTTTGGCATCACGGGAACTGCCCAACAGCTTCCGCCGGACTCGAGCCCTTTCCAGCGCGCGTGTGCACAGCAGATCTCGCGCTCCCAATCGCCCGTGGTAGACACCTTCACGGACAGCGATATGGTGACCACTCAGTGCTGGGCCATGCCGCGGAGGGTGCTGGACGAAGTCGGGCTGTTCAACGATCGGATCGTGCGGGGGGTGGATCCTGAAATGAGGCACCGGGTTCGCCAAGCTGGGTACCGGATCATCTGTGTGCCAGGTGTCTGGCACTACCATCCCATGCCCTCCACGCTGAAGGCACTCCTGCGCATGGCATGGCGGAATGGCGCGGCATCCGCCTACGCTCGTCGCCACTTCCCCGAAACGGTCCTCTACAACCCCGAGGGCCACGTTGGCGAGTTCAAGGCGCAGGTACCGCTAGCCTACCGAGTCTTGCGCCATGCGGCCGGCTTGGCACGCGACGTGGTCACCGGGCGCTGGTATGGCCTGATCTACCGGATCACTTACGTCTTCGGCAACTTGGTAGGATCTGTGCGATGAATGAGACTCCTTCGTCCAATGCAGACCCGCCAGTGATCGTGCGTCGCTCCCTGGCTACGATGAAGCCAAGGTGAAAACCGCCTGATCAACGTGACTGCATTTCGGGAGGACAAGAATCGCTTGGGATACCAGTCATTATCTTAGAAACGGCGTGATACGTGAACCCGGCATTATCTTCGCGATCGGGGGCTGCTTGACTCTGGGACGCTGTTTCCGAGCCCTCGCTATCGGCGATTGCTCGATCGATAGAGTTCATTCCCGAATGATACAGTGTAGCCCGGAACGAATGGAATCGCACGTCCATGATTGAGCATGGGTCACTGGTCTTCCCCATAGTCGCCGATGTCTGGCCCACCGGATCTTGCGCAATGCCGTCGGCGTGGCACGGAACGCGATCACCGGCCAGTGATACTGTCTGCTATACCGGCTCGTTTACGTCTTAGGCATCTTTGCGGGAGCTGTCTGATGAAGGCGATTCTATCGCCCAAAGGAGGCCCCCAGTGTTCAAGCGCCGCCCTCTGGCTGCAGGGGAGCCAAGATTCCAGACAGCAGATCAAGATGGATGCGCTCTGGGCGGATAAGACACTCTGGTAGACCAATCATCGCCTTGGAAACGGAGTACTGTATGAACCCGGCATTAGGTCGCCTCGTCTTCACAATCGGGGATCGCTTAGGTCGAGATCCCATAATCCCCGTCTTGCAGGAGCTGCAGCGGACGGAACATCTCCCTGAGCCCGAGCTCCGCCAGCTCACCTGGCGTCGGTTATCCGACCTCCTGGGGTACGCTTCCGCTCATGTGCCCTATTACCGGCGGGTGCTGAAAGGAATCCCGTTAGCCGATATCAAGGCACTGGATGATCTTCAGGCCTTACCGATACTGACCAAGGCCGACGTACAAACACATGCGGACGAGCTACTGCCGGATGGATGGCGGCCCAGGTCGAATCCCTATGGGACCAGCGGCTCCACCGGGCAGCCGCTCAAGTTTCAGATCGACACGGCTGCACGAGCACACTTTTTGGCAGCTAAGCTTCGGGGAGAGTCCTGGTACGGGGTGAGTTTCGGTGATCCTGTCGCCCGTGTCTGGAGTGTACCTCTCCTTCGGTACCCACGGCTCCGCGAGCAGTTCAAGGACATATCACTCAACCGAGTTCGGCTGTCGGTCTTTGACATGACGGACGCCACGATGGCAGCCTTCATACGTCGATGCCAACGCTTTAGACCGCGCTTGCTCTATGGCTATACGTCGTCAGTCGCGAGGTTGGCCCACTTCGTGGTGCAGAACAACCTGAGTGGCAGCCTTCCCTCTCTTCGGGCGGTAGCTACTACGAGCGAGACGCTTTTTGATTACCAACGTGAGGTGATTCGGAAGGCCTTCGGAGTGCCAGTCGCTAGCGAGTACGGTTGCACGGAGGTTGGGGTGATCGCCTACCAATGTCCCATGGGCTCCTTCCATATCGCTTCTGAGAATGTCATCGTGGAGATCCTTCGGGATGGCCGCCCGGTTCCACCGGGGGAGACAGGCACGGTGGTAGTCACAGGGCTACACAATAGAAGCACTCCTTTTATCCGCTATGAGGTAGGCGACTACGGGTCGCTGAGCCCAGAACCGTGCCCGTGTGGCCGAACACTCCCAGTGATGGGCCCGATGTTGGGTCGCACTGTTGAGAGCTTGGTCATGCATGACGGCCGCTACCTTCCGGCCTGGATTTTCGATTACGCGATTCGGAAGGTGAATGCTGGCGGAGCGGCTGTCAACGAGTTCCGGGTTGTGCAGACCGCAATCGACTGTTTCCGCGTCGATGTCGTGCCAGGCCGCGAGTACTCCAACCGTGCTGAGACGTCCCTACGTCACGAATTAGAGCACCATCTAGGGAAGACAGTCCAGATACAGATACAGGTGGTTGGTAGCCTACCACGCACTTCGTCTGGGAAGCTCCGTTACTTTGTATCGGAACTGCCGAATGCCACGGCATCCGCGAAGTCGCTGATAGACCAGCCTGGCGAGCGAGGTTGACAGTGCAGGACGGATCATACCACCACATACCATCTCTCTGCATCATGAGTACTCGACCCGCTGGAGGCGGCGTCACATCCCTCTCACGTGCAGTTGCTGAGCACGCCCGCGAGAACGGGTTGACCGCCGAGTTGCTGTTTCCCTCGCGGTCCTTTGGTGATCTGTTGCGGGGTAGCCGGGTCGACGCCTTTCCTTGTGCTCTGCGCCACTATCGTTCGATTCCCTACCTGTACGCCCTCAGCTACTGGGTACCAGCGGTGACAGCACGGAAGGCGCTCCGCCGATATGATCTCTATCAGGCTGTCGGTGGCTCTGCACTGCCAGGTATCCCGCTCTGGGCAAATAACCTCCGCTATACATGCTGGATTGCGACCACTTTGCAGGATGAGTGGCGTGCTCGTTACAGGTGGTATGATCTGTCCTATCGAAATTGGCCCTCACATCTCAACGCACCCGCTATGCCGTTGCTCCGTCTATGGGAGAAGGCGGTTCTGCATGGTGCTGAGCGCGTCTTCTCCGTTAGTGAGTACACGGCCAAACAACTCCGCAATGAGATTGGGCTGAGCGATACTCAGGTTGAGGTTACGCCCTACCTGGTCGATACCAACCTCTTTTCCCCTAATGGAGAAGCCGTCGATCTAGGATGTGATTACATCATCTTCTGCGGGCGATCAGACGATCGGCGCAAGAACGTCCGTCTCCTCTTTGAGGCATTTGCCCTCGTTCGCAAGCACCACCCTGGGCTGAAACTTGTAATCACCGGACCCCGTTCCAGAGATCCGCGGATCTGGAGACCCATCGAGCGACTTGGAATTCGGGACTCTGTTGTTTTCTTGGGCCAGGTACGCCGCGAGATGCTGCCAGCCTACCTGCGAGGAGCCAAGGTCAAGGTGCTCTCGTCAGAGCAGGAGGGCCTAGGGATTGCAGTTATGGAGGCGATGGCTTGTGGGGTTCCCGTGGTCTCCACGCGCTGTGGCGGCCCGGAGGAGATCGTGGCTCACGGTGAGGCGGGGTTCTTGGTCCCCAACCACAGCCCACAGCACTTATCAGCAGCTATCTTAGACCTGCTAGCTGATAACGACCTGAGGACGCAGATGGGTACATCTAGCCGCGAGCTGATCATGCGCCGGTACTCGCTCCAGAACGTGGGATATCGGTTTATCGCTCGATTCAGAGAGCTCCACCCAGAGTTACCGTGGCATGGTCGAGCACCACTATAGCGCGAGGGTTCCCTATGCCAACCCTCGACGTATACGAGACTGAGTCACAGGGGCACCTGTCGCGCATCCGCGGTAACCTGGCGCTCCGTGCTTGCTGCCGATGGTTCGTCGAAGAACACTTAGCGCGGAAGGTAATGTAGGAATTCGCACCGTGCAACCCAACACCGTGAATAGCCAGCGCACCCGGGCGCAGACTCGCGGGTCCTGGTATCTGGTCCCAGCGCTCCTGTCCCTGCTTCTGCTCTCGCCAGCACGCGCAGCCGATCTGAGCGGCGGCGCCGGTCTGCTGCTGGCACCCACGGCGGACTACGTGGGACGGGGCAGCTATGCATTCGGGATCACCACTGTGGACGAGCACTACCGGCCCTACTACAAAGAGCCGCATGCCACGGTGCTCCATTACTACCACATCGGGCTGTCTGGTGGCATCGATGTGACGATGGGGATCACCAACTTCGACGGCCGGCTCTTCGCACAGAAGTTCGGCAGCGAGCGCCCGCTCGGCTCCACGGCCGCGGGCACACCCGCCGGCGGCTGGAATATCGACCGCTCTCTAAGCGCACGTCTGCTCCTCCTGCGCCAGGGAAGGCACTCCCCTTCCCTCGCACTCGGTATGCGAGACATCACGGGCACATCGAACTTCGGGGCCAATTACCTGGTGGCGAGCTATCGCTTCCCAAAGCCGGTCTGGGATGCCAACGCCACACCGCCAGGGATTGGGGTGCACCTGGGAATCGGCACTAACCGCCTGCATGGCCTCTTCGGCGGCATCGACTACTGGCCCACCTCGCGCCTGGGAGTGATGGCCGAGACGGTCGATGGCCGTGTCCATGCCGGCTTGCGCTGGCGGGCCACGCGCCAGTTTCAGATCCAGCCGTCGCTCATGGGCCTCCGCTGGCTGGGCGGCGGCATCGCCTATGCCCATCGCATGTAGCTATTGAAGAGCTCCTTCCGGGAGAGCGCTGCCGTTCTCCCGCCGTATCCGGATAGTTGTCCCAATGCGCATCCTGCACATCATCACTCGCATGGTCGTCGGCGGCGCCCAGGAGAACACGATGCTCACCGTCCTGGCTCAACAGGCCGCAGGGCACGAGGTCCTTCTGGTCACCGGACCCTCTCTCGGCGAAGAGGGAGAGCTGGAGACGCGAGCACGCGCGCTCGGCGCCAAGATCCGGGTGGTGCCGGAGTTGGTGCGAGAGCTCGACCCGGTGCGCGACCTGCGGGCCACGGCGGTGCTGAGGCGCCTCATCCGCGAGGGGAACTACTCCGTCGTTCACACGCACACGTCGAAGGCGGGAGTTGTGGGCAGGCTCGCGGCAAGGGCCGCGAGAACGCCGGCCATCATCCACACGCCGCACGGCCACGTCTTTCACGGCTACTTCGGCCCCTGGAAGACGGCGCTCTTCCGAGAGACCGAGCGCTTCTGCGCGCGCTTTACCGACCGGCTCATCATGCTCACCGCGAATGAGCAACGCGAGCATCTGGAGCTCGGCATCGCGCCCGCGCGGAAGTTCGTCACCATCCATAGCGGGGTCGACTTCTCACGCTTCGAGAAGGCCGGCGCGAACGGGACCACCCGCGCAGACCTCGGGATTCCGGAGGATGCCACGGTAATCGGCTGCGTGGCCCGGCTCGTGTCGATCAAGGGTCACGAGTATCTCCTGCGCGCGATGCCGCCCGTGCTGCAGCGTTTCCCGAAGGCCCGGCTGCTTCTCGTCGGCGATGGCCCGCTCACGGAGCCGCTTCGCGAACTGGCGAGAACGCTCGGCATCGCGGATCGCGTGGTCTTCGCGGGCCTCCGCGAGGATGTGCCGCAGCTCCTGCGCCTGATGGATCTCTTTGCTCTCGCCTCGCTCAACGAGGGGATGGGCCGCGTCCTGGTCGAGGCCGGCGCTTGCCGTCTGCCGTCGGTTGCCACGCGCGTCAGCGGCATCCCGGACGTCATCGAGGAGGGGGTCACCGGGCTTCTGGTGGATCCCGCGAGCCCCGAGCAGATGTCAGAGGCGCTGATGCAACTCCTGGAGGACCCCGAGCGCGCCCGGCGCATGGGAGAAGCCGCCTACCGCAAGGTCGTGCCCGCATTCGGTGTCGAAGCCATGGTCGAGCGGATCGAGGCGGTCTATCAGGAAGTGCTCGCAAAAAAAGCCAGGTGATACGAACGCCCGTAGAGAGCATCAGGCGTGTCGGTCGGCCGTGCCCTCCCCTGGCAAGAAAGGCTTGCCGGTGCCCGGCGGGGAGGGGCCTACATCAGGAAGGAACGATCTTCGGGAGCCGGCCAGGCGGCCATTGCCCTGGTCCATGAACAACCGCGAGGAACTGATGGTACAAGAACAATTCGATGATCTCCTCTCTCGTAGCCGCATTTTGGTGATCGCGCCGCACCCCGATGACGAGACCTACGGATGCGGCGGCCTCATCGCGCGTGCGCGCGCCCATGGCGGGCAGGTGTATGTGATGATCGTCTCCGCTGGCGACCTCCAGCACTACGACAAGCAGCTCTCCACCGTAACTGCCTCGCGCCGGCAGAAAGAGCTGGAGGAGTCGATGCGCGTGCTCGGCGTGGAGGACTACTGCATCCTCTTCACCGATCGCCATAGCCATATGCGCATGGACTCCGTGCCCCGGCGCGACCTTCTGGAAGAGATCGAACGCGCCAGCCCGCTGGCGATGGATCGTCTGCACCCCGACATGGTGATTCTACCTGCCATTTCGTACAACCAGGATCACGAGGCGGTTTTCAAAGCAGGTTTCACGGCGTGCCGACCAGGAATGCCCACGGTGCGCCCGGTCGTGAAGGTGGTCCTCTCCTGCGATGCCCCGCAGCTCGGCTGGAACTGGGAGCCGTTCCACCCGAACGTGTATGTGGATATCAGCGATTACCTGGAGATAAAATTGAAGGCCCATGCCTGTCATGTCTCCCAGGCGCGGCCCGCGCCTCACCATGGCAGCCTGGAGAACCTGGAGCGCTTGGCCCGCCTCCGTGGCGCCGAGATCTCGGTCGAAGCCGCCGAAGCGTTCTACTGCCACCGCTGGATCGTCTGAATTGCGGATTTCGGATTGCGGAATGGCCGGTTCGGAAGGGCAGGATGGAGAAACACGACCTGGAGCAGCGTACGTTGGCATTCGCTCTGCGCATCATTCGCTTTGTGACCAGCCTGCCGAGGAACAAGGTCACGGATGTCGTCGGCTACCAGCTGCTCAAGTCAGGCACTTCCATTGTGGTGCCAACTACCGGGAGGCAAACAGTGCAGAATCACGCGACGACTTCATCCATAGGACAGCAATCGTGGAGAAGGAGGCCGCCGAAACCGAGTACTGGTTGGAAGTCTGCGCGGGTGCAGAAATCGGCGAAGCGCAGGAGCGCCACGCCCTCCGCCAGGAGTCGGGAGAGCTTCTCGCCATCTTCACGAGCATCGGCAGAACAACTCGTGCCCGCCGGTCGACGCGGTAATCTTTCCGCCCATTGCACGCTTTTGCATTCCCGGGCCTGCGTTTCAGCCGGCCGCTCAGGCATTCCGAAATCCGAAATCTGAAATCTGAAACCATGCTCGTCGCTGCACATCAACTCCATTACCTACCATGGCTGCGCTACTATCACAAGATCGCCGCCGCGGATCTCTTCGTCTTGCTCGATGACATCCAGTTCGAGAAGAACGGCTGGCAGAACCGAAACAAGATCAAGGGGCCGCAGGGGCCGATCTGCCTGACGGTGCCGGTGCAGAACGCCTTCGGAGAGCCGATCAACGCCGTGCGCATCGCCGCCAACCAGCCGCGCTGGGCAGAGAAGCACCTTCGCGCCTTCACGATGAACTACGCCAAGGCACCCTTCTTCGAGGAGCACCGAGCCTTCCTAGAGGAGCTCTACGCGCGCTCGTGGGAGCACCTGGCGCCTTTGAGCTGGGAGATCCTGCGCTACACCCTGGAGACCCTCGGGATCCGAACGCCCATCGTGCGCTCGTCGGAGCTGAATGTGCCAGGAGGGGCGACCGAGCGCCTCATCGGGCTCTGCAAAGCCGTGGGCGGCGATACTTACCTCACCGGGGCCTATGCCCTCGACGCCTACCTCGATGCCGATGCCCTGGCTGCCGCCGGCCTGAAGCTGGCGATCCAGGAGTGGCAATGCCCGAAGTATCGCCAACTCTACCCATCGCAAGGCTTCGTGCCCGACCTGTGCATCTTCGATCTCCTCTTCAACGAAGGAATCAACGCGCTCGAGGTCCTCATGGCCGGCGGTCAGGTAGCCGGCTAGATCGGGGGTATCGGATCAGTATGTGGCGTGACCCTTATTCTTGCCGCCACACTGGCGTGCGCCCGGCATTGTGATCCGCAGGGCGAGACGCTGGAGGAGCGCTTCGCCCAAATGCAGCCTGCAAGGGCTGGGTCTGCCGGAGTTCTTCACCTTGGTTGAAAGCCATGCTTCCACACCTTTCGGATAGAGCGCAAACCCTGGCCGATGGCATCCCGGACACGGCCTCGAATTTGGTTCCCCACTCCCGGCCGGAGATCCGACCCGAGGAGGTGGACGCAGTCGCCAAGGTGATCGCGAGCGGGCGGCTGGCAACCGGGGAGCAGGTAGCGCTTTTTGAGGAGGCGCTTGCACAACACGTTGGTGCGGCGGGCGCCGTGGCCACGAACTCCGGCACGTCGGCGCTCCACCTGGCGCTCCTTGCCCTCGATGTTGGCACGGGTGATGAGGTGATCCTTCCATCCTGGGCGTGCGCGTCCGTCAGCAGCGCCGTGCGGTATACGGGGGCCACGCCCGTGGTGGTCGACGTGGACCCCGACACGGGGAACATCGACCCAAAGGCGGCGCGCCGCGCGCTCACCCGGCGCACGCGCGCGATCATCGCAGTGCATGCCGCCGGCCTGCCCGCCGAGATGAACGCGCTCCTCGAACTGGGCGTGCCTGTGATTGAGGACTGCGCTCAGGCACTGGGCGCCACCTATGCCGGCCGACCAGCGGGCAGCCTGGGGGTGATCTCTATCTTCTCGTTCTATGCCACCAAGGTGATCACCACCGGACATGGCGGTATGCTCGCCACGAGCGACCCGAGACTCCTGGAGCGTGCCCGCGACCGTCTTGGTTGCGATAAGAAGGCGGATGACCAGCTCCGCTACAACTACGCGCTTACCGACTTTCAGGCGGCGATGGGGCGCCTGCAGCTCGCGAGGCTACCCCAAATCGTTGCCCGCCGCCGCAGCCTGGCCGAGCGCTACCGGAGCGAGGGCCTTCCCGATTGGCACGGGCCGCGCGACGGCCATATTTACTATCGCTATCTGATCCGGGTGCAAAACCTGGAAGCCGCCATCTCCTGGCTCGCCGCTCGCGGCGTCGATGCCAAGCCTCCCGTCTACCGAACGCTCGCCCAGGATGGGAGCAGGAGCTGTCCGGTGGCAGAAACAATCCAAAAATCGGTTCTTTCCATCCCACTCTATCCAGCACTGGAAGAAGAGGAGATTGACCGGGTCATCCGGGCGCTGCGCGAAATGCCTCGCGCCCTCTAGAAGGTTCTGTGTATGCTCAGCTATGCCCTCATCTTCATCGTTGCTCTGGGTATCTCGTTCGCGTTGCTCCCCTTCGCGCGTTCACTCTCCTGGCGTTGGGGGATGCTGGACCACCCCAGCGGACGCAAGATGCATCAGCAGCCAACACCACTTTTGGGCGGGGTGGCGATTTACGGCGGCTTTGCCCTGACG
>ERZ795045.2312-NODE-2312-length-18976-cov-13.188574_pt1 | contig 18976 bp, 20 predicted proteins | sample MGYA00375129_ERZ795045 | MGnify/ENA primary metagenome ERZ795045 (study PRJEB30174, sample SAMN05720166) | activated sludge metagenome | isolation source: anaerobic digester from wastewater treatment plant | place: Japan | collected 2015-05-15 ... | reverse complement strand
GGGCTTTTTATCATAGTTATTACGCCTTTTCGATTACAACTTCAAAATTATTTGTGCTTGCTTCATCAAAGAGCTTTTTAAGCATATTTTTATAGAAATATAGCATAATAGTAGATAGATGTCAAGTATCTAATAAGCCTTCATCCCAGTGACTAAAGTCATGGGCTTTCGGCTAAGTTCCCCTGTAAAATGAGACTTAGTGGTCTGATTTAAAAGATTTTAAAATTTTCCCGTGTGTCAGGTTTTCTGCTAAACAAAAATTCAAAAAAAATAAAATAAAAAGTTGACAAAATGTCTGTTTTTGTATGTAAATTTGAATTGCTTTCTCTCCATAACATAACCTCCGTTTTACTCCGCAGGAGTCTCACTCCTGTGGGGTCTTTTTTAAAAAAGTCTTGACTTTTAAAAATAATTAAACAAATATACATATATGAATACTAAACATTTGATTATATTAGCAAATATTATTATTGTGATCATAATGGGTTATTTCCGTCCTGAATGGAAAAGCAGAAAAGCAATAATTAGTTGGGTTTGGACAATTTCTGTAATTGAAATGGTGAGCACAAATCCAACTTTCTCTAAAACATTTTCTGGGCAATTGTTTATTGCAGGGGCTTTGATTTTAAATATCATCAATTTCATCGGGGATAGAATTGAAGCAATTAAATTTAAAGATTTTTCAGCATCATTAACAAAGGAGAAAAAGAAAAATGAGTAGTTATTATCCTGATTGGATTGAAGAAAGATTTTTAAATTTAAATTGGCATTCATTGAAAAACAATGAAATATCAAGACTTTGTGATATTAGGGCGATTGCGATTCATTATACAGCCGCACCAAAGCAAACAGCGTATCATATAGTAAACTTTTTCAATACAAGAGCGGGAAACGTAAAAGATTTAACTCCTGAGGAACAGGCAAATCCAATTGTCGGGACGCATTTTGTAATTGATAATAATAGAATTTTAGCTTTAGCACCAACAATGAATTATATGTTTTACCATGTCGGGGACAATACATTTACCTCTGCAAATCCTTCTAACTGGAACAAAACAAGAAGAGATATTTTTATTAGGAGCAATGCTAACTATTACACTGTAGGAATTGAGCATTGTCATGATGAAGTAAATGGAAAATTCTCAGAGAATGTTTTAAAAAACAGTCATAAATTAGTTTGGTGGATACAAAATAAAATCGGGGCAAAACTTTTAATAGGTAGACATTATGATTTTACTGGTAAGGCATGCCCGCTATACTATTCTCCTGTGTTACCAGGGAATAGAGTAGAAGGAGTATTTGAACCAGAATTTGAAAACGATCCTCAAGAAATTAAAAATAAAAATAATAGATGGGCAATGTTGCTGGCATATTATAAACAATCAAATCCTAATAATATACCAGTGGGTCTGTTATAATGGATGTTAAAGTAAGTCAAAAAGCCGAAATGTTGCAACCACAAGGAATGGTAGATGTTCTTGTCTCTGGAATAAATGATTTTTATTTAATCGAAGAAATAGACGAATACGGGCAAAAATGGATAAAAGACATAGAAATAATCGATGATTTTCTTGAAGAAGAAAAAGATAGAGCAATCTTTGCCGCAATTAGACAAAAAGGACAAGACCCAATTTCCCCTAATGAAGGAATCCAATGGGCTGAAGTTCTACTTGGGGAAGTGCCTGTGATGTTAATTATGCAACAGATTATCGATGCTGTAAGCAACGAAACAAAATATGTCAATGTAAACTTTGAAACCGTTATAGTTAACGGGCAAGAACAATTAGTAGTGAGGTTTAATGTTGTGACATGAGAGAGAAAATTTTAGAAGTTTTAGAAGCTTTTAAAATACTTTTAAATGATTCTATGGCTTTAGATTATTGTGGTATTACTGGGAAAGATAGAAAAATAATACTAAACGACCCTTTTTTTATCCGAGAAACAAGAAGAATAAAAGCAGAAAAATATATTGAGGAGATAAGAGAGATAAATAATCTTCTGTCTTCTTTGAATTATGCAGAATATAATGAAAATAGACGTTTTTCCGAATTTGATGAGGATACGTCAAAAATTATAAATTTAAAAATGAAAGTGACAGCAATGAGAAGAGAGTTGCTGTCCCTGACTGCAAGTGATAAAGAATCTGAAGAATCAGAAGGGATGAATATATTTTTCATCGATGTTACACGGGAAGAGTTTGAAAAGATGACTAATGTCGAAGTGCATGAAGGATACTCAGAAAATACAACTTTTGCTGAAGAGGAAGAAACAACAGTAGAAAAAATTTCAAAAATAAGAAAAAAAGAAAATGTCCCTCTGGCAACACCGCAGAAGACAATTACATATATAAATTCAAAAGGTGAAAAAATTATTGAGGAAGTTTTAGATTGAAAGCAAAATATTTATTACCTCATCAAGTAGCTTTTATGAAAGCGCCTTACCTGTATCCTGAGATAAGATTTTTTATTTTTACTGCTGGATATGGTGCAGGGAAGACATCCTCTGTAGCAACAAGTATATTATATGATATTTATCAATTAAGAGGGAAAAAAGACAAAGAAGGACGACGACCGAGAATAGGTCTTGGGGGGAAATCGTTAGGGCATTTAACAAAGACAACATTGACTTATATTCTCTCTGATCTGAATGAATCTAAAACAAAATATATTTATAATTCAAAAGAAGGGGTTCTCTCTGTTGGAAATGTGGATATTTACTTGATGAGCCTCTCCAGACCTTCTGATATAGTTGGTTATGACGTTTGCGCATTTTACGGGGATGAGGTGGATGATTTAGGATTGGTAAGCATGAGTGCGGCAACAGATACGACTTTTGAAGCAGTAAAAGCACTGAACGAGAGAACAAGACAAGTCATTGCGGATTTTAGAACTCCGTTTGTGAAATTAGCTTCAACTTCACAAGGGCAGAAAGGGCTTTATAGAGTTGTTACACAATTTGATAAAGAGCATACGTCTTATGTGCGGATAAAGGCACGGACAAAAGATAATTTTTACCTGCAACCAGAGTATGTGAGTTCCTTATATAATCTTTATAATGAAGTGGAAAGAAAGGTTTATCTTGAAGGAGAGTTTCTCTCTGTCGGCTCTGGAAGAGTTTTTCCAGATTTTGATTGGAATGTAAATTATTTGAAAATCCCAATGGATAAAATGGTCTCTCCTGAAGAAGAGTTATTCTGGTCGCAGGATTTTAATCAGGGATATTTTAGAGGATGTATTGGGGTCTTAAGAGGAAATGTGATTTATGTAATAAAAAGATATGAATTCGAACAAATCCAAGACGCACCAAAGGTTGTGCGATATGACTTTCCTGAAAATAAAATTTATTGGATACCTGACGCAGCATCAAAAAATGAGATTTTGACTTTTGCCTCAGAATTAAGAAAGTATAAAATTTATTGGGCCTTTAAGACAAAAAATCCAAATATTGAAGATACAGTTTTTCTGGTGAATAAGTTATTATACACAAAAAGACTTATCTTCACTGAATTAGCAAGAGAAACAGCAGAAGCATGCGCCTTGGCTCAGAGAGACCCTAAAACTGGGCTTCTGCCAAAGGGTATAGGAATGAGAAGTCCTATTCATGATATAGATGCCTTGAGAATGTTATGTTACTTTTTATTGTTTAAACCTTCAATGAAAGATATTAGAGATTTGACCTTGAAACGAAGATACTCTCAATGGCTAAATCAAGATGACGAAACAAGTATAGAAGAAAAAGACGATTTTAAAACTGGTGGGTATTCAATTATTGACCCTGAACATTTTAGTTAAAATTTTTGTTGACTTTTTAAAAATATTTTTAAATAGTAAAATAATAGAGGAGTGGAATGTTAAACTTTAAAAAAGATATATGGTCAATCATACAAAACGAGCCAGTGTCTTCTGTTGTGACAGACAGTGGGTTGAAAATTTTAAGCAGCCACTTCAAACCTCTTTCCCCTCAGGCGCTTAATGTAATCAATGCAAAAATTGAAAACGAGATGAAAACCCAGGCAGTGTTTGGGAGCAGAAAAGATAAAAAAGAATTGATAAGTTATACTGACCTCAAGAAAAAAGCTTCAATGCTGGGCAATTTACTGCTGACTAATTACAAAACAGGGCAAAGTCTTTTAACAACAGTTGATAGTTTTCTTTATAGAGACATAACACCTTCAATGGATTTTAATTTTGGAAATAATCTTTTAAATTCAAATATATGGATAAGCCCTGCTGAAGCAGCTCAAATTTACTCTGGAAAAGGAATTCCAGAGCTTATTATTGAAAAGAAATCGCATTCACCGTTATTAAATGGTATAAAAATTAAAAATCCAAAATTAGAGCCGAAAGAATTAGACAAATTGGCAGAAGATATAATAAGATACCAGTTTGATATAAAAATTGCTGAAGCAATCAGAGATAGCCTTGTATTTGGCGGGGCGTTGTTTTTTCCAATGTTTAAAAAAGACAATCCTGTTACAATGACAATGAGTATTGAGGGTCTTTTGAAATACGGGGTGTTGGGGAAAGATTGTATTGATAGATTTATTACATTAGACAGATGGAATGTAGTTTTCACTCCTGATTGGAATCCGCTGTCTGCGACATTTCAAAAGCCAGATTCTTATTTTATCCCGTTTTTAGGAAGCGTGATAAACGGTCAGAGATGTTCAAGAATTGTAGCATCACCTCCTGCAGGTTACTGGGGAGTATTGATGACACTGGGGTGGGGTGTTTCTGATATTCCTGGGTGGATTGAGGCTGTGTTGAATTATGATTCAGTTATGCAGGCTATACCTTTTATGATTAAACAGATGTCACTTTTAGCACGGACATTTGATACGTCAGGAATGTCTGCGATGGAAGGGGCGGCAATGTTAGATTTAATCAGTGAACAACAGACATTTAGAAATAGAGGGACTGGTCCTGATAATATAATAAACATTGATACAATTGGAGAATTAAAGGCTATAAGCAGGGATTTTACAGAAGTTCCACAATTAGTAAGGTTATTAAGGCAAGATATTGCTGCAAGAGCAAGGTATCCAGAAGAGTTAATTTGGTCTTCTGAGCGTCCAGCTTTTGTATCTGGAGATAATGGGGATTCAGCTTTTGAAAAGCAAACAGAAAATATAAGGTATACACATTTAAAAGTTGCACGGCAGTTAAAAGAGATTGTTATGATTTTTGTGATAAATTCTTTAGGTGTTTCACAAAGAATTTTAAATGCCTTGCCTTATACAGTAATTGAATTCGACAACCCGAGACTATCTAATGCAAAAGATAGAAGTGAGATAGCGGCAAAAATTGGTCGAGGGATTTTTGATTCTGTTGCTTCTGGTATCCCTGTCCCGATCGCTATTGATATGGCGCAGCAATTGTCAGATAATGAATTTAATTTGACCTCTGAATTGATGGAACAGATTGAACAGAGGCAAAAAGAGAATGATGAATTTAACAATAAAAAGAGAGAATTGGAGCTGTTGTCTCTTGAAGTAGAATTAGAGCAGAAAAAGAGAAGTATTACAGAGATGAATTCGGGGGTAATTAAGAGTGGTAAAAAGAGTGAAGATTTAGAATTTGAAGAAGAGACTGAGGGTATAAAACAAAAAAAGGGGCATAGTTATGAAGATCCTTTGGAACAAAGAAAACACGAAAAAATAGGTGAACATAGAGGGCAAATAGCTCAAAAAAGAAGGGAGAATAAAAAAGATGTTGACAATAGAAACATTAGATAGAGTAAGTTCTTCAGCTTTAATTGTAAAAGACGCTATACTCGCCAGGTCTGGGATTTATATTTACTCTTATGAAGAAGTTATACGAAGAGGAATAAATCCTGAAGTGAAAAAAGATTTTTACAGGGAATATCGCCCTCCAGCAGTATTAGTGGAAGCGAAGGATAAATTTAAATATGCGCCATTGACAAAGGAGCATCCTTATACTATTTCAACAGATAATATAAAACAGGTTATTGAAGGTGTCGTCGGGAGTGAGATAGAGGTTGTAACTTTAGATAATGGTGAGATTGCTTTAAAAGGTGAAATTGCGTTTTTTACAACTGAGGCAGTTGATTATTATTTAAATGGTGCAAAGGAGACTTCGGCTCAATATGTTTCAAATGTTTCACAAGTTTATACTGATGATTTTGATTTCATTTTGAATGAGATTGTGGAAGTAAAAGGGCTTGCGTTAACCAGAAGAGGCAGAGGTGGTCCTTCTGTCTCTGTTTTGGATAGCCTTTTAAATGATAAAATACAAGGAGTTAATCAGATGAAAAATTTAAATAGTATTTTATCTTTTTTTGGAGTCGGAAAATCACCAGAAGAGGTTTTTGTATCTTCTGTGATGGATAGTTTGAGGGATTTTGATAAATTAAATGACTCTGAAAAAAGGAAAAAAATTGAGACTGTAGAACAGTTAGTTTCTTCTTTGCCAGAGAGCAAAGAAAGACAAGTTCTTTTGGATACAGTGAAAGATTGTTTTCAGTATCCAAAAGAAGTTTTAGAAAATACTGAAAAAGTTGGGCAAGGGTTAAAAACTCTTTATTCTCTTTGTTCTTCAAAAAGTGAACTTTTGAAAACTTTAGACTCTATTAAAGAAAAAGATTCAAAAAAAGAAGAAGAGAAAGAAGAAGAAAAAGATTCAAAAAAAGAAGAAGAAAAAGATTCAAAAAAAGAAGAAGAAAAAGATTCAAAAAAAGAAGAAGAGAAAGAAGAAGAAAAAGATGGTTGCTCAACAGCAAAAGATTCAATTTCTTTTAATGAGGAAGAGTTAATCGAAAAAATTGTTACAAAAGTAACTGATTCTCTTCTCTCAAAAGTTGATGAGATTGTTAAGAAAAATCTTGGAATTGAGGAGAAAAATTCAACTCAGACAACAGATTCAATTTTAACAATTGATGAAAATACTTCATTTTTACTAAAAAATATGTTTAAATAAGGAGACTTTAATATGGCAAGTGAAAGAACAGGTAGTCTTCTTTCTGTAACTGGGTCCAGAATTTGGAAAGGAGACGAGTTAACAAATGGTTTTCTAATGCGAAATGCAGATGGAAGAGTTCCTGCAATAACTCAATCAGGTATTATAACACTGAGTTCAACTTCTTTGTATGCTTCTGATATGACAATACCTTTTGGTTGCGGGGTTTTTAGAAGATTAAATTTGGTTAACTCATCAAAACAAGAAGTAAATACTTTTGTTGTTGATGATCATGATGCTGCTTATTTAGGTTTCGCAGGGATTATAAAATATGAACAGGGTTGGGCAGAATCAAACCCAATTAAAAATTGGGGTGTGCCTGCCTATTCAAAATTTACTCTTATTGTGAAAGGAATTGTTGGGTTTAAATATTTTGTTAAGCAATCTACTGCTGATTATGAGAGTTTTTTTGATTTTATGAAAGGCGATAAAACAAAAAGATCAAAAATTGAAGGTTATGCGGAGATTCTTGCTAAATGGCAGACAGCAAGTGCATCAACGCCAAATACACACGTTTATTTAGCTTTTTCTACTGCAAACGGTATGCCAATAGCTTATGTTTCCGATAGAAATACTTTTTCTCAACCAGTAGATGATTTTTTTACGGTTGGAAGAGCTGTTTTGTTTGAGCCAGAAAACGAAACAATTTATTTTGAATTGATGGATAATGTTTATTTTCAATAAATAAGGAAAGGTGAATTATGGAACAGCATAACATTGTAAATACAACTAAAAGTTTTGAAAGCTTCAGAGAAAAAGCTGAGACATTATTATATAATATGTTTCCTCAGAGTTTTGACTCAGGAAATATTCACGGTGTCTATATAGGGAAACAGAATGAAGTAGACCCAAGAACAAAAGGTGGGCATAGAATTCCTGCGACACCATCCACAATGTCTTCAGCTCTTTATTTTGCTACCGTAGATTCTATGATGGACAGTAAAATAATTGCAAATGAAGACGCAAAAAAAGCTACTTTTGAAAAGAGAATTGATGAAACTCTTGCAAAAATGGCAGCGGCTACTGTGCAAAATTTGGTAGCAAAAGGTGTTGAAAGAGAAAAGGCAGAACAGCAGGTTTTGGACTCTCTTGAAACTGTAGGCTGGTATGATAAGTCAAAAGGGAAATTTATAATTGAAAGAGTCTCTTCACAAGTAAAAGACTCAATTCTTGCAGGTATGGCAGTTCCTTATTGGAATATCTCTGTTATCCAAAAGGTTTTTAAACAGCCTTTTCTTGAAGGTTATGCAACAAGGCTTGTTAGCCCTCAAGCAGTTCCTAATGTATGGGCTGACCTGGTTCAAATTTTTACAGAGACCTTTGAAGGTCAGGCAAGAGTTTCTGCAGTTGCAAAAGGAACTGGGGAATTTAATAACTCTGTGGGCGTAAAAAATAGAATCAACACAATGATCTCAGATGTTGTAAATCTTGTGATTGATTATGAATCCCCTACTCCAAATGAACTTGCGATAACAAATGAAATAGGAAACATTGTTGGCGGGCAACTTATTGGAGACAGAGACGCTTATGCAAATTTAATGCTGAAAGTTTTAAAAAACAGTCTCTATTATTTTGGTTCACCTCAGTTTGACGGACTTTATCAGATAGCTGATAGGGACGCAGGTGCACCAGGTTCGATTCCTACAATGTATTTGTATTCAAATACACCACTTGATTCAATTTGGAATACAGAAATGGTGTCAAATGCTCCTGGTCTGACTACTGGTGCAAAAGTTGTTAAGGCTTTTGTTTACTTGTTTGGTCAGATTATGGAGTCCTTGAACTTTATGCCAGTATCTGTAAGAGTGGCTTGTTCACCAACTGTGTATAAAGTGTTGAAATTCGTCCTCACCAGTGACGCTTTTGTGCAGGATTCTCCATTGTCATTTATTAACAAAGCTTTTGAATATAATGGAAAAATTGTAGGGTCGATGGCAACAAAAGGTTTGGACAGTGGTTGGGGTTCTTTTGAGATTCTTCCTGATCCAATGCTTTCTGCGGACACAATTTTTAATCCAGAAGACTATGACTTAATGTTTATTACATTCCCTGAATGGCAATCTGCTCTTGAGCCAAACAATATTACTGACGCAATAATTGCACCAGTGCTAATTGAGAATATGATTCTACCTTCTGCTCCTGGCTATAGAGATGGTATAGTTAGAACAGCCATGACAAGAATAGGTTCAATATTAGCACCAATTGAAAGGTCAGTATTTTGTATTAAAGGTTTTGGAGTGCAACCATAATAGGAGATAATTATGAAAAAATATTATATACAAAATATTTCAGACGCTACGATAGTTTGTAAAAGTGAGGCAAACAAAGAAAAAAACTTTGTTTTCAGACCACGCAAAGTTGACCGTTATAATGGTCAACTTATCTATACGGGCGTGACTGAAATTAGTGAAGAAGATTTAAATCTTCTGAAGAAAGATAGTCAGACATTTAATTTTTATCTTAATTTAAAACACTTGTTGATTTTAAATGAGATTCCACCTGACGCCTTGACTCCTGAGCAAAAGTTTAACTTTTTGCAACAGGAAAACGAAGAACTTAAAAGAAAGGTTAGACAGTTGGAGAAAGAGTTAGAAAGTTTCAAGAGTGAAAAAGCTCAAAAAGTGGCTACAAAAAAATCTGAAGAAGGTAACACTGATGGCAAGATATAGTTTCAACGAGGAAACTATTTTCATAGACGGGGTGCCAGCTGAAATCACGATTGAGGACTGGAGGAGGCACCACCTCCAGTCTTTCCCTGTTTTTGTAGAGGACAGAGAAGAAGGGGACAAGATAATACAAGAGGCGATCGAAGCTGTTTATACAATGTTTCCTGGTGTTAATTCTTTATGGGCAGAACAGGATAGACAGGTGTATTATGAAAAAACACGTCTCTGTTATCGGTTATTAGTTTGTTGGTTTATTGCAGATTTATATCCTGATTATTCAAGAGGGATACTCTCCACTGGTGGGCTTCCTTTGATTAAAAAGAAAATAGGACCAATTGATATTATTTATGATAAAGACAGTTTTAAAGCTACAAATAAAGATTTATTAGCACCTTTATTATCAAATCCTTTTGGTGCTAAAGCACATTTAATGATAAAAAATGCCGTTTCCAGATTTAAATATCGTAACGGTGACGAAAATTTATTAAGACGTGTAGGGGATTTATATGTTTATAAGAGAAGCTGAAAATGAGAATTTATATTTTGCAACAAGGGTTGAATTAAAAATAAATGATGTAATTTACAGACCTTCTATTTGTTATAAAGTTCCAGCTTTGTCAAAGAAAAATTTAGAAAAATTAGCAGCAGAAGGTAAAGTTGTTTTTTTTGATGAGAAGGTGAGATTTGTAAACGGTATTGCAGTTTCTATTAAAGATGGAAAGATTGTTACGCCTGTGAGTTCTATTGTTAATAAAACTACTAATAAGAAAAAGGCAAAATAATGTCTGTTTATGGTGATTTACTCGCAGCCTTTCCTGAATTGATAAAGACATATCAATTTTTTACTATGGCACCTAATGTTGGGAATTCTGGTTATGCAGAGAGACGCAATGTTTTAAAGAGAAAAGGTGTTTTTATACGTTCAGAAAAGAGCGCAATGAATATTTTCAAAGACATTAGAGTGACAAATGAAGCTGGTATTTTTTATTGTTTTGAGTTTTTACCGCAAGATAGAATAAAACAAGGCTTATTTTTTGAAGATGAAGACCAGATTTTTTTAATTAAAGATGACCAAAGTTTTCGTGTGGAAGCTGGTTATTCGGCTTATACTTGTCAATTGGTTCAGGGAAACACGGACCGACAAGTTGAGAATGCTAAAATTGAAGACAGGGTAGTTTTGGACTTTCCTATATGAAGATACTTCCTTTTACTCGATATTTGGATGAAAGTTCGACTGGTTATGCGAAGTTAAAATCGCAACAATTTTCAAAAATTACACCGACTTCCACTGAAGAAGAAATGCTGGATGAAGGGATTGAATTATTTGTTTCTAATTTTAGAGAGCTCACACAGAAACTGAGAACTGATTATATTGGTGATGATTTTGAAATTTTTTATAGTTTCGATGCTCGAGTTAGAGGGCAACGAAATTATGGTGATGAACGGTGGACTGCACGTTTATTGTATGAATTTCTTTGTGAACATTTTAATCATGGAGAAAGATTTATTGATAAATATTTTAATCTTATCTTTCCTACTCGGCAAATCTATTTTGAGCTTTCCAGAGCAATTAGAAAAATTCGCAAAGAAATAGAAGATAACTGGAAAGGTGGTAAGTTAAAGGGTGGGCAATGGAAAAAGTTTTATTCTTTACAAGAATTAAAACAACAAGAATTAAAAGAAAGTTTAAAAATATTTGACAAATTGATAAAAGATGATATTATTCTTTGTTTGCAGTGTGGTTTAATACCATTAAATTTTACTTTATCGAAATCGACAATAGCAAAGAGGAGAAGTTTAATGTTACCAATGTTTTCACCTTTTTATGCAACAGGTTGGTTGATAAAACAATTGAGAATTCATGTTATATTAGGTGAAGGGTTCGAAGGGAATTTTTATTATTCAGACAGTTATAAAGGAAAAAAATAATGGCAGGATTAGAGTTAAGAGTTTATGGTGTGACTTTTGAAACAGTGCGAGAAGCTTTGGTATCTTTATATTTTAAATATCCAAATATGCCTCCTGATGAATTAGAAGAATGCCGAAAATATGTTATACCAATGCAACATAATTTTGAGCAACCAATTGAGCCAGGAACGCAAGATACGTGGATTCAATATTGGATTGATACAGATGATAGATTGTCGCAGGATTTCAATGATCAAGGGATAAACTGGACTCAAAAAGTAGCTCATATCACAGTTAGATTTTTAGGCGCAAGAGCAGAAAGCTGGGCAAAAGTTTTTCATCATTTATGCGGTAGGCAGACTCCAAATTTAATTTGGTATTATTATTGTCATGCTGAGAGTTTAGAATATATTACACCAATTATTCCAACTAATGTGGATTATTTTGGTGTCGGTAATACAACGATAGCTTTTACAATTAGTTTTAATTTAAAATATCAAGAAGGTTTAGATTATAGGCCTCAGAGAGGTGTGAATTCAGACCAAAGATTGTTATATATATCTTTGATGTCTGGGTCTCTGGAGGAAATGAAAAAAGTTTTAGAGGAGATTGATTAGAAGATTAAATTATTGGAGGTAGTGAATGAATGTAAATTACATTGGCAGTTTTGCAGAACAAAACATGCTTTTCAGGTCTTCTGTTGATGTTGTTGAAACATTAACAAACGAGCCATTTCATTGTTTATCTGTGTATATACCTTCAAATATTGCACCAGCAGTAATAAAAGGGTATGCAAATGATGCGCCGCTTTTAACTAAAGAAAAACCTTTAGTTTATTCCTGTGATGTGCAAAATTATACAGATATAATGACTGGTGAGTTATTAACACAATTACAACCGATTTTTCGGGGCGATAGTAACACAGATGTTGTTATTTATCTTATTGTTTTTTATTGCGATGAAACAAATGACGGTTGGAAGATTACAGACACTACAATTGAATACGAGCCATTGACAAAGGCTTTTGAGAAACTTTATTTTATAAGTTTTATTAAAATGCTTTTTGATCCAAATATGAATGGCGTAGGCTATTCTATTGAGAGTGTCGGTGCGAAAACAATGTTTACTTTTAATGTAATAAACACTTCTAAAACAACCAGAGTCGAAGGTTCAGTTGGAGGTATTATACAAAATCCAACGGGCAGTGTCGTTACTTTGGACGCAGGGGATTATTTAACTGATAATAATTATGCGATTCATATCTCAGAAGATTTAACAATCCCTGCGAACGGTTCATATACTTTTGATAGCACAAATACAAAAGTAACAGTTCAAACAACACCAGCATTTACTGGAGTTTTTCCATTAAGTTTGCCATTAACTCCTGTTGATTTGACAACTTTAGCCTCAAGTCATCCTACTACTTGGGGAGCGATTAATTTCACACTTAATCAAATACTTCATACAGGACAGACAGCGGGTAATCCTGTTGCTGTTACTATTGATGCAGGGGAGTATAATTATACTGATCCAAATAATGGCGTGCAGTATAAGATAAACATTACAAGCCCGATTTCATTAAAAGCGACAGGTAGTGTCCCTTCACGGGTAATAACTGCTTTTTCTGTGAATGTTGGTAATATTGCAAGTAGTGTAACTTTACAGAAAAGTGGATTCACAGAAGCTTTTGGACATGTAACAAATTCTCTAACTCCTGGTGATGTATCTTTTGATTTCAATGTTCTTTCTTTTACTCCTGGTGTAAATGCAGGGGTTGTGCAAGATATTGAGTCAAAATTTTTTGATCTTTCTTTGGCTTTTGCGTATCTTTGTAAGCTTAATCCGACAATGTCTCAATTTTGGAGTCAAGTGAGGATACAGGAGTTTATTGACGGGTTCCCAAATATAACATTGGGAGCAGGGGATAAACTTTCAGATTACGATCCTAATAAATGTTTTATTAGGTCTGCAACTGTTGCAGAGGAAAAAGCAGAGATGGTCAATCTTTTAATGGCTGGCGCAGAAAAAAGAGCGAAGTATTATTGGGGAGCTCTTAAACTAATGCAAGCTAATAATACTTTTCTTGTTTGTCATGCAGAACCTAATGATTTGAATGGGTCAGCGGTGAACATTCTTTCTGAGATTCTTTCTGTATGGTTTGCAAAGAAGAACAGTTCAGGTCTGTATGTAGGAAATAAAGTTCATAATATCAGACTGACAGGGAGCAACATTAAACCTCTTGGCTGGCCTTCTCCTTTGAATTCGGCAGTAAATGAGAATGACGCAGGAGCTGTAAATATTCTTGGTGAGAAAAATGTAGCATATCTGCAGACAATTTCTGACAATTCTTTAGAAGATTGCAGGCTTACTTCTGCGAGAACTTTAGATGGAGTGTCTCTAAATGCCAAAATGATTTCTAAGTGGGTTGATTATCGTTCTGCGATGGATTGTGCCAATATGATAACAGATAGAGGAACTTTAACAGATCCAGTGCTTACAAATAATGAAGCGTATACACGGATACAATCAATTGTTGGAACTAATTTGGCAAGATTTTCAAATCTTAACAGATTGTATAATGTTAAATTAACCTTCCCTTCTTTTACAGAAGCGAAAAAAGGTTTAACAGCTTTAGAAGCGGCGTCAGCATGGTCAGCTCTTTATGTTGACGATTTAGATAAAGTAACCGTAACTGGTGGTATTTCAGAAATTTAAAGGAGGTAGCTATGTCTTTTGGTCCTAATAGATGGGGAGTTCATCCTCGTTCAACAGCGATAAAGGCTGGCGGTATTCAAATGTTTTATCGTCATCCAAAATTAGCTGGGCATGTTTCTGTAGGAACTCACATTGATGAGATAGATGTCAGCAGAGCATGTAAATTGAATGATACTTTTTTAGACGCTCAACCAGCAATGGATAGTGCATATCAAGAAGTATTGGTTGATGGTTCTGTTATTACCATCACTAATAATCTTCTTGCAGGTGTCCTTACTTTGCAGGTTCTTGAGCAAGGTGGTTTTGTTGGTCGAGGGTGTTTTATTACTGCATTGCAGTTAGTGCAGTCAAGTGGTGATAGTGTCGGTGGGACTTTTACTGTTAAAAGAAATTTTGATGGTATAACAAGGATTCGTGTTTATTATGGTGTCTTTGTTAAGAACGTTCCACATGAGAGAGTGGCTGGTAATGCTGTAGTTCCATATCCTGTTCAGCTTTATTATGCAGGTTGGTTCGATGGAGTTGGTGCAGAAGACGCACTTACTAAAGAATATATCTGGGCTGTTGGTAATAGTAGAGGAACGAAGGGAATTTATAAACCTTTCAAAGAAAATCTTAAAGATACCACTAACCCAGAGTCTAATGTCGTGCCTGCTGTGCCTCTACATTCTGACCTCACTGGTGGTAATGTTGACGATTTTACAGCGTTTATTGACATTCCTGGTGTTAAGCCTCCGACAGAGGATACAAGTGGTGCAGATATGCCATTGAATTATGCTTATGCTGATAAGCTTGTTTACCAGCAACCACCAAATGGATTATCTTTGTCTGATATGCGGTCTTTTGAGACGAAACCTTAACAAAAAGCCCCCTGTTTCAGGGGGTTTTTAATTGACAAAAAAATATAGATATGTTAAGATTTTCATATTAAAATATAAGGAGAGAATATGGAAGATTTAGCGAAAACAGTAACAGGGCACGAAAAACCGAGAAGTTTTATAATTGATTCTTCTATACTTGAAGGTGTGGAAGAGTTTGAGGCTATAAAAGAAGAGATTAAACAAAATCGAGTTATTTTTGAATTTCCTGAAGGATTAAATGACGTTGATTTAATTGATCGTTGCCGAATGCTTTTTTCTACTGATAATTTTGACCTTTGTTATGAAACTGTTGTTGCAATGTTAGAGGGGAAGCCAGTTAGAGTTTTTTTGAAAAATTATGATAATAAAACAACAATGCTTTTTACTGAATTTCAAGTAACACATAAAGAAATGGATTTAAAAGGAATACCTATTTTAAATGAATATCCAATAATTGTTAACTGGTTAGTAGAGTTTATTGTAGGGTTAGAGCTAAAAAAGTGTCCACTGCCTTTGACACCGTCTTTGGCGTTAGAGGCAGAGACCGAAAACAAAAGAAGCAAGAAAAAGAAACAGAAATAACAGAAGACCCAGTGGTGAGTTACTTTAAAATGTTGAAACAAGATAAATTTCCAAATGATTTGTTATTTCTTGCTTACAATTTTTATAAATATTTTCACCAAAAACCAAAAAATTATTTTGAATTATTCGAGTTCAGTAAAATAAAAGAAATAGAAGTTTTACTGGAAAATTATTTAAAAAGGTTGAGTGAAATAAAATGAATAAAGATAATAAAAATAATATTGTCGACCCAGTAATAGAAGAGCAAGACAGATATGGTATAAAAGGGAGGATAAAATTTGACAGAACAAAACCAAATACTGATGTCCGTATTTATCAAGATTTAGTAAATTTCATTAAAAGTGTGCAAGGATTAGGGGGTTCTGGTGGTGCTGTAGGAAAACAGCAAATCAACCCTGATAGTTTTGCTCAAATAAATGTTTTCTCTGCTCCGACAACCAGAGAGAAAGTTAAACAACGATTAGAAAAACAATTAACACAATATTTAGAAGAAAAATATGCTGATATAGCTGAAGCGTTAAATATGACGATCCCTGAATTTTTAAAAAGTCGGGGTATTTCAGGGTTAAAAGAAATACCAAGAGGCAAAAAAAGAAAATATACATTTTATGAGAGCACTAACTTAATTGAAACAGTTCAAAATCCGCTTACTGGTTCTAATGAAAAATTATTAAAGGCTTTTTTGAATAAAACTGGTTCTGTTTTGGAGATTTTTGGTGGAACGAATGAAGGGCGAAGATTACGGGCATTTGTGACTCCTGATGAAGCAAAATATATTAGAATGAAAACAGAAGCAACTGCAGAAGCGCTAAATACTGGCACTTATAACAAGTCTGATTTGGAAGCAATTTATGCTACACAGGACCAAAGGTTAAAAGCAAAATTTAGAAAGGATTCAGCAAAAAATAACTTAATTGAAAGGCTTTTAACAGAGGAAGACTCCCCAGCAGTTGAGGCAGTTCGGGCTGAAATATTAAGACAACATTCTAAAAAACTTTTACGAAAACAATTAACAGAAGAGATGGGGTTAGATGATGGAGGAAGAAGACAGGGGGCTTTGAAAATGAGTAAAGGAAATGCCCTTTTTGCCGCAGTAGTTTTGACAATAGGGATTATAAGTTCTATTAAATCTCTTGTTTCAAGTATGGTCTCTATTCTTAAAAAGATTTCTGTTGATATGGGGAAACTTATTCACGATTCTGCCTCATTAGGTTTAGACCCTGAATTGTTAGACAGGATGCGGAGATGGGGATTGGCAAACCCAACGTATACAGGGGGCAATGAGTTCTTATTGATTGATGCTTTTAAAGAGTATAACAATCAATTTGGAAACATTTTGCGTCTTGATTCAAATCAAGATTTTAAATCTTTAGCTTACAATAAATACCATAAGTTAATAACTACAATAGTTCAGAGTGCTATAAAAGAAAATCCGTATGAAGGTTTAAGCGAAGTTTTTAACACTTTAGCAAGAGCATATCTTGAATCAGGTAGAAGCGCCCAAGAATTGAAAAGACAGACAATTGCTTTGACAGATACTTTCCGTGGTGGGGCGGTTGCAAATGCTTATATAGCTTTATTAAAAAGTGCTGAAGCGAACAAACTTTTGTCAAAGAAAACTGCAGAAAATTTTCTTGAGGCCAATTTAAATCCAAATTATATAGACCGTCTCTCAATGGGTGTTCATGTCGACCAGTTAACAGGTGGAAGCGCAGATGTTGTTGGTGTAGAGGGCAATGCTGAAGTGATGAACGATTTACTTGGTGACATGAATAAAATTCAAAATGCTCTTTACATGATGTTGATTAAAAATTTGGATGTAATTATCCAAATCCTTTTTACTGTTGCAAAAGCAGTGTTAGGACTTGCAAACGTTTTTAAAGTTGAAGGTGCCGCAGAGGCATTAGAGGCCTTGTCTTCAACAGAAAAAAGAATGGCAGAGACGGGCACAAGAAATTTAATGATGAATACTCAAAAATTTTACCAAGATGCTGAGAATCTTCTCACAGGTGAGTTGAAAAAACAAGGTTATAAAGGGGAAGGCTTGAAAAATGCAAGAGAAGAAATACTCTCCACATTATTGGCAAAAGCTCCGTTGGATAAAAAATATTCTTTCCTGCAAAAGAATCCAGCAGTTTTTTCGCAAATTTTAGATGATTTAGCGGCATATGAAGAGGGGGCACGGCAGACAAATAAGTCTTTACTTGCGGCAAAAAAGGGTTTCTTTACAACAACTGGAGATGGTTTTACTTTATTCACCACAGGGGAAAGGAATGCTTATCGGGAGAGATATGGTATTGTCGGTTATCCCGCAAAATATACTAATGTCAGGCGGGCTTTAAATTTAAATCTTGGGCAGGATTTTTTAACTGAAATGGATGCAGCATTAAAATCTCCAATAAGAAAATTTTTTGATCCCAAATTAAATATCCTCCGTTTGGTAAGTGGTGGACCGCCTGTTTTTGTTGAAGAACCTGATTATTTCTTTGAAAGAAGGAGACTTAATCCAGAAAGACTGCAAGAACAGACGAATCGGTTTATTAGAAATTTAGTTCCTTTTAAAAGACCTAAATCTCTTGAAAAGTCCACAGGGTTTTTACTGCCTGATGAGACATTTAATTATTTAGCGCCAATATCTCCTATTACACCGTTAATTAGTAAAGGTGGTGTTTCTAATGAACCTTTTGAAGTAGTGAATAGAGTTGAGATAACTGTGGATGATAAATTAGTTGCTTCAAATGTAGGAACGTTAGCGGAAGAGAATAAACGAAGATATTTTAATAACAGTGCGAAAGTGACAATGAGGTAATATATGGGTGGGATTTTTTACCGATACGATGATGATAAAAGATCACGTGACTTAATCATCCCTACTGTTTTACGTGTGACCAGAGAAGAGATTGAATATTGGTCAAATATGACTTGTTTATATGACAAATTTTGGGAGTTTGACCCGAATATTTCAACGTTACCTATTTCCTTTTTTTATATTACCAGTTTACGAGAGGTAATTAAAGCTCAAGGAGCAGAGAAAAGAGTTATTGTTTATGAATCACCGACAACAGATCAATCCAGTTATGGTTTTAACCCAAAAATTGCGTTTCATCCTTCATATAAAAACAATCTTGAAGTTATTATGGATAATGTTGTAGTGCAGCCAAAGCAATATCAAATGGAGATTATCATTCCTGATGGTCTGATTGGTCCTTATCATAGACAAGGGTTGCAAAGGTTACAGGCGTTAGTTTATTATATTGATAAAGTTGTAATG
>ERZ795045.2310-NODE-2310-length-18990-cov-69.378241_pt1 | contig 18990 bp, 12 predicted proteins | sample MGYA00375129_ERZ795045 | MGnify/ENA primary metagenome ERZ795045 (study PRJEB30174, sample SAMN05720166) | activated sludge metagenome | isolation source: anaerobic digester from wastewater treatment plant | place: Japan | collected 2015-05-15 ... | reverse complement strand
AAGGTGGCCCTCGTCGCCGGGGGGAGCATGGGACTGGGGAGGGCCGTGGCCCTCGAGATGGCCCGGGAGGGGGCGAAGGTGGCCATCTGCGCCCTCGACGACGCCGCCCTGCCCGAGGCGGCGGCCCTCATCAGGGGCGAGACGGGCCGGGAGGTCCTGGCGGTGCCGGCGGACGTCTCGAAACCCGAGGAGGCCGCCGACTTCGTGAGGAAAGCCGCGGCCCACTTCGGCACCGTGGACATCCTGGTGAACAACGCCGGCGGGCCGCCGTCGCTGGCCTTTCTCGAGATCGACGACGAGCAGTGGTATCATGGTTTCCGCCTCAACCTCCTGAGCACCATCGTTATGACCAGGGAGGCCGTGCCCGTCATGAAGGCCAAGAGGTGGGGCCGGATCATCAACATGACCTCCATCTCGGTGAAACAGCCCATCGACGGCCTCATCCTCTCCAACACGGTCCGCATGGGGGTCATCGGCCTGGCCAAGACCCTCTCCACCGAGCTGGCCCCCTACAACATCACCGTCAACAGCGTCTGCCCGGGCTACACCATGACGGAGCGGGTCCGGAGCCTCTCCCGGGCCGTGGCGGCCAAGGAGGGCGTCACGCCCGAGGAGGTGGTGAGGCGCTGGGAGTCCTCCATCCCCATGGGGCGCCTGGGGACGCCGGAGGAATTCGCCGCCCTCGTCACCTTCCTCGCCTCGGAGCGGGCGGGCTACATCACGGGGGCGGCCATCCAGATCGACGGGGGCTGGTACAGGGGGGTCATGTAGGACCCCGGCTGGCCTCTTCGAGACCCTCCAGGGCGTCACGGTCGCCCGGGGCGATCTTTAGGGCGGCGAGGAAGGCCTCCCGGGCCTCCTTCACCCGCCCGACCTTGAGGAGGACGGCCCCCCGGATGACGTGGGCCCGCGGGTTTTGGGGCTGGATCGCGAGGGCCCTCTCCGCGTAGGGGAGGGCCTCGCCGTAGCGTCTCAGGCGGTAGAGGGCCGCGGCCATGTTCATGTTCGCCCCGGGGTAGTAGGGCATGATCATCAGCGACCTCTCGAAGAGGGGGATGGCCTCCTCCAGGCGCCCCCGGGAGGCGAGGGCGGCCCCCAGGTTGTTGTAGGCCCAGTAGTTGTTCGGCACCACCTCCGCGGCCCGCCTGTATAGTGTCACATTGTCCCGCCAGTAGGATATCTGCTTGACCGTCACGACGGCGAGGGGGATGAGGACCGCCGCCGTCGCCGCGGCCAGGGCCTCTTTCCGGACGGCCGGGCGCCCCGCGAGGTCCCGGGCCCCCCAGGAGAGGGCGATGAAGACCCCCGTCAGGGGCATGTAGGTGTAGCGGTCCGCCAGGGCCTGGACGCCGACCTGGACGAGGCCGATGACGGGCAGGAGGGTGACGAGGTACCAGAGCCACCCGGCGAGGAGGTAGGGGGCCCGGTGTCTCAGGGACCACGCGGCGGCCGTGACGGCGCCGAGGAAGACCGCCGCCGCCAGGGGCTTCCAGGCGGGGAGGGTCCCCAGGGGGTGGGGGTAGAAGACGGCCAGGTCCGCGGGCCAGAATGCCTTCCCCAGGTAGGCGCAGTAGCTGACGAGGGCGTTGGCGATGCGCCACGGGAGGGGGAAGGGGGCGGCGTGGAGGACCCCCGTCCGCCACTGGACCAGGTAGACGACGACGGAGGCGGCGGCGGCGAGGGCGAAGAGGGGTATTTTCTCCGTAACGAGGCCCGCCGCCGTCACCCGTGCCGCCCCCTGTCTCCCTTTGCCGGGCCGTTTCCGCGGGTCCGCCGTGGTCCCTCTCTTTACCCATCTTCCCAGGGGCCAGTAATCGAGGATGAGAAGGACCAAGGGCAGGGTGACGAGCATCTGCTTCGCCATGAGGCCGCAGGCGTACAGGACGGTCACAAGCGCGTAGGCCGTCATCGTCCTTTTACGGACCCATTTGAGGTAGGCCGTCATCGTCAGGAGCCAGAAGAGGGTGGAGAGGGTGTCCTTCCTCTCCGCCGCCCAGGCCACGGACTCGACGTGGAGGGGGTGGAGGGCGAAGAGGGCGGCGACGAAGGCGCTGCGGCCCGGCGCCCCCGTGGCGGCGGCGAGGAAGAGGAAGAGGAGGCCCGCGTTGAGGCCGTGGAGGGCGGCGTTCATCAGGTGGTGTCCCCTCGCCTCCAGGCCGAAGAGCTCCACGTCCACCATGTGGGAGATCCAGGTGAGGGGGTGCCAGTTGTGGGAGTGGTACGAGGTGAAGGCCCACAGGACGTTTCCGGCCGTGAGGCCCGTGCGGACGTGGGGGTTCTCCGTTATGTACTCGAAATCGTCGAAGTCGATGAAGGCGTTTTGCCCCACGGGGCTGAAGACGGCGAAGGCGGCGACGGCCAGGGCGAGGGCGACGAGGAGGTCCCTCTTTCTTTCCCGGGGGAGTCTCACGGGGTCTCCCCTGCCCGGGACTGCCGCCCCAGGTCCCGAACGACGGGCTCCAGCCTCTCCAGGAGGGGCATGAGGGTCCCCTGGTCGAGGGCGCTTACGGCCACGGCGTCGTAGCGGCGGCAGAGGTCTCCCAGGAGGTCCCGGTCGGGGAAACGGTCCATCTTGTTGAAGACCCTGACCATGGGCTTGTCCGCCAGGTCGAGGTGGGCGATGATCCGCTCCACGGCGGCGATCTGGTCGGCGAAGGAGGGGTTGGCGATATCGACGACGTGGAGGAGGAGGTGGGCGTCCCGCAGCTCGTCGAGGGTGGCCCGGAAGGCGGCGAAGAGCTCCTGGGGCAGATCGCGGATGAAGCCCACCGTGTCCGTGACGAGGGCCTCCGTGTCCCGGGGAAAGCGGAGGCGGGAGCTCTTGGGGTCGAGGGTGGCGAAGAGGCGGTCCTCCGCCAGGACGCTGCTTCTGGTGAGGCTGTTGAGGAGGGTCGATTTCCCCGCGTTGGTGTAGCCCACGATGGAGACGATGGGCAGGCCCGTCCTCTCCCTCCGGCGCCGGCGCTGGCCCCGGGCCTTCTCGATATCCCGGAGGGCCTTCTCCAGGAGGTGGATCCGGTCCCGGATGCGTCGGCGGTCGATCTCCAGCTTCGTCTCCCCCGGGCCCCGGGCGCCGATCCCCCCCGCCAGGCGGGAGAGGGCCGTCCCCTTCCCCGTCAGGCGGGGCAGGAGGTAACGGAGCTGGGCCAGCTCCACCTGGATCTTTCCCTCCCGGCTGTGGGCCCGCTGGGCGAAGATGTCGAGGATGAGCTGGGTCCGGTCGATGACCTTGAGCTGGGTGAACTCGCCGATGGACCTCACCTGGGCGGGGGTGAGCTCGTGGTCGAAGATCAGGAGGTTGGCCCCCATCTGGAGGGCCCGGATGACGACGTCGGAGAGTCTCCCCCGGCCCATGACGTAGCGGGGGTCGAGGGCGTCGCGGTACTGGACCGTCCGGTCGAAGACCCTGACCCCCGCCGAGCGGGCCAGCTCGGCCAGCTCGGCCAGGGACCCCTCGGGGTCGGCCCCCGGCGCGGTCTCGACGCGGATGAGGAAGGCCCGCTCCCGGGCGTCCACCTCCCGGGTCCGCTGCTGCCGCGAGAGGTCGTCCTCCAGGGCGCGGATGAAGGCCAGGAAGTCCAGGTCGAGTTCCCCCGGCCGCGCCGGCCTGAGGAAGGCCCACTGCCTCCCCTGGGGGTTCTCCGGGACGAGGTGGGCGCCGTGGACCACCCCCGGCGACCCGTCCGCCTCGACCGTCACGGCCGCGACGAGGTCGAGGCGCAGGAGGGCCAGGTCCGTCAGGTCGTCCTCCGTGAGGCCCTCGCCCTTGAGGTGGGTGTGGATGAGGCGCAGGCCCCTCAGACCCGTGGGTCCCACGCGGTAGTCGTCGAGGGCGGGCAGGACGACGCGGCCGTGGTCCCCGACGCAGCAGAGGCGGATCTCCCCCCGCCGGTCCACGAGGACGGCGACCTGGCGGTTGATCTCCCGGGAGAGCTCCGCCAGGAGGCGGGCGACGTCGTGGGGGACGACCCGCTCCGGCGGGAGGCGCCGCCGCGCCAGGAGGCGGAGGCGCCTTATCTCCCGGGCCCCGAGGCCGGCGAGATTTCCCTCGATCCTTTCGATGGGCTCCCCTCGTCTCTTTTCAGCGGAACTTCTCGGGGCTGATCTTGCGTTCCATGTCGTCGAGGAACTTGGACCAGGCGTCGGTCTTGAAGGCCGAGACCAGCTTCCGCGGACCCGGGGCCCCGCAGGCGGGGCAGGGGAGGTCCTCCCAGCCCTCGTTCATCCGCCGGAAGGCCTCGAAACGGTGGGCGCACTTCGGACACTCGAAATCGTAAAGGGGCATGGCAGGTATCCTTGGTTTTTTGCTCCTCGTTACCACGGCAGGCCATCCCAGTCAAGACGGCGACGAAAAAGGGCCCCGGGGTTTCCCCCGGGGCCCAGGTTTCGCCCCTTATCTTAAGGACAGTGTCCTTAGAAGTTCAGGGTCAGCTTGTGGGTGATGATGTAGTTGTCCTTCACGACGTTGTTCGTGTCGAAGCCCTTGAAGTAGTCGCCCGTCCAGAGGTAGCCGGCGCCGAGCATGTACTCGAGGTTGTCGAAGATCTTGTACGTGGCGATCAGGTCGAGCTCGGTGCCGATCTTGTCGGAGACGAACTCCTTGTTGGTCGCGCTGACGGGACCGACGTTCTCGCGGGGCTTCTTGTCCGCCACGGCGTAGGAGAGGGCCAGCCTCACGTCCATCTTGGGCAGGGGATTGACGCCGACATAACCCTGGTAGAACCAGCAGTTATCCATGTAGTAGTAGGGGTAGTTGTACAGTTTGGTCCTGGGGTTGACGTTGGTGTTGGTGATGACGTTGCCGATGCCGCCCGTGGCGCCCGTGGCCCGGGCACCGAAGCCGGTATCACCGTAGGCGCTGTTCCAGAGGATGAGGGTCCGGTCGAAGCCGTAGCCGGCGGTGAAGGCCTGGGTCAGGCTGCCCGTGATCTTGTCGTCCGCATCCATGTCGTCGCCGCTGAGGTAGACGAACTGGAGGCCGACGTAGGCGGGCTTGAAGGTGTACTTCCCGTGGAGGAAGAGACCCCACTGCGTGCAGTTGACGTCCTGGTTGGGACTGCCGCCGGAGAGCTGCCGGGGCTCGTAGGCGTACATCTCGCCCGTCGCGTAGAGACCCTCGCCCTCGATGAAGAAGTTGCCGAAGTTCAGCTTGGCGTAGGGGAGGAAGATGCTCACCTGGGTCAGGTAACGGTCGGCGGCGTTCGGGTCGGTCGTCGTGGGCGGCTTGTTCCACGCGTTGCGACCGTACTGGTACATGAGGCCCACCTCGCCAGGTTTGAACTTGTAGATGAAGCCCAGGTCGTAGACGTCATGGTCGCCGTCGTTGGCCCGGCCGATGTTCGAGGTTGTGGAGTTGGTATTTCCGTAATTACTCCCGGCGAAGTCATTGCGCTTCTCGATGGCGGCGATCAAGGTCAGGGGGCCGGTCGTGTACAGGTAGCGGATACCGGGGGCCGTCAGGGGGGTGTTGAGGAAGTCCGTACCCCACATGAGGAACTGCTGGTAGCCGATCTGGAACTTGCCGATGGCCGTGTTCATGTCGAGGTAGACCCGCTCGAACTCGATGTTCTCCTGGGCGTTACTAACAGCGGTGGTTGTTTCCTCTGTGATCATAGCCCTCCTCGTCTGGGTCTCGCCCGTGCCACCGCGCCAGTTCGCGCTCCCCCAAACCTTCTCGAGGGCGTCGAAGCGGGTGACGAGGGTCAGGCCCTCGGCGACCTTGAACTCCGTCTGGAGACGGAAGCGCTGGCTGTAGAGGGCCGCGCAGCCGCGCTGGGCGTTGGCTTTCCAGGAATCCGTGTTCGTGCTAACCTCGTTCTTGTCCAGCAGGGAGACGTTGTCCACGTACCAGCCCTGGACGTAGTACTGGCCCGTGAACTTGACGTCCACGGCCGCCGCCGGCATGGCGAAGGCCGCGACCAGACCCAGGGCCAGGATGGTTACCCAAAATTTTCTCATCTCTTAACCTCCTGAAAGGTTCTTTGCGTTCGGTTTTTTGTTTCCCCCGCGGGCATGGTGCGGGGGGCCTCGATCCGCTGGTCCTGAAATCAATCCCTCATTGTCTTTTCCCCGGCCATCCCCCCTTTCACGCGGTTTTTCGGGCCCAACCTAACAGGGACCTCGGGCCCTGTCAAGACCTTTTTCGACAATCTTTGCCGTCCGGACCTCCCTTCGTCAATTTTGTCGAAAGCAACGGGCATGCCATGGCGGGGCGCGGCCGCCTCACCGCGGCGTCCCGAAAGCCAAATAATAAGTGATTACAAATAAATGGATCCATCAGGCCCCTTTTGGTCTCTCCCTCGCTTTCCCCCTCAACCCCGCGGGGACGGCCCCGGCGGCGTCTCGGGGGCGCCTGTGGTGTGTCGAAAAAAACACACCACGGACGGGCCGGGGAGGCATCGTCTCCCGGGGGGCTCGAGGGACGAAAAGCCCTAAATATTTCTTGACATGAAGGCGGTATTGATATAGGCAAGGCCGTCGTGGCGCGACCCTTGGCGATTCGCCAGCCTCCGGGGCGATCCTCGGACACGCGGACCGGGGGCGCCGCCGGACGGAAAATCCCCGGGTAACGGAATCGAGAGGGTAATCCGAAGAAGGCCGCCTCGGGGCGGCCCCTTTGAGGGAGGCATCAGGACCGAAAGCGTTACAGAAAAGAAAGGGAGGTAACGAAACCATATGGCAGAAGCAAAGGTACAGTTGAAAGAGGTCTACCCGGTACCGGAGAAGATCAAGAAGATGGCCTACATCAGCGGCCGGGAAGCCTACGACAAGCTCTGGAAGCGTTCCATCGAGGAGCCCGAGGCCTTCTGGGCCGAGATCGCCAAGGAGTACGTGGAGTGGTTCAAGCCCTTCGACAAGGTCATGGACTACAACTTCGACATCAAGAAGGGCGACATCTACGTGAAGTTCTTCGAGGGCGGGAAACTGAACGTGTCCTACAACTGCCTCGATCGGCAGCTCAAGACGAGGGGCGACAAGGTCGCCATCCAGTGGGAGGGCAACGAGCCCGGCGAGGACCGCGCCTACACCTACCGCCAGCTCTACGAGGAGGTCTGCAAGTTCGCCAACGTCCTCAAATCCCTCGGCGTGAAGAAGGGTGACCGGGTCTGCATGTACCTGCCCATGATCCCCGAGCTCGCCATCGCCATGCTGGCCTGCACCCGCATCGGCGCCATTCACAGCATCGTCTTCGGCGGTTTCAGCGCCGACTCCCTCAGGGACCGCATCCAGGATTCCCAGAGCAAGGTCCTGGTGACCTGCGACGGGACCTTCCGGGGCGCCAAGGCCGTCCCCCAGAAGGACAACGCCGACGCCGCCGTCGCCGAGTGCCCCTCCGTCGAGAAGATGATCGTCGTCCGCCGCGTGGGCGACAAGATCAAGTGCAACTTCAAGGAAGGCCGGGACCTCTGGTGGGACGACGTGATGGCCAAGGCCTCCGCCGACTGCCCCCCCGAGTGGATGGACGCCGAGGATCCCCTCTTCATCCTCTACACCTCCGGCTCCACGGGCAAGCCCAAGGGGGTCATGCACACCACGGGCGGCTACCTCGTCTACGTGGCCTACACCCACAAGATGATCTTCGACTACAAGGAACACGAGATCTACTGGTGCACCGCCGACATCGGCTGGGTCACGGGCCATTCCTACATCGTCTACGGCCCCCTCTGCAACGGCGCCACCTCCGTCATGTTCGAGGGCGTCCCCAACTACCCCGACATGAGCCGCTTCTGGAAGATCGTCGAGAAATACAAGGTCAACATCTTCTACACGGCCCCCACGGCCATCCGGGCCATCGCCAAGGAGGGCGACGAGTGGGTGAAGAAGGCCGACATCTCCTCCCTGCGCATCCTGGGGACCGTGGGCGAGCCCATCAACCCCGAGGCCTGGAACTGGTACTTCAACGTCATCGGCCGGGGCGAGTGCCCCATCGTGGACACGTGGTGGCAGACCGAGACGGGCGGGATCCTCATCACCCCCCTGCCCGGGGCCATCGACATCAAGCCCGGCATGGCCACCGTGCCCTTCATGGGCGTCTGGCCCGTCCTCCTGGACGACGAGGGCAAGGAGATCACGGAGACGGAGGCCTCCGGGGCCCTGTGCATCAAGATGCCCTGGCCGGGGATCATGAGGGGCGTCTACGGCGACCCCAAGCGTTTCCAGGAGACCTACTTCGAGCAGTTCCCCGGCTACTACGTGACGGGTGACGGCGCCCGGAGGGACAAGGACGGCTACTACCAGATCACGGGCCGCATCGACGACGTCATCAACGTCTCCGGTCACCGCATGGGGACCGCCGAGGTGGAGAGCGCCCTCGTGGCCCATCCGAAGGTCGCCGAGGCGGCCGTCGTCGGCTACCCCCACGAGCTGAAGGGCCAGTCCATCTACGCCTACGTGACCCTCAAGAGCGGCGTGGAGAAGACGGAGGAGCTGAAGAAGGAGCTGGTGGCCCACGTGCGGACCCTCATCGGCCCCATCGCCACCCCCGAGAAGATCCAGTGGGCCGACGGTCTTCCCAAGACCAGGAGCGGCAAGATCATGCGGCGCATCCTGAAGAAGGTGGCCGCCGGGGACATCAGCGACCTGGGCGACACGACCACCCTGGCCGATCCGTCCGTGGTGGACGACATCGTCAAGAACAGGCTGTAATTAAATAAGGAGGGGGCGGATGGTTCATCCGCCCCCTTTCCGATCGGGTCATCGCTATCGTCAATCTTAAGACATCAAATCGCTGAGTGTCGGCAGGCGGCCGCCGCCCGGCATTCGGGAAGGAGGAAGACGTGAATATCATCGCATGTGTAAAGCAGGTTCCGGATACGGAAGCCCAGATCAAGGTCAAAGGCGACGGATCGGGGATCGAGGAGGGCGGCATCAAATGGGTCATGAACCCCTATGACGAGTTTGGTGTGGAAGAGGCCCTCAAACTGAAGGAGAAATTCGGGGGCGAGGTGACCATCATCTCCGTCGGTCCCGCCCGGGCCATGGAGACCATCCGGACGGCCCTGGCCATGGGTGCCGAGAAGGGCATCCAGATCGACGACCCGGCCCTCTACAACGCCGACGCCTATGCCACCGCCGAGGCCTTGGCGGCGGCCATCAAGGGCCTTCCCTACGACATCATCTTCTGCGGCCAGCGGGCCATCGACGACGACTCGGCCCAGGTCGGCCCCATCCTGGCGGAACTCCTCGGGATCCCCCAGGTGACCTTCGTCACCAAGCTGGAGATCGACGGCAAGACCGCGAAGGCCACCCGGCCCATCGAGGGCGCCCAGTACGTCATCGAGACCTCCCTGCCCTGCGTCGTCACGGCCACCAAGGGCCTCAACGAGCCCCGCTACGCCTCGCTGCCCGGGATCATGAAGGCCAAGAAGAAACCCGTGGACATCAAGAAGGCCGCCGATCTCGGTGTCTCCGGCGCCTCCAAGTCCAAGGTCGTCAAGTTCACGCCCCCGCCGGCGAGACCTCCGGGAAAGATCATCTGCGCGGACGACACCCCCGAGGGCAAGGCCGCGGAACTGGCCAAGCTCCTGCGGGAAGAGGCGAAGGTCATCTAATCTCGAATAAATAGATCACGGAGGAAGATAAAATGGCAAAAGGTGTATGGATAGTGGCGGAACAGAGGGACGGCGCCCTGAGGAAGGTGAGCCTCGAGCTGGCCAGCACGGCCCGCAAGCTCGCGGATCAGCTCGGTGACGAGGTCAGCGCCGTTCTTTTGGGTTCGGGCGTCGAGGCCATGGCCGCGGAGCTGGGGAAATACGGTGTGGACAAGGTCTATCTCGCCGACAACCCCGCCTTTGAACCCTATACGACGGACGCCTACGCCCAGGCGATCACCAAGGTAGTGAAGGAAAACGACCCGGCCGTCCTCCTGCTGGCCGCCTCCGCCCAGGGCAAGGACCTGGCGGCGCGCCTGGTGGGCTCCCTGGCGACGGGCATGGCGTCGGACTGCACGGACGTCAAGATCGTGGACGGCAAGCTCTACTGCACCCGTCCCATGTACGCCGGCAAGTGCTACGGCGAGGTGGTGGTGGACAGCTTCCCCCAGATGGCCTCCCTGCGCCCCAACGTGTTCCCCCTCGTGGAGAACGCCAAGGCCGGCGCCGTCGTCAAGTTCGAACCGGCCCTGGGTGAGCTCAAGACGAAGGTCGTCGAGATCCAGAAGGAGGCCTCGGGCAAGATCGACGTGACGGAGGCCAACATCATCGTCTCCGGCGGCCGCGGCATGAAGGGCCCCGAGAACTACGTGATCCTCGAGGAGCTGGCCGCCCTCCTCGGCGGCGCCGTCGGCGCGTCCCGCGCGGCCGTCGACGCGGGCTGGCGTCCCCAGTCGGACCAGGTCGGCCAGACGGGCAAGGTCGTCTCCCCCAACCTCTACATCGCCTGCGGTATCTCCGGGGCCATCCAGCATCTCGCCGGGATGAGCTCCTCGAAATACATCGTGGCGATCAACAAGGACCCCGAGGCCCCCATTTTCCAGCGGGCCGACTACGGGGTCGTGGACGATCTCTTCAAGGTCGTGCCCGCCCTGACGGCGGAAGTGAAGAAACTCCTGTAACATTTCAGGGATTCCCGCGGGGGGCGGCGCCACCGCCCCCCTTTTTACGGAGGCGTTATGGAGCTTTCTAAGTTTTCGATCGGTCATGAGGGGAGGGAGGTCTTCTGGAACGCGGAACACTTCGAGGCCCTTCTCTTCCTCTTCACCTTCGCGGCCCTGGGCGTCATGGCCTACGGCCTCTACCGGCGCTGGCTCATGTGGACCGCCATCGGCAAGCCCGATCCCGAGGACCGGACGTCGGACCGGAATGAGCGCATCAAGACCCTCCTCAGGGACGCCCTCTTGCAGATGAAGATCCTGAAGGACACCTACCCGGGCATCATGCACGGTTTGATCTTTTTCGGATTCCTCGTCCTCTTCTTCGGGGCGGCCTTCGACGCCACGGAGTTCCACGTGGCCGAGCCCCTCGGGATGCCCTTTCTGGTAGGCAAGTTCTACCTCTTCTTCTCCTTCCTCATGGATCTGTTCGGCCTGGCGGTCCTGGTGGGGGTCCTCATGGCCGTTGACCGCCGCTACCTCGCCAAGCCGGACCGCCTCGGCTACCGGGGCAAGCCGGACAACACCCCCGACGACGCCATCGTCCTGCTCCTCATCGGGGGGATCGTCGTCACGGGTTTCGTCATCGAGGCCCTGCGCATCTCCGTGACGTGGCAGCAGACCCCCTGGGAGGTCTGGTCCTTCGTGGGCTGGTCTCTCGCCCACGCCTTCACGGGGTTGAGCGAGGGGACGGCGAGGGCCATGCACAAGTGGACGTGGTGGATCCACACCGCCTTCGCCCTGGGGTTCATCGCCTACATCCCCTATTCGCGGATGCTCCACATCTTCACCACGTCGGCCAACTACTTCATGGCCACCCGGCGGCCCACGGGGACGCTGGAACCCATCCGGGACTTCGAGAACGCCGAGAGCTTCGGCGTGGGCACCCTGGAGGAGTTCAGCTGGAAACAGATCTTCGACGCCGACGCCTGCACCCGCTGCGGTCGGTGCCAGGACGGCTGCCCCGCCTACCTGACGGGCAAGCCCCTGTCGCCGAAGAAACTCGTCCAGGATATCAAGACCTACTGGCTCGAGAAGGCCCCCGCCGCCGTGGCGGCCCGGAAGGAGCAGCTCCTGGCCGAGGGCGTGGAGGAGTCCAAGATCCACCCGAAGATCAAGGCCCTCCTGAAGGTCCTGGACAAGGTGGACAAGGTGGTGGACGAGAACCTGCCCAAGTGTTCCGAACCGACGGAGAAGGCCCTGGTGGGCGAGGTCATCGACCTCGACGAGCTGTGGGCCTGCACCAACTGCATGTACTGCATGGAGAACTGCTCGGCCGCCATCGAGCACGTCCCGAAGATCGTCGGCATGCGCCAGTACAAGGTCCTCATGGAGGCCGACTTCGCCCCGGAGCTCCAGCTCACCTATCGCAACATGGAGAACAACTCCAACCCCTGGGGCGTCGGTTCCCACCTGCGGGCCGACTGGGCGAAGGACCTGGGGATCAAGACCCTCGCCGAGGACCCCAACGTGGAGTACCTCTTCTATGTCGGTTGCGCCGGTTCCTTCGACGACCGGGGCAAGAAGGTCTCCGTGGCCCTGGCCAAGATCCTCCAGGCCGCCGGGGTCAGCTTCGGCATCCTCGGTACGGAGGAGGGCTGCTGCGGCGATTCCGCCATGAGGGGCGGCAACGAGTACCTCTACCAGGCCCTGGCCCAGGCCAACATCGAGGTGATGAACGGCTACGGCGTGAAGAAGATCATCTGCACCTGCCCCCACGGCTACAACGCCCTGAAGAAGGACTACCCCCACTTCGGAGGCAACTACGAGGTCTACCACCACACGGAGATCATCGCCCAGCTCCTGGAGCAGCGCAAGATCAAGATCAAGAAGCCCGTGAACGACGTCCGCTTCACCTACCACGACTCCTGCTTCCTGGGCCGGTACAACCAGATCTACGACCAGCCCCGGAAGCTCATCAAGGCCATACCCGGCGCCCGTCTCGTGGAGATGGAGCGCAACCGGGAGAAGAGCTTCTGCTGCGGCGCCGGCGGCGCCAGGATGTGGATGGAGGAGCACGGCGACCGCATCAACGACGCCCGGGCCAAGCAGGCCATCGACGTCGGCGCCCAGACCATCGCCGTGGGCTGTCCCTTCTGCCTGACCATGATGAGCGACGGCCTCAAGACCCACGGCAAGGAAGAGGAGATGGTGGCCCTGGACCTGGCGGAGATCGTCTGGAAGGCCATGGGTCTCGAGGAGGAGGCCCCGCCCCCGGAGGTCTGCCAGGCCTGAGGTTAAGGCCCCTTAAGATCGATCGGCGACACGGCCCGTCTCAACGACGGGCCGTTTTTTTTACGGCGTGTGGGAGAGGCCGAGACCCCGGGCGATGGCCGCGGCCGCCACGGCGTGACCGGCGGCGGTCCAGTGGAGGTTGATGGGGAAGTAGAGATAGGGGTCCGTGCGGCCCCGCTCCCTGAGGGGGGTGAGGAGATCGATGAAGCCGACCCCGCGGCGGCGGCAGTATTCGCCCAGGCGCCGGTCGGGGTAGGAGGGGTCGAGCCCCTCCCCCTTGGGGTTACGGCGGCCGATGTTCTCGGCCCAGACGGCGGGATAGACCTGGGCGGGGCTCGGGGCGACGGCGACGACGAGGCGCCCCCCCGGCTCACGACGTCGGCCTGGAGGAGATCGACGAGGCGGCAGGTCACCTCCCAGGCCCGCGCGAGGTCCTTCGGCGGCGGGTCCCGGTAGAGGTCCTCCTCCCAGGCGAAGCCGCCCTGGCGGGCCGGGATGATCCCTTTCTCTTCCATGGCGGTCCTCAGGGCCTCGCTTCTCGCCAGGGCGTTGACGAGGGCGGCGGCGAGGGCGCTCTTGCCCAGGGCCCGGCGCCACCATGGGACCCCCTCCACCTCCCCCTTCATGGCCCTCTCTCCCCAGGCCCCCTCCCGGCGGGGCACGGGCTGGTTCTTCAGGACCAGGCGACCCCCCGCCTCCAGGTCGAAGAAGGGCTTCTCGTAACCGTACTGGCGGGGGGTGACGTTGTCCCAGAGGTCCGTCCAGAGGGTGACGAGGAGGAGGACGACGTCGGGATCCCACCTGCGGCCCTCTTGGCGCCAGAGGAGGTACTCCTGGTCCGTCCCGTAGCCCGAGACGCCCGTGTTGATCACCTCCCAGGACCCCGCCCCCTTTTCCTCGAGGCGGGCCGTGAAGATCTCGTCGTCGGCGACGCCGAAACCCCAGGCGTAGGAATCGCCGAGGACCAACAGGCGCTTCTTCCCCGTTCTGGAAAAGGGATACGCGGGGCCCCGGAAGCCGAAGCGGTTCTGGCGGACGGGGTGGCTGACATCGACCCAGTTAAAGACGTCCGCCACGTCCTCCCTGCCCGCCCAGCCCAGGAGGGGGTCGTAGCGGGTGAACTTGCCCCGTTCCGATTCGTAGGCGAGGTTCATCTTCAGGAGGTTCACGGCGGGGAGGCCCAGGAGGCGCAGGACTACCTCGCCGACGGCGAGGCCGCAGAGGAGGCCGAAAGACAGGAGAACCAGGTACAGAAGGGGCCCGGACCGGTTCTTTTGGTCGCCCCGGACGTTCCTCCCCCTGGCCTTGCCTCCCCTTGCCTTCTTTGCGCCCGTGATCAGGTCCCCCTGTCCATGTATGCCGAGGGGCTTATGCGAGGCGGCGCCTTTTGTCAAGGGCGCAGGGGTCTCCCTTGCGAGTACCCCCGTCACCGTGGTATAAGGCTCATTAACGCCGCCGACGGGCGAGTATCCGCAAAAGGAGGGTGGAATCATGGAGCAGGAGAGCGTCTATCTGAAGAAACCTTGGTTGCGGTCCTACGAGGAGGGGGTACCGGAGTTCATCGCCTACAGGGAGATCTGCCTCCCCGAGATCCTCGACGAGACGGCCGCCCGTTTCGGGCCCAACGACTGTCTCATCTTTCAGGGGACCCGCGTCTCCTTCGCGGCCTTCAAGGACATGGTCGACCGCTTCGCCGCCTGCCTGACCGATTTCGGCATCAAGAAGGGCGACGCCGTGGCCATCCTCCTGCCCAACATCATCCCCTGCGTCGCGGCCTACTACGCCATCCTGAAGATCGGGGCCATCGCCGTGATGAACAACCCCCTCTACTCCGACCCCGAGCTCGAGCACCAGTTCAACGACTCGGGTTCCAAGGTCCTCGTCACCCTCGACGTCCTCGCCAAGAGGATGATCGACCTGCGGCCGAAAACGGGGATCAGGCAGATCGTGACGACCTGTATCGGCGATTACCTGCCCCCCCTCAAGCGGGTCCTGGGCCGGTGGCTCAAGAAGTACCCCTTCGCCGACGTCCCCGGCGCCCGGGACGTCTATTCCTGGCTGGACTGCCTCAAGAGATACCCGCCCCTGGCCGGGGGGGTGAAGTCGTCCTTCGACGACGTGGCCATGTACCAGTACACGGGGGGCACGACGGGGGTCTCCAAGGGGGTGATGCTCACCCACGGCAACCTCAGCAAGCAGGTCCAGCAGCTGGAGGCCTGGTTCCCCAAACTGGGCAAGGGGGGGGAGATCATGCTCGGGGCCCTGCCCTATTTCCATGTCTTCGGCCTCTCCGTCTCCATGAACTTCTCCATCTACATGGGCTGGGCCCAGATCCTCATCCCCCGGCCCCAGCCGGAGCCCCTTCTGGAGGCCATCCGCAACTTCCGGCCCACCTTCGCCCCCCTGGTGCCGACGATGTACATCGGCATGCTCAACCACCCCGACCTCAAGAAGACGGACATGAGCTGCATCAAGGGGGCCTTCTCCGGCAGCGCCCCCCTGCCCGTGGAGGTGATCCACAACTTCGAGAAGGCCACGGGGGGCGTCATCGTCGAGGGCTTCGGGATGACGGAGACGACGCCCGTGACCCACGTCAACCCCTTCGCCGGCGGCGCCCGCAAGGTGGGGAGCATCGGCGTCCCCATCTCCGACACCCTCTGCCGGATCGTCGATCTCGAGACGGGGACCCGGGACATGCCCGTGGGCGAGGCGGGGGAACTCATCATCAAGGGCCCCCAGGTGATGAAGGGCTACAAGGACCGGCCCGAGGAGACGGCCAGCGCCCTGCGGGACGGCTGGATGTACACGGGCGATATCGCCACGATGGACGAGGACGGCTATTTCTACATCGTCGACCGCAAGAAGGACATGATCATCTCGGGGGGCTACAACGTCTACCCCCGGGACATCGACGAGGTCTACTACCAGCACCCGAAGATCCAGGAGGCCTGCGCCATCGGCATCCCCGACCCGCGGCGGGGGGAGAGCGTGAAGCTCTTCGTCGTCCTGAAGGAGGGGGAGACGGCGACGCAGGAGGAGCTCATCGAGTACGGCCGGACGAAGCTCGCCGCCTACAAGCTCCCCGTGGAGGTGGAGTTCCGCAAGGAACTTCCCAAGACGAACGTGGGGAAGGTCTTGAGAAAACAGCTCCGGGCCGAGGAGATGGAGCGGCGCAAGGCCTGAGAAAGGGTCGCCGGACAATGAAGGAGGAGGCGGGGAACCCCCGCCTCTTTTCTTTACAGTTTCTCGACGAAGGCCACTTCCCGGGGTACCTTGTAGGACGAGAGATAACGGCGGCAGTGGCGCATGATCTGCCGTTCGTCGGCCTCGTGGGCCGGGTCCCGGACGATCAGGGCCCGGACGATCTCGCCCCTCAGGAGGTCCTCCTTCCCCTCCACCCGGGCCTCCTTCACCGCCGGGTGCATCCTGAGGACGTCCTCCACCTCCTTGGGATACACGTTGAAGCCGCTGGTGATGATCATCCGCTTCTTCCGCCCCGTGATGAAGAAGTAGCCGTCTTCGTCCATCCTCGCCAAATCGCCCGTGTGGAGCCACCCCCCCCGGAGGACCTCACGGGTGGCCTCGTCGTTGTTGTGGTAGCCCCGCATGACGTTCCCCCCCCGGACGACGAGCTCGCCCTCCCGGCCGATCGGCAGGGGGGTTCCCCCCTCGTCGAGGATCGCCAGCTCCACGCCCGGGATGGGGGGACCGATGGATCCGGGTTTCTGGACGCCGAAGAGGGGATTGACGCTGCAGACGGGCCCCGCCTCGGTGAGGCCGTAGCCCTCCAGGAGGACGGCGCCGAAACGCCTGTGAAACTCGGCGAAGAACTCCACGGGCATGGCCGCGCCCCCCGTGACACAGAAGCGGAGACTGCCGAGGTCGTACCTCTCCGCCCCCTGCTGGAAGACCATGCCGATGAAGAGACGGGGAACGGCGCAGACGTAGGTGACCCTCTCGTTCTGGATGGTGTTGAAGATGCCCTCGAGGGTGAAGCGCTCCATGAGGCAGATGCTTCCCCCGACGCGGAGGGCGGCGAGCATGTTCGTGGCGGCCCCGAAGGCGTGGAAGAAGGGGATGACGGCCAGGGAGCGGTCCTCGGCGGTGCCCCCAAAGACGATCTTCAAGAGGAGGGACTGGCCGAGGAGGTTGCCGTGGGTGAGGACGGCCCCCAGGGGGCGGCCCGTGAGACCGGCGGTGTAGATCATCACCGCCCCGTCTTCCTCTCCGATGGCGACGGGGGCGGGTTTCGCATGGTCGTCGCCGACGAGCTCCCGAAAAGGCGAAGGTTCGTGAAGGCCCCGGGTGGTTACCAGGGTGGGGGGGAAGATCAGTTCGTCGGCGATCTCCCGGAGGCGGGGGGCCGTCTGTTCCTGGGTGATGAGGATCCGGGAACCGCTGTCGGTCAGGAGGTGGCCCAGCTCGTAGGGGGTGGCGAGGACGCTCAGGGTGACGGCCACGGCCCCGATCTTCTGGCAGGCGAAATAGGAGATGGGGAACTCGGGGCAGTTGGGGAGCATCAGGGCGACCCGGTCCCCCTTGCGGACCCCCAGGTTCTGGAGTCCCGCCGCCAGGGAGTCGACATATCGGTGGAACTGCCCGTAGGTGATCCGGTTCCCCTCGTGGATCAGACACACCCGCGGCGCGTGTTGTGAGCACACCTCAGCGATCATCTCGGCCAGACTGTTCATCTCTCTCCCTTCCCTTTTTGTGCAAAGATTTGCCCCCGCGGCGTCTAAGGGGACCAGTAGCGATAAAGATGTAATTTATACCACGTGACATTGCAAGGGTCATTTTCCTTGCCAAGGCGGCCGTTTTCGTATAGACGTCTCTGAGCCCGTGGGCTGCAAGATTTCCCAAGGAGGAAGAATCATGAAACGTTGCCTTCCCATCGCCGTCGCCCTTGTCCTTTGGTTCGTCTCCCCCGTCTTCGCCGCCTCCCCCGTGGGCCTCTGGAAGACCATCGACGACGAGACGAAGAAGGAGAAATCCATCGTCGAGATCTTCGAGCAGGGAGGCCGGTTCTACGGCCGGATCGTCAAGCTCCTCCAGGAGCCGGACGGCGGCAAGAGCAAGCTCTGCACCAAGTGTCCCGCCCCCGACACCAACAGGCCCATGATCGGCCTGGTCTTCCTCAAGGACCTGAGGCCCGACGGGAACGAGTTCAGCGGCGGCACCATCATGGACCCCGCCAAGGGCAAGGTCTACCGGTGCAAGATGGAGCTGGCCGAAGGCGGCAAGAAGCTCAAGGTCCGCGGCTTCCTGGGCGTCTCCCTCCTGGGCCGCACCCAGGTCTGGGAACGGGTGAACTGAGCGGGGACTTGGGGACCGTGGCCGGCGTCATCGACGGCAACGGGATCGCCGGGGCGATCCGGGCGGAGATCCGGCAACGGGTAAAGGATCTTCAGGCCCGAAGGGGCCTCGTCCCGGGCCTGGCCGTCGTCCTCGTGGGGGACGACCCGGCCTCGCGGATCTACGTGGGGCGCAAGGAAAAGGCCTGCGCCGAGGCGGGTTTCCTTTCCCGCACCCTGCGCCTCCCCCGGGAGACCCGTCAAGAGGAACTCCTGGCCGCCATCGGGGAACTCAACGCCGACCCGGCCGTCCACGGGATCCTCGTCCAGCTCCCCCTGCCGGGCCACTTGAAGGCGGCGGCGATCCTGACGGCCGTGGACCCCGCCAAGGACGTCGACGGATTTCATCCCGTCAACGTGGGCCGCCTCGTGATGGGGATGGAGGGCTTCGCCCCCTGCACCCCCCGGGGTGTGATCGAGCTCCTGGACCGGACGGGCGTCGAGATCGCCGGCAAGGAGGCCGTCATCGTGGGGAGGAGCAACATCGTGGGCAAACCCCTGGCGATCATGCTCCTGGCCCGCCACGCCACGGTGACGGTCTGCCATACCCGGACCCGCGATCTGAAAGCCGTGACGAGACGGGCGGACATCCTCGTGGCGGCGGCGGGCCGGCCGGAGATGATCAGGGCCGACATGGTGAAGGAAGGGGCCGTCGTGATCGACGTGGGGATCAACCGCCTCCCCGACGGCCGCCTCGTCGGGGACGTGGCCTTCCCTGAGGTGGCGCCCCTGGCCTCCCACATCACCCCCGTCCCCGGGGGCGTGGGGCCCATGACCATCGCCATGCTGATGCAAAACACCCTCGAGGCGGCCCTC
>ERZ795045.2294-NODE-2294-length-19080-cov-6.686097_pt1 | contig 19080 bp, 25 predicted proteins | sample MGYA00375129_ERZ795045 | MGnify/ENA primary metagenome ERZ795045 (study PRJEB30174, sample SAMN05720166) | activated sludge metagenome | isolation source: anaerobic digester from wastewater treatment plant | place: Japan | collected 2015-05-15 ... | reverse complement strand
AGAGCGGTGTTACGTGGTTAAAGCAGTTGTGGCTAACAGGGGCGGGGTGCCTGACTTGCTGTGCTGTGTTGGTGGCAAGTTTGTGGCTTTTGAGGTGAAGAGTGGGACGGGCAAGGTAACGCCTTTGCAGGAAAGGAATCTTGAGATGATAAAACAAAATGGAGGATTAGCTTATGTTGTGAAAAGTCTGGACGAGGTGAAAAGCATTGTGGCGTGTATCACAAAAGGACTTGACAAAATTTCATTAACACAATAACGCAATTTCACCAATATCATAAATTACCCCGCCAGAAACCCCTATGCCTATCCTTTGCAACACTTTCCAATTTGTAGGCAACACTGTCGCACTCAACCCACCAACCCCAAGCCAATATTCTGCTCCAGCAATCGCATCGGGACTCGGCACAAACATACTTATCCGCACTCGCACCGACTCGCCCGCAACCGCAGCTTCCGCAGCCACGCCAACCGCTGCCACTCCCGCAACCGCATCCGCTTTAACAAGCACGCCATCGCTATATCCCACCAAATCCCACTGCTCAATTTCCACCCCAGCCGTCGCCACAAATCCATCCGCCTCTGTTGCAACAGCTATCGCGGCACCTCCTTTCCTCCCGCCGCGAAGGTGCGGCACCAAATTTATTTCGCTTATGCGATTTGCTCCTATACTTTCACGAACTGGCATCGCTAACCTATCATCTCTATTTCCACTTCTTCATCCCGCAAATTCCATTCAGCACCCAACCAACGCATCTCCGCAACCGCCGGCGCTCCCACCCCAAGCATTTCCGCAAGCCCAAGCACGCGATACTTATATCCTTGTCCAAACCACACAAATCCAAGCGAACCACCTCCCTCAAACCATACGCATTCGTCCGCATCGATTCGCCCTTTTGCCGTCGCTCTCACGCCCACAAATTCACTCGCCAAATACTTTGCAAGCCACTTCATCACACCTGATACCGTCTGGCAACCCAAGCATTTTTCGCTCGGACGACTCGCCGCGAGCATCCTCCAATCATACGTTTCATCAATCGCAGTCGTCGTGCCGTCGCCTCGGTCATACCGAATGCCCTCACACACCCTAATTGGCATCGCCCTGCTAAATGCCTCCGGCTGCTCGAAATACCACAGCCCCGTTGTCCGCACCCATTCACCCAGCCACAACTTGTATTTGCCATTTACGAAATTCGCTGCTTTCTGTTTGTATTCCACCGCCGGCGGCGAATTACTCCACACATTTGCAACGCATAACTCGCCCTCGTTGCGTGAACCGTCCGCTTGTTCGACCCAATTGCCCACATCCGCAAATTCTCCACCACTTGCCACCTCGACATTCGAAACATTCACACGCTTTAGCCCGCTGCCGACAAAGTTTATTTCAAATTGCGAAAATCGCTCAATCGCGACCTCTACAGTTTCGTCAACTGAGAACAGTGGTCGCATCGCAAGCCCGCGACTTCTCCACTCCGCTCGCGCCGCCGACCATTCAGTCAAATCTACGATATAATCCCAAGCTGAATTATATCTCTTTGCAAATCCCGCCTCGTCTCGTTCGTCAAACACTCCAAATGGCAATTCCTGACCATCTTTCACGCAACGCCAGGCAACACACACCCCGTTCGGTGCAAGCTCCCCACCAAGCGAACCACTCCCGCTGTAAATTTGCCTGTAAAATCGCGGCATCACAACCTGCAAATCCCACTGCTCCGCCGAATTTCGCAAAAATTTCCGATAAACTATATTCCCAAGCTCTTTTATTTCATCAGTTAATAATTTCAATGGCACAAATTTAATTTCGTATCCGCTACCAAACGAATTCGCAATTACGTTTCTGCGGCCGTCTTGCGTAAATACAGCCTCGACCACCACATCTGACGACACTTCTTGCTGCGATGCAACCGCCGAGATTGCATTTCGCAACGCACTGAATTTAATCACTTCCAGCACCGCACGCGACAAATCCACCGCTTCCATCTGAATAGTTTTATCGCTCAAATCGAATTTAGCTATTGCGTCGTGTCGCACCATCCCGCTCCACACGTGTCGCCACACATTCACATCCGGCGCCGAATTCTTATTGAACCGAACCCACAACCTCACAACCAAACCCGCTTGTATTGTTCCAAGCACTCCGCCCGCATTCACATTTATCGTCGCAGCCCACAATCTCAGACGTAATTCATTGTATTTTGCATCTTTCGGTATTTCGTCGAGATAAATCTTTATTTTCGCCGTCGGCGACTCTCCGCAACCAAACGGAATTTTCTCATACTTCATCTTAAGCGATTCAAATTCGAGCGAGCCAACCGGCAATTCTGCAATCTCCGGATTTTGTAATTCGCCGTCTCCCGGCGGAATTAATTCGCACCGATAATCCCAACCCGTATTGCGTCCCTGCCATTCTGCTCTGTAAACGTAGCTCATCGCACAACCTTAAATCTTATTTTCACTTGTTTTCTTCCGCTCTCGTAGTCGTCTTCAACAACAACGCTCGCAGCCACAGCCAACGCTTTCCCATCGGAATGAATTGCAAAACTCGAAAAACTGTAATTGCCTTTGTGCAGATAAACAAATCGTTTCGATAAATGACTATAAAGCTCATTCAATTTATGCATATCATCCGGAAACCGATACGGCGCAACTTCACAATCAAACACACGCAACCCCGTTCCGCGATGCACTATTCCGCCAATTCGCTCGTCGGGCTCACGTTCGGAACGCTTTGCACCCATTCCAAGCACATCCACTTTAAGCCAGCTGTCGTCCGTTAGCGGATTGCTTGTGTCCAACGCTTCAAGCGACACGCACCCACTGGCGTCCGGCGCAATATATTCATCGCTACCTTTCAGGCATATCTTCCACATCACAACCTCCGCAATCTTGCTTCTCGCTCAATCGCAATTCTGCGAATAAGTTCGCGGTCATTGACGTCAATCCCAACCTCCACGCGACTATTTATCGTGCGTTTCAACGGCATTCGTGCAATTTCCTGCCTCAAAGATCTAATTTCCAATGCAAGGGCGTCATTGCTTGTATTGTAGAAATTCACATCTTTTTTGGCAATAAAATACTCAACCGCCGGGCGCCCTGTTCGGTTAATCCATTCGAGCAGCTCTTTATTTGCCCGCGTCGCTTTTGCAGTAATTACGCTTTCACCACGCGACAGACGCGCCGGTATGCTGTCGCTCGTTTCTGTCCCCGGCCCCTGCAAATCCACCGCACCCGACCTCAAACCAATCGCCGAGCGTGCATACTCCAACGCTCCATACACCAACGCTATCGCTGCCGTTGCAGCTGCCAATCCGAACGGTCCCATCCAACTCATAAACGCAGCGTAAATTTGCGGAATGTAAGTCAATATCGCTTGCTGTGCAGTTTTAATAAGTGTTCCTAAAATTGCCTTGCGGAACGCCTCGCCAACTTCCACGCCAGCTGCAAGCATCGCCCCGAATGTTGCAGTTGCCACTCCCGCAGTTCCTTCAAGCAATATACTTATATTTTCGCCTGTGCCGGCAAATAATTCGCTCAAATTATCTGCAATATTTTTGCCTTCGCTCTCCAATCGTTGCATATTAGTTGCAATTTGCCGTTGTATCGCAGCAATTGCTGCAGTGTTGCTTGCCTCTAATTGCCCCGCCGCTGCTGCCAATGCCCGTGCAGTTGCAAGCCTGATACGCAATTCCTCACGGCTTGCCCGCTCGCCGGATTTCTTCTTCTGTTCGTCTATTTCATCCATCCGTGCAGCATACTCTCGCAATGTAATTTCTCTCTTCTGCAAGCTTTGAGCAAGCTTCCGTTCCTCGTCCTTATATTTTTCTTTATCTTCCTTGCCAAAGCTATTCAATCGCTCTTCTAAATCGCTAATTTTCGCACCAACAACGTCCAACCCCGCCGTAAGTTGTTCCAGCAACACCCGCGATGCCTCCTCCATCGCACTCCGCAATCGATTTTCTAAACGCAAGCTTTCACGAATATATTTATGCTCAAGCCGTTGCCGTTCCTGCCAATATTTTTCTTGTGCAATCAATTTGCGCGCAATATTATCCTCCGCCATCTCCAGCTCTCGCCGATAGGTTAGCTCCGCCTCCAGTAACGCTTTGCGATATTCATATTCAATCGGATCCGTTATCTTCGTAATCGCAAGCTTCTGCAAATTCACGTCAATTTCTATCTTCCTCGCATCAGCATCTTTTTGCAATTGCTCAATTTTGCCGATAATTTCCTGCCGCGCCTCATCGTCGGTCTCCACCTGCAAACGCAACTGCAAAGCCTCTTCAAGCTGCTTGCTTTTCTTCATAATCTCTTCAATTGCTCTGTTAGCATCCTCGAAATCCTCCCGTTCGTATGCGATTTTTATCTCACCTTCCAAATTCTTTATCTCATCTTCAAGTGCTTTTATGCTTTTTTCTTTATCTTTCCATTCAATTCTTGCCTCAAGCAAAATCACCTTGCTGGTTCTCTGCTGCAATTCGCTTTCCAATCCTTCCACAAATTTTGCAAGTGTTTCCCGCTCTTTTTCGTTTTTCGCCTCAATTTTCTTTGCCTTATCAAGATATTCGGCCACAATCTGCAATCTCTTCTCCTCATATTCCAGCTCTTCGGCAAGCGTTCGGGTCCGCCCACGACGTGCCCGCTCGGCTTCTGCCTCTGCTTCGGCTGCCTCCGCTGCCGATTCGGCACTCTTGCGAGATGCCTGCAACTCTTCTATCTTTTTGCGAATACGTTCATCCGTTTCTTTCCTCACCTCTTTTGTCTTATTATTTTCAGTATTTACAACCTCTTCCGCCGTTTCCTTTGCCTTTTCTTTTTCCAGCTCATCCCAAAAAGTCATCGCTTGCTGTCGCAACCGCCCAAATTCCTGCACCATCTTGAGCATTTTGTATTTTGCCTCTTGCTGCTCCTGCCCCTCCGGTTTCCACGCCTCAATGTATTCTGTCAAATCCTGCAATCTTGCCCGCAATTCATCAACTGTTTTTGCTGAGTAAATTTTATCGAACATCTGATTCATCTTATACTCCATCGCCGAGGCGGTCGCATCCATCGCTCCGAGCCAATTGCTTGTTGCATCGTCGAATACTTTTGCAATATCCGCACGAATTTTATTCGCCTCGATGTAAAGTAATTTTCTGTTGCTCTCAGCGACTCTTCGATCTAACTCGCTCAGTTGCGTCTTCAACTCCCCAATACTATTTGCCGTTTCGTTGCTTTCTGCTTTCAGCTTTTCCAAATTATCCGAAAAGCTTGCTGTTTTATCAATCAACCCCGGATAATTCTTTTCAATCTGTTTTTGCAACGTTTCAAATTTGCGTTGCTCATCCGCCGTCCGCTTCGATTTCTCAGCCAACTGCACGTATTGGTCTATCAAAGTTCGCTTTGCTTCGGCTTGCTTCAAATCATTTTCAAGCGTCTTCTTTTGCTCTTCCAAATAGCTTTTCTCTGCCTCAACGGCTTGTTTTTTCTCTTCAATTGATTCGCTTAGTGCATCTCGCAACGTCATAATTGCCCCAACCGCCAAAGTAACTCCTGCCAGCACCATCCCAAGCGGATTTGTCGCCCACGCTGCTTTCAGCGCATTCGTTGCTGCAGTTGCTGCTGTTGTTGCCGTCGTCTTCGCAAACAGCGACGCAATTAACGTTCTAATTGAATTTACCGCCGTCGCAATCATCTCACGGCTTGCCATCTTCTGCGCCGCAACATATGCCAATACTGCAATAGTTGCCGACTTCATCACCGGCGCAAACTGCCCGCCAAACGCCTGCGAAATCAACTTAATCGCCGTCTGCACTCCACCCAGCACGCCCTCCACGAGCGGCATAAAAGCATTCGCCAGCTCCACAAAAGTCGCCTGCAATTGTGCAATCATCTGCTGCAGCCTTACCTGCACGCTCTCCTGCATCCGCTCAAATGCTGCCTCGGTCGAACCCGTCGCCCCCGCCACTTCTTCGAAAGTCTCGCGGAAACGCTCCACGTCCTTCGTTAGCGTGTCAAACGCTGCTGCCGATTCCACGCTCCCCATCACCTGTCCCGCCTGCACCCCCAACTGCTCCATCGCTCCCCGCAATCGTGCAAGCGTTTCCACCAAACCTTCTTCCCTGAGCGATTCGAGCGATACACCCGCTGCCTTCATCACCTCGGCAAAATCCTGCCCCGGCTTCTTCATCTCTGTCAGCAACGCATTAAGTTTTGTCGCCGCCCGCGACGTCGGAATACCGTTCGCCGTCATCAACGCCAACGCTGCTCCCACAGCATCGAGCCCAACCTCGGCACTTGCTGCCGCCGGCACCACTTGCGAAAGCGACGCCGAAAGCTCCGGTATCGTCGTTTTGCCCAAATTCACCGTATTAAATAATATGTCGCTATATCTCGCTGCCTCATCTGCCGATGCTCCGTATGCATTAAGCATACTCGATAGCACATTGACGCTATTGCCAATTGTCTCCATACCTCCAACCGAAAGCTTCACCGCAACATCCGTAAACTTCTTCATCGCCTGCTCGCTCGGCTCCACTCCCGCCGATAGTGCTTCATACATCGCATTCAGCATCTCATTTGCTGCTATCGGCACGCTCCGGCTCATTTCCACCGCCATCTGCTTAAACCGTGGCGCCAGCTCCTCCGCTGCCCCGCCAAGCGTGCGTATCCGCTGCGTCGCCGTGTCAAATTCCATAAAACTTTTCACAAACGTGTCAAATCCCGCCTGCGCCCCAAGAGCCAAAAGTCCAGCCTTCAGCACTACGTTCATCTCTTTCAGCCGATCAACCATCCCGCGAGGCTCTGCCCGCTCAAGGGCTCGTTCGAATGCCTCCGCATCTCGCCGCGCTTCCCTCAATGCTCGCTGCGCCTGCTCATACTCCACGCTCTGACGTCGCCCTGCCATCTCAAGCGACGCCACCATCTGCCGCGCCATCTCGTATGCCGATTGCGCCGCACTACGTGCCCGTGCGAACCCTTCAGCTATCGATTGTGCAAACCCGCCAGCCGACTGCTTCGGCACGCTTAAATTTTCCATTTGCTTTTTTAACTCGGCTAACTTATTTTTAGCCTCGTCGGTTATTATCTTTATGGTTAATTTTATGTCCCGCATATTCGATCAACTCGTTGAACTTGCCTGGATGATTTTTAAATTCATCATGTGGGTTCTCATCGTTATGTTTGTTATCGGTGGTATGTATTCACTCATTCGCGATTTCATCAACTCCTTTTGAGTGCCAGCTCGAGCGATAGCAAATTATACACATACGAAGGGAGCACCTCCCGATACAAATATTCAAATTCAAAGATGCTCCCTCTTGCAAGCTGCCAGGCAACCACCGCCCCGGCATCCACCACTTCGTCGTCCGTAACCCGCAACAATTCCGCTACGTCTTCGCCCCGCTTCTCCGCTACCGAAAAAACGGGTCGCAACAATATTTCCTCGCACCTCTCATCATCTCGCTCCGCCTCGCGTGCGAAAAAATCTAAATGCTTCCTCCAATGCAACCGCATCTTGCTGTTGCCAAAATTCACTCGTCCATTCGCTTTCAAAATCACTTCGCAGCTCCTCAGGCACCCCGTCGGCTATCGCCTTGAAATACCTTACTGTGAACTCATCCGTTAGCCTCTCCACTTCCGCCGCCTTGTCCACTATCTGCCTCGCATCATCTCCCGCATCCTTATAAAGCTCATCAATCGCTTGCGCCCGCTCCACAAACTCTGACGTAAGTTTCCGCACAGCCTCCCGGCGGGCGAACGACGGCACACCAACTCGCACCTTCCATTCATTCCCATTTTTTCTCAACACTATTTCTTCCATATCGCTATGCCGGTAAATTCATATACTTACGAATATAGCACTTCTTTGCCGGTATCGTTTCAGCTACCGTTACATTCACAATATTTTCGTCGAACATCGCAGCTGCTATCTCTACAGCCGCCGCATTCTTTACGCCGTTGAACTCAAACGATGGCTTCGAGTAATTCTCTCCGCTTGTCTCAAAGCTCCCAGACGCTGCCGATATCTTTCCAACAGCTGCTATTACAAACCTTTTTGTACCGCCCGCGAGCGCATTCGTATTCAAATAGCTCACCGCAAGCACAAGCTCGCCATCATCTCCCGCCGAACCTCCAATTTTAGTTCCGTCCTCCAGCGTTATTTCCTGTCCAGACGTCTCTTCGGCTGCCGTTGCTACCTTATCTAAAAACGCCCATATCGTCTCGCCACCCTCATATTGCTCGAAACTTATCTTCACAGTCCCATCCTCCTGAAACTGTGGCTTTGTCGAGCCTATCAAACCAGACAGTTTCAAAGCTCTCGCAGCCGTCGTCGGCGTCGCCGCCACCGTATCGCCCAACTGGCTCAATATCTCGTAGCCACTCCCATCTGATTTTTTTCTCAGCCTGTAAAAATCGCATTGATTGCGACCACCTTTGATTACTCCCATCTTTGCCTCCTTTATTTATTGTTAATAAAAATACCTTTCATTTTCATAGTTATGATCCACAATCAAATCTATTGGTGTCATTAAGACCATATTGGGATCCCTCGCTGTGTTCGCCGTGCTCTGTCCCCTCACGTATAAATATCCTTGTCCCGAAATCGACCAACTCCCATCGCAAACTATATTTGTATCAGATAGTAACAAATAACTATCTTGCGTGCAAATTATTCCTTCAGCCGTGTTAGCATTGATAAAGCAATCATAAAACGCAACTCTTCCGTCAATCACATTCACACCAAAATTTATAGTGCAGTTATGAAATCTTGCTTTCCCGCTCAAAAACGACTCAGCCTCCACAACGCAATCGTAAAAGCTAACATTCGCATCCTCTCCTGTAACCAAACCATTGGTTATTTTTGCACCCCAAATATTATAGAATGCCTCACCAATATTACATTGATAAATCTTATTCGCATAAATATTAAATCTCATAGCAATACCATTTGCATTTATAATATCTATCGTGTTTGCAAACACTTGATAGTAGCCTTCATTTGCGTTTTCCGTCTCAATCTCGCCGATATAATAAGCAAATACCGTTACATCTGGGGTGCAGCCATCTATCAGGCATTTTGTCAATTGTTTCACATAAACTTCCGCTCCCTGCTTTATTTTCAGCGTTCCACCGAGTGTCGCTCCCTGAGCCATAATAGATACAAATCTATTAAATTCTAATTCGCCCGTCCAGCTATAAACTCCCGGATATATCACTATCAATGGTTCTCTCCCCGAAGGCAAACCGTTTATCTCTTGCTCCAAAAGCTTTAAATTACTCCAATACTGCCCCGAATTCTGAATAAATGAAGGGCTCACATAATACACATTTTGCGGGAGTGCTGCTCCTGGCAGCGCTGCCCACTGCCCCTGTCCGTTTAGAAACAAACTCGGATTATTCGGCAATTTGGGACAGAAACCGTGTCTTTGGATCGACACGTTCCAGTCCAATTTATCACTCAAAGATAAATCATCTTCCGTGATAGATTGGTCTTTTACTTGAATGCCCGTAATCCTCGTAAGTGGCATCCTACGACCTCCAATATGTTACCAAGATAACATCCCCAGTCTTAGGCGCCTGTGCAAATGTTATCGTGTTCCCGCTTATCGTATAATCATTCCCGCTGCCAGCATTCTGCAATATACCGTTCACAAACACCATCTCTGTTCCAGAAATCGGTATTGATGCTAACGCAAAATTCGTATTCGAACCATTCACCGTTCCACTCGGCACTTCCCGGCATACATATTTCGAACTGTCAAGTTTATTGTTGAATATGCTCCAATCAGCAGCGGTTAAATACCCCGCTTGGTTTGACGTAGCTGGCTGGTTAGCTATCGTATATGCCCCAAGCGACAGGTGGTATCGCTCCGTAACAGTTCCACCTTGAATGTTCGATAAATTGTTGTGCGCGTTGATATTGCTGTTGATTTTGACCCAACGACCTGGATTTGGTAGCGTAACGTTATTTGGTTTCACAACATCCTCGTCGTCGGGAGTTAGCGTTGACTGATGGTCGTAACGATACAAACCAACATCTTCAACCAAACACATCCATTTGTCGTCGCTCGCCCCGACTGTTATCGCTTTCAAGTCATTTACGCTCTGCACCGGAGCCTTCAAACCTGCCGATAGCCCCGCAACTGCGTTATCCAACTGCGATTTAGTTACCGCATCGTTCGGGTTCGTGCCAGCTGCTAAGTTTATTATCTTATGCGATACCAAATTCAGATCGCTGTCAATATTAAGCTGTGTCGAGCTTCTTACCTTTGTTTGCGCCATATCTATACCTCTTTTATATATTTCACAATCAAATCGTCTCCCGCAATTGGTGCCTCGCTTAGCGTAATAATCTTTCCGTTTACCGCGAAATGATCCTCTCGCACCAACCTTAATCCATTCAAAAACACCTCCACGCTCGCCTCTACCATTTCCTCGCTCGCCTCGAACACTTTATTGTTTCCATCAATCACTCCCACCGGCTTCTCCTCCCGTATCAATTCCGCAATTGGCACAATCACCCTTTGCGGTCGCCCATTTTCTATTTTTACCAACTGTATATACATTCACTTTACCGACCTTGCGATCAAATAACCAACCACCGCAGTTGCAAAATGCGTTGCAACCTCTTCATACCACTTCTTCCTTTCAAACCTCACCTCAACCGTTTGCTCCCGAACCAGCACAGTCTGCAATGTATCAGCCCGCTTTCTCAATTCTACCGAAAGCAAATGCTCCGGAAATCTGTATTCTACACTCAAAGTGTCTCCCGCTGCCACCGTATCCATTCGTGCCACAAACGGCTGCGTCCGCACCACACTATCCTGCACAAATGCAACCTGTGCTCGCCGTTTCACCACTACCACCGGCTTTCGCACAATTTGCACCTGCACAACTGTGTCCCGCTCCACTCGACGCTCCGCCAACTGCCGCTCCAACCGCTCCATCTGCTCTTCCAGCTTACCCTGCTTGCCCTTCTGCACGCTGTAAAACACACTCCCAAGCCATCCCGCTGCCACCAACAGCACAAGCAACAGCAGTAATATCAATATTTCTCCTCTTCTCATCCACCACCTCTTTTTTCTCATCCGACGACTTTGAGCCATCGAATGAGTTTATTTCGGTTAGTCCAATTCTACCTTCGTAAAATGCGTTATCCTAAACTCATGCAAATTTGTTATCGCTCGCCTTTTGCGAAATACTCCCTCTTCTTTGCCTTCCCTTACGTTTCCCTCCACTGTTTCCCCGCTGCTGCCACTCCACCGCACAACTATCCCAACGTGCCCGCCATACGTATCTCCTCGTTTCCACACCACCAGCCAGCCCGGCTCCACTTGCCGATAACCCTTTGCCACCTGCTTTGCCGGCACGCTCCCTTTCACTATAAACTTCTGCGCCAGCCCGCTCCTCACCCGTGGCTCCGTCGCTCGCGCCGCATCCAACACATACGACACAAATGCCGCGCACCACGGATCGCCCGCTCTAAGCCCCACACTCCGCTGAAACATCTCAACTTCACGCCCGGCGTTGCGTCCGCTCTCCCGCACCCATAGCCATCGGGTGGCTTCCTCCACCACCCGACTATCCGACCAGCACGGCTGCCGCAAGCACAAGCAAAGCAACAGCAACCAGAAATACCGCATACGCTAAATTCCCCTCTCGTAATTCTTTCACTGTATCTATATCTTTCATCACATACCTATCAAACGCAACAAATACCGACACAAACGCTGCCACTACCGCCAGCGCCTCGCCCCACGCAGCAAACGCTGGCGCAAGCAGCAGCAACCCCACCAACACCAACAGCCCTGCTACACCTATTGTCAATATATATTTAATCGCGTTTTTCATCTTTCGCCTCCAATTTTATCAGCCTTCCCTCGTGGTCAAATATCGCTTGACTGTGATTAGTTAGCGTCTCATATATATCCGTGTGATCAATTTCGTTCGTTCTCATCCGCTCCTCCATCGTAGACACCGTCGAGTGCGTCTGCAGCACCACATCGTAAATCCTCTTCATCACATACGCTATCACCGCTGCCATACCCGTTATCAGTCCGCCCAAAGCCCACATCATCGCATCATCCATCTCCGCCTCCTACACTTTAATATTACGCACTCTCAGCACACTCATCGGATCCTCTATCTTCCAGGCAGCTCGGATTTCCCACTTCTCACGTCCCGATTCCTTATTCTCTACGTGATCGTAATCCATCCAGTATAACCCAGAGTTTGTTACAAGCGAAGTCCTTCGCTCGCCCGGCGACATTATATAAAGTGATGTAGTCTCATTCTTTGGCGTTGTATCAGTATCATCCGGCTCGCTGTTCGTTATCGTTCCATCTAACACACGTATCATCGGTATCCCGTTGAATGTTGCCACAGGCACACCAAATAAATCTCGTGTTTCGCCCAATATCTGCTCTTTTCTCGCAATTGTCCACATTCTCGCATATAGCGACGTGTTCATCACTAAACCAAGTGGGTTATCCACTTTCACAATCTGCGCATACAAATATTCTACAAACTTCCCGTAATTATTCGCATTCGTCAAGTCGCAACTCTTCGCCGTTCCGCCTACCGCCTCCTGTGCGTTCGCAAGTCGTGTCGTGCCCGTGTGTCCCGGCAAATCACTACCACTAATTATGTTTCTTAGCCCCTTTATCTGATTATTCTGCCCCGTGCCCTCAAACAGTAATTTTTCATACCCAACTGCAAACGCTTTAAGCCTTACTTGCAACTCTTTCGCAAACCACGCATCCACATCTCGCAAACCACGACGCGCGTCAGCCAAATGCGATATATCTATATCCACACTCCCGCCGTGCATCGCAAGCTGACCCGTTAGCCTCGTTCCAGGCGCCGCATTCAAAGGCGTATAACTTCCTCCAATCCCTCGAGCGTCAATTGTTGCCAATGCTGTCGCAACCGGCAGCCAATCAAATACAGTTGCGTCTTCTTCCCAGCCAGACGCCGTCTCTAAAAAGGCAAGAAATGGACTACTCTGCAATACCACTCCAAGCCCGTCCCTGCCTCGTCCCGATGGACTATTAATTGTCGATAGATCTCTTAACGTTGCCATTCGTTCCCTCCTAATTTATTGGTATTTTTGCTACATACTGTCGAAATCCTTCCCGCAGTGCTCCGCCCACCCTCGTGGTCTTCGCCTGCTCCTCCGGCGCCGGGCGTGCCTTCGCTTGCTTCCGCTCCTGCGCCTCAATTATCTTCTCAAGCAGCACCACCGCATCATCATAATTCGCCTCAAGCAACTTCCGCCACCGTGCGACTGCCTCGTTGTCCTGCGGTGCTATCGCCGCCGCCTTCATTGCTCGCTCCAACGCCTCTTGAACCTTCTGCTTCTTCTTACGCTCCGCCTCCTCGGCAGCTGCTACCTTAGCAGCCTCTCGCTCTCGCTTCTCTTGCTCAAGCAGCTTCACAAGCTCGGCATATCGCTTCTCTTGCTCCGCAAGCATCCGCTTCAGCTCGTCCACCGCTGGCTTGCCTTCCGGCTTCCCCTCCTCCAATCTTTCAGGCTGCTGCAGAGCTTGCTTTTCCATTTTCTCAACTTCTTCCATTTTCGCTCCTTCTTTTTTTCTCTTATGCAAATTTGCCAACCGCAACCTTTATATTTCCGATAAATGCGCTATTGGCAATATTTTTCAGCCTTTTCACTTTATTTTTGTCCTAAAAAATGGTGTCGCTATGTTCTCTATTGCTGATATAAAACACTTGATTAATCCCGCAGTCGAGCGTGCACTTTCGCAAAATAATTTCTTTCCGGCAGCCCGACGCAACGCCCTCGACGTCATCAATAAAACCTTAGGTAGCAATTTTACCGAATCGTCATCGCCCTCGCCAGCCGACACTTGGCTCGCTCTTCCATTTGCCTGGCTCGTAGAATTCTTCACCCTTTCCTACATCTCAAACCCGTCCGATGAATTCCGCCAACGCGCCGAATTCAAATACTCGGAAGCTTTGCGTCTTCTAAAATCCTATGCTAACGCAAATCCATCCAAACCCGCCCGTTGTGCCGAAATCGAAGGAATCACAAGCCTATGACTCTCGACGAAATTCTAAATACTGCCGTCTCCGCCATCTCCGACAATGCCTCGGCTCTCGGGCTCTCATCCGTCGAAATCGGTCGCCCCGATTTTACCCCGTCAGTCGTCCCTTTCGCTCTCGTCTTTCTGGAACCGCTCGAGCTAAACCTGCTCGAAGACGCCCTGCCACTGCGTCGCACACGCTTGCTTACTTTCGTCGGCACCACCTTCGCCACCATAACCCAATCCATCACCATCTGCGAAGATATCTTTACAATCTACAAATCAATCTTTACCGACTCCATTACCAAAGCACGCCTCACCATCGATTCCTACTACGGCGATCTTGTTGTTTCACTTCTGGAGCTTGAAATCATCTATGAGCCGCAAACCCAAAGCCAAACAGCTTAGCTTCTCGCTAAAACAAAAAATCGGCATCTACAAGGAACGCAACCCGCGCGCATCCATACGCTTCATTGCCGAACTCTTCGACGTTACATACAACCAGGCACGCCGCGCCATCACTCAATGGAAACGCGGTGAACTCCGCAAAACCAAACCTCGCACCAAACTTAAAAAAATCGAAGAAATTCGTGCCGAACTCACACCCGACGAAACCCTCGAGCGTCAGTTCCATTTCGCCGTCGCTCAACTCGAATCCACCGCCAACCTCGCTGCCGACGAACGTATTCGCCTGCTCGAATCCCTCTTTTCTATGCGCAAAATCCTCCAGAATATCCGACTCGAAAGCCACATCAAACGGGTCGATGCAGGCGTCATCAAAGAAATTGTCCGCAAATACGAACCCAACGCCTCCGATGACGACGTTATTAAAATTTACCTTGAAGCGGTGGAAAGATGGAAACTTCAAGCCAACTAAATTTCTCCCGGTTCGATATCGTTATGAACCGCTACCGCCAGGAAATCGAAGATAAAACCCGATTCTCCTCTGTTTCACCATTTGCCGATAGCGAAATCCCCCAAGATGAACGCCTTCGGCTTGCTTTAAAAGACTTTTGGCAATTCGACCAAATTTATTTTACCAAGGAAATGTATTCCGATGGATATTCAGCCCCCTCCCGCTTCCACAAAGAAATTATCCGCATCGCCTCCCGCCCAGGCATCCAGGTCGTCCTCGGTCCCCGCAAACACGGCAAAACCGCCACAGCAAAAAAATTTCTCGTCTGGCTCCTGCTTTCGGGCAAAGTCAATTTCGCCGGCACACTATCCCAAACACTAACTACAAGCAGAAATATCTTGACCGATATTTTTTCTTTAATCGCCGACAATCGCCGAATTTTGCACGATTTCGCCCCCGAATTCGACGAAGCAAACCAAGACCAGCTTACTTTCTCGGCTCGCAATATCGACAAGAAAATCCGCCTTATGGCTTTTTCCGAGGGTCGCTCGGTGCGTGGTGCTACTCGATTGTTCGACCGCCCTCAATTCATCTTATGCGACGACCTCGAAACCCGCCAATCCCCACTCGGCGACGAACAAACCACTGCCCGCCTTCGCATGCTTTCCGAAGCCTTCCACTCGCTCTCGTCTAATGGAACTATTTTGGTGCTCGGCAATAACTTTGACGAACGCTGCGCCCTCAACAAACTTCTACAAGAACAAAACGACGGCATCCTGCCCGCTCATATCAAAGTCCACGTGTTTAGGGCTTGGGACAACCACCATCCGCTCTGGCGCGAACGCTTCCCAGCCCGCTCCGCCGACGAACTCCGCCAACTGCTCAAAGTTTCCGACCAAGCCGAATGGCTCGCCGAATTCCAGCAAACGCCAACTGCTCCCGATGGCTTTATTTTTAACCGACTTAACCCATTGCCAACTTACTCGTCGTTGCCCGCCGATGCTCGTGGGGTGATTTATTGCGACCCTAACCTTGCCAAAAAAGGTAGGGGAGACTCCACCGCTATCGTATCGGTGCTTTATTCACCTAATTTGGATAAATACTACGTCGAAATGCCAGTTTGCCGCTCGTTTTCCGATAGCAACGCACTTTTAGACGCTGTCTTGAAAATGCGTTCCAACCGCACCCGCACAATCGGTTTCGATGGGCACGTCTCCCAAGAATCAACTTGGACTAACAACGTTCGCAATTACTGTAAAATCAACAACACTCCATACCCGCCAATCACTTATTGCCGATACAACACCGACGAATTGGCAAAAAATATCCAAGGCAGCTGGAACGAAGGTAGGATACTTTTGCCCGAAAACATTTCACAAACCGACGATGGCAAAAGATTTCTAACACAAATTTTTGCCTTCGCAGGCAAAAAAAAAAGCCCACCTCGCCGACGACGCACCCGATGCACTCATCTGCGCCTTCGAATTGCTTCACCAACGCAACCTCGCCACGCCTCGCTCCGCAGCTCGTAGCAAAATTACTGTCATCAACGAACATTTTTTCTAAGGAGACTAAAAAATGAATTTACGCTATCCATCAATCCAAGAACTCTACTCGGCGATCGCAGCTGCCAACCGCCCATTCGATGAATCAGACTGCCGTCGCCTTGCCGAATTCTGCACACTTATACAAATTAAGAATTCACGCCTCCGTGGACACATCCTCACCCGTCGCACAGCAATCGAATCCTGGGGCTGGCACCTCACCGGCTCTGCTGCCGACGATGCCACTCAAAGACTTTCGGCTATCATCCCTCTTATCATCCGCTCCCGTATTAATACGCCATTCTACGGCTCCACAGTCGCCCGCATCCGCTGGCAACTTACTGACCACGGTCGCCAACCCCTGCTCGACGAACTCATCCCACCCGAGCGAATCCTTGCCACATCTCAAAATCAAGCGCGTATTATTTCGGATAACAAAGAAATTACCGTCTCTGCCGACGAACTCCTCTACGACGACGGCGACCTCCTGCAATACCTCATCGAAACCGACTCCGAACACTTCCGTGGCGGGCTTCTCGCAAGCGTCGCCATCAACGAACTCCTCCGCGTCGAAATCCTCGAAGAATGGATCGCCTGGGCTCGTAAGCAAAAAGGTATCATCCAAGGAATCGACCGTGGCGCCGACACGCAAGAACGCGCAGTCGCCGAAGAAGCTCTCCGAAACCTGCTCCGCCATAACTACATCATTTCTTCCGACCTCGTCGAATTCCAATTCCACCAAATCGCTAACGCCCATAGTGGCTCCGCATTCAAAGAAATCATCTCCGAACTCAACAACGCAATCGCTATCGCCCTGCTCGGGCAAGCTAATACCGCTGAACTCCCACGTAATGGTGGCTCCCGCGCTGCCCTCCAGGTGCAACGCCTCGTCTCAGCCGACATTATGTATGCCGATGTCCTCGCCACCGAAAACCTTATCAACTCCCAAATTATCCAACGCGACTGGGAACTCAATACCGGACGCACCGACCCAGCACCTTACTTCTTCCGCATCCAACTCGAAGAAGAAGCCGACTACGAAGCTAACGCCGCCGTCATCCGCGAAGCTATCTCCGCAGGAATCCCACTTAAAAAATCCGAAGTTTACCAAAAACTCGGGCTCACCCAACCTTTAAATGATGATGATATAATGAGCGTGAATTATGGAGTTTAGCCGTGAAATAATGAATAAAATAGCAATTCGCACTATCAAATTGCTGCACGAGCAAATCGAACGCGGATACGATGCGGATGGCAATCGTTACGAATATTCAACCAAGCCATTCGCTCGCCCCGCCGGTGGCATAGTGCGATTTCGTGAATTCGCAAAAAAAGCTCAAAAAGATGGGCTTCTGCGATATTTTACTAAAAAACAATCAAAATGGGTCGTCTTCACAGGTGGATATAAATCGTTTAGAGCGCTCACAGGTCGCAACCCAAATGGTGATTTCCTCGAATACACCGGCGAAATGCTTTCTTCTCTTACCCACCAAATTAACAATAACGAAATCACCGTAAGCTTCTCCTCTCGCCGCGCTGCCGAAAAAGCCTACTACTTAAATGTAACCGGCGCCGGCAAAAGCCGTAAATTCTGGAAATTTATGGGATTGACTGATAAAAATGAAGGTATTTTAGCAGATTTCGCTGGCGAGATCTTCGCCCGCAATATTAATATTTTGCAAGATAAAGATAAGATAGGAGTATTTAAGCTTCAATAAATGGGCTCCACCTTGCCCGAAAACGCCACCCACCTGTGCCTGCAATTCCACCCGCCACAAAAATACTCCACCGCCAAACCTTGGCCGTTATCCATCGCTCGTATCTCCTCTATCGAATATACCTTCCCAACCCGCTCCCGACAAAACGGACGCGCTCCCGCTACCGCTCCCATATACCTAAAATACTTAACCCCACTTTCCAAAGACCTCTCCATCATTCCCTGACGTCCTATCCCTATCCGTATTGTGTTTTGCAAAGTGTAGTAATGCTGCTGCTTTGCCCGACCCAACCGCTCAAGCCGTCGAGCCACCTCTCTGTCGCTTTCGTTTCGCACTATCGCACGCCTTACAATCTCAAACATCTGGCGGTCGAACCCCTCACGCAATCGCACCACATCCTTCGCCATTTCCTTTATTGCACTCGCCGGCAAAAATCGCTCCTCCACAAACCGCTCCATCTCTGCCTTCGCCTCCGCCCGAATCGCTTTCTCCACCTCCCGCTGCAACGCCTCGTCTATCCCCATCAAAAACCCAATCTTCGCTACCTCCGCCTTCACCTCAGCAGCCCGCCCCTGGCGCAAAAGCCGTCGCACCGCCTCCCGCACCCGCTTTATATAATCTCTAAACCTATCCATTCCTTATCGGCTCCATCACAGTCCGCAATCTCTCGCCATCCCACCGTGCCTGCGCCACAAGCCGCGACTCGCCAAAATACACACTCCCACACTCCGCACACAGCAACTTCCGCAAATCCCCATCCAACGCCACCACCACACGCCTTCTCTCCGACGAATATCGCCTGTTCCGCCACACCCGCACCACATCAAATTTCTCGCTCCCGCACTTAACACATTGCATTATATACCTCCTCCAATTTCTCAGCAAACGGATAATTTAAAGTGTAAAAATTGTTTAATTTCTTTAAGGCAAATATAATATAGTTA
>ERZ795045.2290-NODE-2290-length-19096-cov-8.945276_pt1 | contig 19096 bp, 17 predicted proteins | sample MGYA00375129_ERZ795045 | MGnify/ENA primary metagenome ERZ795045 (study PRJEB30174, sample SAMN05720166) | activated sludge metagenome | isolation source: anaerobic digester from wastewater treatment plant | place: Japan | collected 2015-05-15 ... | reverse complement strand
CATAAAAACCTCCTTAACAAAAAATTATTTTCTATATATTAATCACAAAATTTTTGAAAAAATCCTTTACAAAATTTAAGAAAAAAATTAAAAATTTTTGCCTAAAAATAAAATCACACCCATTATGGGTATATCACCATCAGAAAATGTAGATTCTACTTAAAATTTTTTAAATATTATTTTTGATATATCTTATTTTATCTTTTTTAATTGATATGTTTTCTCTTTGTCGAGTAAATCATTTAAACTGGAATTTTTTATTAAATTTATAATATTTTCTGTTGTATCAGTAATCAAGATAGAATTAAACTTATTATCCACACTTCCCTGAAGTTTATTCTCCAGTATTGCTTTTTTAATAAAATCTTCATTGAATAGACTTATTATTAAAGTACCATTTTTAATTTTATAATGAGAAAAAATGTAATCATCGCCTCTTTCAATTAGACTATGTCCCTCTCTCTGTAAGATTTTTATATTAAAATATCTCTCTCTATCTATTTCAGAAATATAGGCATAACAATAAAGTATCTCTTCACTTTTAAATTTACTATCAAATACTATTAACTCATAAGATTTATCATTATTTCTAAAAATTAATAAATATCCGCTCTCTTTCTCTTTTAAATTCTTAAATTGCCATAACCCGATTAATTTATCATCACTTATAGCATCCTCAATTTTACCAAGAGGATTTTTTGATGTTAACAAACATGAATTTAAAAATATTAAAATAGAAACAATATAAAGTATTCTTTTCATTTAATCTAACTCTTCTTATTTTTATTCTTAATATAACTTAGTGTCCCACCTGATATTAAAATTTCTCTATCTCTTTCTGATAATTCATAATTAAGTTTTATCTCTCTATTATTAACAATTGCTTTTAACTCTTTATTATTTTTTAACACATCAACTATATCTAAAATAGTAATCATATCCCCTTCATTAATTAGATCATAATCCTCTGGGTTTGCAAATGTTAAAGGAATTATACCAAAATTTATCAAATTAGCCTTATGAATTCTTGCAAAAGATTTTGCAATTACAGCCTGAATTCCCAAGTATCTTGGAGCCAGTGCTGCATGTTCTCTTGAAGATCCTTGACCATAATTTTCTCCACCAATTATTATCCCTTTTTTAGCCTCTTTTGCTTTTTTATAAAAATCTGGATTTATACTACTAAATGTAAACTCACTTATCTTTGGAATATCAGATCTATATGGCAATACCTTTGATCCTGCTGGTAAAATATGATCTGTTGTAATGTTATTGCCTACTTTTATTATAACCTTTACAGCAATGGTATTCTCCATTGGTAATTGCTCTGGTAATTGCTTAATACCAGGACCTCTTCTTATTGTTACCTCTTCTGGTTTTATTGCCGGTGGAATAATCATTCTATCATCAATAATAAATTCTTCGGGAAATACAAATTCTGGCATTTTATCAAGATATTCTCTCGGATCAGCAATATATCCCATGATAGCAGAAATAGCAGCAACTTCTGGACTAACAAGGTATACCTTTGCATCCTCTGTTCCACTTCTACCTTCAAAATTTCTATTAAATGTTCTTAATGAGACACCGCCAGAATTAGGAGCCTGTCCCATTCCAATGCAAGGACCACATGTTGTTTCTAAAATTCTTGCACCTGCGTCTATTAATTTAGTGAGAGTACCGTCTCTTGAAATCATTGATAAAACCTGTCTTGAGCCAGGGGATATCACTAAAGATACATTCTTATTAACAACCTTTCCTTCCAATATTTTACCAACATACCATAAATCTCTATAACTCGAATTAGTACAACTCCCTATCGCTACCTGATCAATCTTTGTGCCGGATAATTTATTAACCTCTTCAACTGCATCTGGGGAATGAGGTTTTGCAGCATAAGGAACTATTTGAGAAAGATCTATTTCTATTATTTCATCATATTCTGCATCATTATCAGCCTCTATCTTTACAAAATGATTTTCTCTACCTTGCCTTTTTAAAAAGTCAAAAGTAGTCTCATCAGAAGGGAATATTGAAGTCGTTGCACCTAACTCTGCCCCCATATTTGTGATAGTTGCTCTTTCTGGTACACTTAAAGATTTTACACCATCTCCAAAATATTCAATAATACTTCCAACCCCGCCCTTAACTGTCTTTATTTTTAATAAATATAAAATTATATCTTTAGCAGAAACCCAATCATTGAGTTTTCCTGTTAATTTTACACCGATTACTTTTGGTACCTTTAAATAAAAAGGCTCTCCAGCCATAGCACAAGCAACATCCAGTCCCCCAGCACCGATTGCTATCATCCCCATACCACCAGAAGTAGGGGTATGAGAATCTGATCCAAGAAGAGTCATCCCTGGCTTTGCAAATCTTTCAAGATGAACCTGATGACATATACCATTGCCTGGCTTTGAAAAATATATTCCATATTTTGACGCAACACTCTGCAAATATAAATGATCATCCATATTTCTAAAATCTGTCTGAAGGGTATTATGATCAACATAGCTAACAGAGATATCAGTCTGCACCCTATCCAATCCCATTGCTTCAAATTGTAAATATGCCAGTGTTCCTGTCGCATCCTGAGTAAGTGTCTGATCTATTCTTATTCCTATTTCACTCCCTTTTTTATATTCACCTTCTATTAAATGTATTTCTAATATCTTTTGTGTTAAAGTTTTCCCCATTTAAATTTCTCCTCACTTTATTTTGGAATTGAGTATATTAAAAATTTAAATTTTTGTCAAAAAAAATATTATGATGAATCAATACAGGATGTAATTTTGTTTTTAACTAGATGAAAAGATAGATTTATCCTAGAGATAAATTTTGAGTAGTAAAGATAAATGTGAAAAAATTAAAATAAAGTGCCAATTTTAAAGAAATTTGATCTCTAAAAGTCTAAATTTTGAGTCAAAAGTAAGCAGGAAATACTGGTCGGGGTGAGGAGGGCGGGGGATATCAGGCGACACAATCTTACCTCTTTCTTTCTTCACAACCACAGCCTTCCTTTCTCTTAACTCCCCAAGTTTATTTTTTAGCCTCTCAATTTTATCTTCAAAGTGTTCTTCACCAAATGTCTCCACCCCAAGAAAATACTCCTCCAATATCTCCCTTACAAGCACAGCCATACTGAATGTATTTAGATGGCTATGAATTAACTTTAATTGATTGTATAGCTTTTTAGGAAGATATACTCTTACTCTATGCGTTGCACAGACTATTGGATATTCTTTTTCTCTTCTTTTTTCTTTGAGATGCTTTTTTTCAAGAATTGGTATAATCTTTTTAAAGATCTCTCTCATTAAAAAAGAAAGTGAGATAGATTTCTTTTTTGCTAAATTTTTAATTTTTTCTAATAAAGATTTATTTATAACAAAATCATACTTTTCCATATTTTTCCTCCTTACAAAAAAATTGTTTTCTAATTATTAATCACAAAATTTTTGAGAAAATCCTTTACAAAATTTAAGAAAAAAAATAAAAAAAATCACTTTGGTTTTTAACTAAAAATATAATCTTTTGACAAAATAAAAGATTTTATGTATAAACTTTAAAAAATTAAGGAGAATAATATGTTTGATAACTTTATAAATATATGGAGACCAGATAACTATCATGGACATAACAAAAGGTATAATTTTTTTGAAGGTTGGTATTATAAACTAATAACAGAAGATAGAAAATATGTTATTGCAATAATTCCGGGTATAATTTTATCTAAAAAAGACCCACATTCATTTATTCAATTTTATAATGGAAAAGAACTTAATGCTTTTTATTTTAGATATAGTAAAGAAGAATTTTATGCAAAAAAAGAGAAATTCGATATTAAAATAGAAAATAATAATTTTAAAATTGATGGTATAAAACTTAATATAAATAAAGATTCAACTAAAATAGTTGGTGAACTTAGTTTTGAAAATATTCACAACTGGCCTGTAAAACTATTTTCTCCTGGAATAATGGGATATTTTGGATTACTGCCATTTATGGAATGTTATTATCAGGTTTCAAGTTTTAAGCATAACATAAAAGGGAAACTACTGATAAATGATAAAGAGATAGACTTTAATAATGGTATAGGATACATTGAAAAGAATTGGGGTAAATCTTTTCCAACATCCTGGATATGGCTTCAAGCAAATGATTTTTCTGAAAATGAGATGGCTTTTATGTTTTCTATAGCAAAAATTCCTTTTTTGAATTTTAAGTTTAATGGGTTTGTTGGAGCTATTTTTTATAATAAAAAGATATATCCTTTTGCTACATATAATAATTCTAAAATAGAAAATATTATTTTAAAAGATAATACTTTTTCTATAAATGTAAATTCAAGCAAATTTTATTTAAAAATAGAGGGAGAGAAAAAGAATGGCTTTTATCTTCCTTATCCAAAAGTTACCGGCATGGACGGAAAAATATTTGAGAGTCTTAATTCAATAATCAAAGTAGAACTTTTTGATAAGAAAAATAACAAAGTTATTGTCAGTGATAGATCATTTCATGCTGGCATAGAAATTTCTGAGAATGTAAAAGAATTGTTAGTTTAATGTGATGAATTTATTAAAAAATTTAGAAGACAGAAATTTAAAATATCTGATAAATTTAAATAAAAAAAATTATAAAAATAGTTGAAAAAATATCATTTCAAGTGTATAATAATAATAAAAGGGAGTTAATAATGAGTGATTACAAATATGAAGAATTACTCAGAAATAGTATAGTTGATAATAAAATAAAGGCAAATCATTTAAAGCATATCCCAAAACTAAAGACCTGTGATAGATGGCAGGATGTAATATTCTTAGGAAGAGTGAATTATACTTTTAAACATTCCCATTATGATGGTGGACTTGTAAAACTAAACGGCAAAATTTACTATATTAATTCCAAACAGATTCAGGCATTATCTGGTTTTGCAAAATGGAATACGGCAAATATAATTACTGTTATAGATTAAATTTATGAAGACTAAAATATTAAAGTCTCTGATAGTTCTTCTTTTTATTATATTAACAATTATTAGTTCTATTCTATTTTTATATTTAAAATCATATATAGGAGCAATAATAAACTTAATTTTTTTAATCTTAATTGGTATATTATCGATAATAGTTCATCTTTCTTATGAAAAAAGAATAAAAAAGATGAAAAAAAAGAATAAAATATTAATTAAAAAAAATAAGAATCTTAATAAAAAAATTACTATTTTAACAAGAGAAAATTTAAATCATGAAACAAATAATTTTGCTTTTGTTAATATACTGGAAAATATAAAAGAAGAGACTAGCAGGATAAAAAATAATATTTTTCAGAAAATATTAAAAAAACCAGAGTTAATAATACATTCGATAAATATGATAAATTCTTATGCGGATAAGATTATAAAAAGTCTTAATCTAAAAATTTATTCCAAAAATATGCTTACCACGGAGCCCTTAAACTATGATATATATCTAATTAAAAAAGAGAGACTTTTATTTATAGTAAAGAATGGTAAGAAATTTAAATTCGAATTATCAAATGTCTTATTTATGTTATTAGAACTCTTAGTGCAAAGGTTAATAGAAGATTTTAATAGTAAGCCTTTAGAAGAGAGAGGTTTTGTAGAAAAAAAAGAGATAGAACAAAAAATTTTTGATGGGATTGAAGATTCAAACCGATTTTATGCCAACAATTCAAGACTAAAAAAGATGATAAAAAATAGCGGTTTAAATCCAAATATTATAGAAAATAGAGAAAAATACTATAGAATTAATACCATTTCTAATAATATATATATTTTTGATGATATTAAACAATTTGAAAAAATTATAATAATCTAAAAATGTTTCTTTATCCTTGTACCAGAGAATATTTCTGCCATTTCCTTTTTTATTCTCTGTTTTATCTTCTTCTTCTCACCAGGTAAAAGATCTTTTTTTGCTGTACCAAAAAGATAATCATCAAGATCAAACTCTTTCAATATCATCTTGGTACAATATATATTCTCCTGATATATGTTAAGATCTACAATATTGTATAACTCTCTTGTATCCTTGGCAATAAATTTTTGAATTGATTGCATCTTATGATCTATAAAAAATTTATCACCATTAATATCTCGGGTAAATCCTCTGACAACATAGTCAATTATAGCAATATCTGGATTAAAACATTGCAAAAGATAATTCAATGCCTTTAATGGAGATATTACGCCACATGTACTTACCTCTATATCTGCTCTAAAAGTAGAAATTCCATTATCTGGATGGCTTTCTGGATAGGTATGAACAGTAATATGACTCTTATCAAGATGAGTAACAATAGAGTCTGACAAAGGGCCAGTTGATTCCTTATTATTTAAATCATTTTGAGATTTATTTTCTGCAACAAGCATTGTTACGCTCGCTCCCTGAGGGTCATAATCTTGATTTGCTATGTTTAAAATATTTGCATCAATTATTCTTGCTACCTCTTTTAATATTTCTATTAATCTTTGAGAATTGTATTGCTCATCAATGTATTCTATATATGCCTTCCTGTGAACTGGATCCTTTGCATAACATATGTCGTAAAGATTAAAAGTAAGAGTTTTTGTAAGATTATTAAATCCAAAAAGCTTTAATTTCTTTTTAATTGGTTTAATCTCCATCAGAGGCCTCCTCTTTAGAATATTCAAGGAATTTAAATTCCCTTATAAGCCTAATTATAAAATAAATTTTTTATAAAAATCTTATAATATATTATAATATAATTTTTTAAAAAAATCACTAAAAAAATAAAAAAAATAGGCATTTTTGCCTATTTTTAAAAATATATAAATAAAGAAAAAATTATTATTTATCTTGATCTTCTTTTTTAGCCTCACTCTTTGGCTCTTCAGTAGATGTGGTGGTAGTAGCTTGCTCCTCACCTGACTTTTCAACAGTTTCAGCCTTAACACCTGATATTCTTACAATAACATCATCTGGATGTGATAAAACTTTATATTTTTTATCTAATTTTATGTCTTTAACATGAAGACTCTCATTTATTTTCAAATGTTCGATATTAACTTCAAAATGGTTAACAATATCTTTTGGTAAACATTCAATATCAAGAGATACTAAATGTTTCTCCAATATACCGCCTTCTCTCATTCCTATTGCAGTACCAACAAATTCAAGTGGAATCTGGACATGGATAACCTTATTTTGATCTATCTGGTAAAAATCTATATGCATAAATTGATCTTTTAAAGAATTTTTATCATAATCCTTAATTAAGACATCAATCTTTTTATTTTCGAGATTTAAGTTTAAAATAGTAGATCTGGTTAATTTAGGATAAATCTTTTTAAAGGTATGACCATTTATTAATATATTTATATTTTCACCTTGTCCATATATAATAGATGGTATATAGCCTTCTTTTCTATACTTTTTACAGGCTTCTTTACCTGTTTTGTCCCTTAATTTTGCATCAAGCACAAAAGAACTCATATCTCACTCCTTTCTACCTTAACTAAATTTCTTAATCTGGGCTGGATGGATTCGAACCACCGAATGGCTGGACCAAAACCAGCTGGCTTACCGCTTGCCGACAGCCCATTAAATTTTTGTGCTATAAAATACCCTTTTTTTTAAAAAAAGTCAATCATTTATAGTCAAAATTTTTTGATTTGTGATACCAAAAATGAAAGAATAAATATATCTCAAAAAAAGAAAAAGAAAATATCAGAAGAAGAATTATTAAGAATTCAAAATATTTTAAATCATAGACCATTAAAGTGTCTTAATTTTATGACGCCTTATGAGGTTATAAAATATGCACTTCGTGATTGAATCGACGTAATCAAATTTTTCTTAACATTTTATAAAATAAATATTATCTTAAGAACTTAAAGACTTTTATTTGGAGCATTAAGAATGAATATCTTTGTAATAGGTGGACTATGCACTGATAGTGTCATAAGAGTAAATAAGTTACCCGAGCCTAAAGAGCAGACAATATTTAGTAAAAAATTTTTTGAATCAATTGGAGGAACTGGAGCAATAAAGAGTCTAAATCTTTCAAGATTAGGATTCAAAGTAACATTTCATTCGCAAATAGGGAATGACAAATATTTAAATTTTTATAAGAAATATTTTTCAAAAAACAGAATAAAATTTATACCCCATATTGAAAAATCTGAAACCGAAAAACATGTTAATATTGTGGATGATGATGGAAACAGAGTCTCAATTTATGCTATCTATTCTTCATTCAATCCAGAGATTAATTACTCAAAAATTGAAAAAGAGATAAAAAAGGCAGATATTATTGCTCTTAACATTATAAACTATTGTCGCAATATAATTCCACTTGCAAAAAAATATAATAAGCCGATCTGGTGTGATATCCATGATTATGATGGGAATAATGATTACCATAAGGACTTTATAAATACCGCTAATGTGATTTTTATGTGTTCAAGTGGCTTGAATAACTGGAAGGATTTTATGATAAGTATGATAGATCAAGGGAAAGATTTTGTTGTATGCACACATGGCAAAAATGGTGTTTCTGCATTTAATAAAAATAAAGAATGGATAACTTTGCCAGTTATTGAAGAATATTCTAACAATTTTGTGGACTCAAATGGTGCTGGTGATAGTTTTTTTGCTGGATTTTTATATGGCTTTTGTAAAGGCTTAAAACTAAAAGAGTGTTTAAAATATGGAACGATAAATGGTGGGCTTTGTGTAACAACTGAAAAACCTTTTTATGAAAAATTGTCTGTAGATATGATAGAGACTGAATTTAAAAAATATTTTATTAACAATTAATCTTATAATCTAAGAAAATCCTATTTTCTTTCAATTTTCACTTTTTATCTCTAATAATACTTTCTTTATCTTTCTTTTTATGATTGATTCTATTGTAAAAACATAATTTTTATATTCTATCTTTTCATTTATAGAAGGAATCTTACCAAAAAGCATATATAAAAATCCACTAAGAGAATCAGCCTTATCTGTCTCAATATTTAAAGATAGTCTCTCATTTAACTCATCAATGTTTATCCTTGCATTAATTACATACTTATTTTCATCTATTTTGATTATCTCATCTGTTTCATCATCAAACTCATCCTGAATTTCACCGACAATTCTCTCTATTATGTCCTCAAGACATACGATTCCAGCCATTCCACCATACTCATCAACTACAATTGCAAGATGGATTCTTTTTTCTCTTAGTTCGACTAACAGTTCATTAATTGTTTTATATTCTGGAACAAAATAGGGCTGTCTTATTATTTTTGATAAACTAAAATTATTTTTATCTCTTATATAATTCAGTAAATCTTTGGCATGAAGAATACCGACAATATTATCTATATTTTCATCATATACAGGAAGTCTTGAAATACCATTATCCGCTACTATCTTTAAGATCTCCTCTATGCTTGAATTAATATCTATACTTATGACATCCACTCTCGGAACCATTATCTCTCTAACATATATCTCACTCAATTCTACTATGTTTAATATCATCTTTTTTTCATATTCATTTATTTTGTTTTCGTACTCTTTGATTATTTGATGAAGTGATGGGTGATGATTATTTTTATCTGTTTTAATTAATTTATCAAAAATACTACTCAATTTTCTCTCCTGTTAGTTTATAATATATATCTTTTTCTATTTTTTCCATTTCTCCATTATCATTTTCATGGTCATAGCCAGAAAGATGTAAAATACCATGAAGAATCAAGAATTTTATCTCACTTATAATGTCATTTTTTCTCTCTTCTGCCTGCCTTTTTGCCTGTGGAATACATATAGCAATGTCTCCCAAAAAAGAGGGATCACTAAATGGATCTTTAGTCTCATTTGGAAAAGAGAGCACATCTGTAATATAATCTTTTTTTCTATAATTTTTATTTAAATCTTTCATAATTTCATCAGTTGTAAAGTATAGAGAGAGAATCTTATTATTACAAGAAAGTTCAGATAATATCTTTTCTACCCAGAAAGTAACTTCCTCCTGAGAAATTATATTTTGAAACTCATCAATTTCATAATTAATATCAATGGTATTCATATTTAATCCTTTTTTAATTTATTCCATTTTTTTGATAAATTTCTATTTTATTCTCTTTTTGATACTCTATTCGTGAATGATACATACCTATAAGTAATTTTATAAATATCTCTTTTATTTTTGTTAAATCTTTTAAGGTAAGTCCAGAATCGTCCAATTGTCCTGCCTCATAATTTTCAACTATGATTGAATCCACAAGATTCTCTATTGTATTAACAGTATGTTTTTTTAATGCTCTTGTTGCTGCTTCAACCTGGTCAGCAAGCATTACTATTGCAGCCTCTGGAAATTTAGGTTTTTCTCCATTGTATCTATAAAAATCCTCTTTTACCTCCTCTTTTGCCATATCATTCATAGCCAATGCCTTATTATAAAAATACTTTATTAATGAATTCCCATGATGTTGAGATATAATATCAATAACCTTTTGTGGCAATTTATGTTTTTTTGCATATTCTATACCTTTTTTAACATGAGATTTTATTATGGCAACACTTATTGAAGGTTTTAAATCATCGTGAATATTATATTCACCCTGATTTTCAATAAAATATTCGGAATTTTCGATCTTTCCAATATCATGATAATATCCCCCTATTCTTGCAAGAAGCCCATTTGCATTTATTGCGTTTGCTGCTGATTCTGCTAAATTTCCAACAAGAATAGAATGATTATATGTTCCAACAGCAGAATTAAAAAGTTCTCTCATTAATGGTAATGAGAGTTCGGATAATTCGTGAAGCCTAAATACAGTAGCAGAATTAAGAATGCTCTCTCCCAAGGTTATTAGTCCAATTGCAAGAATGGATGATAATATGCCATTTAAAAAAGATATTATAAAAAAATATAAATAGTTTATCTCTTTAATACTACTATTAAAAACAATAATTGTAGATATAACTATGTTAATCATTGCAACAAATATACCAGATTTTAATAAATCCCCTCTTTTAGTTATATTATTTGTTATAAAGACAGATGATATTCCAGAGAAAAACAAAAATATAAAAGATGTATAGTTATATTCTGATATAATGAAGAATAGAAGAGAGATAATGATTATAAAAATAATGGAAATCTCTTTTGAATATAAAAATGCAAGTGTTATGCCAAGAGAGGCAAGAGGTATGAATAATCCATAATATATATTCTGTTTATTTAAACTAAAATAAATAGGTAGATCAACTAAAACTACAAATATAATAATAATAATTGAAACAAATAAAATATTATAAACACTTTTAAAAAAATCATAATCATATATTTTTATAAAATAGTAACTAAATAAAACAAAAGATAATAAAAGTAAAAATAAAAACATTAATCTAATAAAATTAAAATTTGACTTTAATTCATTATTTATTGACTGGGTTACAGCCATTATTTTATCGTAATTATCTTCAGTAATCATATCCCCCTTTCTTGCCATAATCTGATCTTTTTTAATCTCATTATAAACAACACCGCCAGTCTCAATCTCTCTTTTAATTCTTAATTCACTTTTCTCTTTATCAAAAAATATATTTGGCACTATTAATTTATTCAAAAGGGAAAATATAAAATATCTCTCCTTCTGTGAGAGAAAAGAAAATTCTTTATCTACTTTATCTTTTAATAGAGAAAAATTAAGTTTTAATTTTTTTATCTCGTCTTTTTTATAAAGAATCTCTTTTTGCGGTTCATTTTTATTAACCATGATAATCATATCAGAATTAATATTATCTTCTATTATGCCATTTTCTGAAATAGAGAGATAAATATTAGAAAATTTTTTAATAAAATATGGATCTTTTTCTATTAAATTTCTTATTATGTCAATATCATTTTTTGTAATTTGCAAATCATTTTTTTCTATTATTTTGTTAATATCAGATATATTTTCTGTAATTAATAATATATCAAGAACATTCAATATTGTTTTTAATTTCTCTTTTGTAATATCATAATCAAAAGTAAATATTGGCGTCGCATTTTGCCTAATCTCTTTAATTTTTTCTTCTGTCTTTTTTTTATCCACATATTTGATATTTTTTAAGGCAATTACATCATTCTTTAAAACATCTCCTATTTTTTGGTTGAAAAACATTGTTATTGGCTGAAATACAATGATTAAATATGTAATCATAACTAAAGAAAAGAAAATTAGAATTTTAAAAATATTATCTTTATTGTGAAAGAAATCTTTTATTTTTGAAAATAAAATATTATTGCTCATCTCTCTTCTCGTGTTCAGAATAAGCCTTAATTATCTTTTTTACCAATGGATGACGGACAACATCCTCTTCTTTAAATTCTATAAAACCTATTCCCTCGATATGTCGTAAAATTTTAAGAGCCTCAACCATTCCACTCTTTGCCTTTTTAGGCAAATCTATCTGAGAGATATCCCCTGTTATAATCAATTTAGCATTGTCTCCTAATCTTGTTAGAAACATCTTCATCTGTGTATAAGTTGTATTTTGAGCTTCATCCAAAATTACGATTGAATCATTAAAAGTTCTACCCCTCATATAGGCAAGTGGTGCTATCTCTATAAGATTTTGACTCGAAAGTTTTAAATATATCTCTGGTGGCAAAATAGAGTTTATTGCATCAAAAAGAGGAACCAGATATGGATTTATTTTCTGTATATAGTCCCCGGGCAAAAAGCCCAAATTTTCTCCAGCTTCTACAACTGGCCTTGTTAAAATTAACTTATTATATTTTTTATTTAATAACTCATTTATAGCATAGGCAATTGCTAAAAAGGTTTTGCCGGTCCCTGCTGGTCCATAAGAAAATATTATATCTTTCTCTTTCAGGATCTGAATATATAATCCCTGATTTATACTTCTTGGATTATATATTTTTTTTGCCTTATTTATTTCTATATTTTCTGTCAATATGCTATTAATATCAATATCTCTATTCTTTTCTATTTCTTTGAATAACAATTCTATAAGATTCCCATAAATAGTACCACCATTTTCTGATATTATTATGAGGTTTTTGATTGTCTTTTCAACTATATCTGAATTTTCACCTTCAAAGTGTATCTCATTTCCTATTGAATATACACTATCACCAGAAAGTTGATTAATCTTTCTGAGATTTTTATCATTTATACCACATACATTTAGAAGTGTCTTTGTGTTATTAATTGAAACTGTTCTTTTACTTTTCATTAACTCTTAATTTTTCCCATCTCCTATTTATTTTAGTATTTTTCTTGTTTTATTAATATACTAAAAATTTTTTAGTCTGTCAAAATTTTAAAAAAAATTATAACATTCTATAAAATATTTCTGTTAAAAGAAAATAAAAACTTTTTTTTAAAATCATAATCTTAAAATTTCATTATATGTTGCCCTAATACTGAGAGTACTTTAAAACAATCCTGTTGCCAGCTATAACTTTTATTAAGTTCAGCATTAATAATATATTGTTTTTCTTGAGGCAGAGATTTTATTAAAGATATTAAATTTATAAATGATTTTATTCCACTCGAATTAAGAAATTGTAATTCAGTAAAATCTAATTTTATCTCTTTAATATTATTTTTTACAACTTCATTATGAATTTGATGAAAATATGGATCAAGTACTCCAAAGGAATCTTTAATGTCTATCATCCCATAAAATTTAAAAATATGTTTTTCTTTATCCTCTAATTTAATCTCAAATCTTTCATTTTTTAAATCCTCAATATCTAACATATTATCTCTTCCTTATACATAGTAAAGTTATATCATCTTTTTGATTATAATAAAATTTTTTTATATCTTCAACTATATAATTTAAAATATCCTCACATTTTTTCTCTCTATTTTTATAAAAAACATCAATCAGTCGATCATATCCATACAATTGATTATTACTATCAATTGCTTCTATTGTTCCGTCAGTAAATAAAAGTAACATATCTCCCTTTTCAAGATTTAACTCTGAATTTTCTGTAATACCAGCAACATCTTCCATAATACCACTCCATAAACCTTTTGTTTCTATTCTTTCTATCTTATCTTCTCTCTTTCTATAAACTAAAAAATCAAGATGTAAGCCAGAGTATAATAATCTATTATTATCATAAGAAAATATGGTTAAAGTAATATAATCCTTTTCCTGTAGCCTATTCTGAATATTATCAAAAAGTGTCCGATTTAAATTAACTATAATATCTTTTGGAGTATTTAATCCACTCTTTATTAAAGAATTGATCATTGATTGAGTCATCATCATAATAAGTCCAGAAGTAACTCCATGTCCTGTAACATCACCTATGCAAAACCATTCTCTATTATTTTCTTTTATATAATCAAAATAGTCTCCCCCAACCTCTTCTGCTGTTATCATCATACCTGAAATCTCAAAATTAGTACTTTCAAAATTTTTAGGAAGCATTGCAGTCTGAATTCTGTGAGCAATCTCCATCTCTTTTTCAAGTCTCTCTTTTTCAATGATCTTTTTAGTTAAAATAGCATTCTCTAATGTAATCGATGCAGCAGAAGAAAAAGCATTCAAAAGATTGAAATCGCTTTCTGTAAAAATATCATCATTATTTTTTTCAGTAATATTTACACAACCAAAGACTCTATTTTTAACAATAAGAGGGAAAATTATAAAAGAATCTGTTTTGTATTTTTCTTTTTTCTGAAAGCTACTATTTTCTATTTCTGGGACAATTAAAGCCTTTTTATTCTGTAATACCCAATAAGAAGGAGATGTTGGATCAATATCAATTATAGAATCTTTTAATTCTTTTTTTAAAGTTTCGCCATTTTCAAAAATTGATTTTATTAGCCATTTCTTATTATCATCAGATAAAAGAAGTAATGAACCTCTTCTTGAATCAACAAATTTGCATGCCAATTCTACTATTAAATCACTCAATATCTCAATATTGTTTGTCTCGATGTTAGAATCCTCACTCATTTTAATACTTGCTTCATACAAAAGTTTTAAATTTTTATTTGCTTTAATTGTCTCTTTTAGTAATTTCTGATACCTGTTTCCTAATAAAAGTGCTATTTGTAAAACAAGTATAGTAAAACCAAAAGTAGCAAGCCTCTCTGCTTTTATAAAATCTTGGGCTATCAATATATCATTTATAACAGTCATTATAAATATTATGACTCCAATAATCAATAATCTTGCTTCAATTGATTTATAATAAAAAGCATACTTTATTATTATATAGATAGTATAGACAATAATAAATAATTCAACATACATATTAACATAAAAATTAAATCTATTAAATAAAACTGGAGAACTTGTAATAAAAAGATAAACTACTGCAAAAAAAGTATAAATATCAATTGCTATTGTAAATTTTGTCCATATTTTATTTTTAAAAAGAAAGACAATAAAATGAGCCCATACAGCAAAAACAATAAAAAGTGTGCCATATTCTATACCTTTTAATAATAAAAATTTTGAGATTGAAAAAACTTCATATTTAATTTGATTTACAAAAAAGAAGTAAATGGCACATATTAAACATACAAGGCTAAAAAATAGAAAATCAAACTTTGTGTTTTGGTAAATAAAAAGTATTAAATAATAAATAAACAATATAATAAAAATTATTATAAGGCCTAATTCTATAAAATCTTTAATATAGATATTTTTAATTAATTTAGCAAAATTACCAAATAAAAAAGGTCCTTCAAAAAAACCACTTCCATGAGCTACTGTATAATAACCTCTAACTATTACTATTAAAGTATTTTCTCCAGGCTTAATCAATTTTGATGGTATCTCATAAGTTCTTCTAAAATCATGACATAGGTTAGACTTACCTTCACTCTTTTTTAATATATTACCTGTTTTTCCTATTCTTATACCATTAAAATAAGCAACATCAACATTATCCACTCTACTTAATATAATGCCAAAAGAGTTATTAGGAATATTTTCTGGAAAGTAAATTTTTAATTTATAAATGCCTACTTTATTTTTTATCGTAGTTATTCTTTTTATCTCTTCATAAGAGAGATTGTCAATAAAATTGCCTTTTATGATATCCTTTAACTGATTTATCTTTGTCCAGCTATGTGGTATTTTTACTCTGATAGAATTTTCTTCTGTAAAATTGCTATTTAAAGCCTTTTGGAGATCATCTTCGGTGGAGATATCCCCTTCATAAAATTTAAATTCCCATAAAACCTCTTGCAGATTATAGATCTTATCATAATCAGTGATTATAAGAGCATCTTTTAACGCAGTCGAAATTAAAGTGAAGTTTAATAAAAATAACAGAATAAAGATTAAAACCTTTCTCATAAATAAAAGATCTCTATAAAATTAAATTTAGAAAAACTTTTTTAGTTGATTCTGTCCTTCATCCAAAATTTTTTTCTTTGCATCCTCTTCAATCTTTTTCTTCATAGAATCAAGCTGTGCATTGGCCTCTTTTAATTTAGACTCAATTATATTCTTCTGTTCCATTATAGTTTTTTCCTGCTGTTTTAATAAATTTAATGTCTTATCCTTTTCAGAATTAAGTTGTTTCATCATCTCTTCTTTAGAACCAGCTATTTTTATATTAAATTTCTTTTCAAAATCATCTTTAAAGCCCTTTAATTTTTGAGTAAATACTCTATTAAGACTATCAAAAAGTATCTTATCAAGATTGGATGCAATCTTTAAAGACGGCTTTTCATTTTCATATACAAAATCTACATTTAATTTAAGACTTTTTATAGACAAAAAGATATCTTTTAATATTTTAGAAAATTCATTCAATTGTTGAGTCTCATCATATTCAAAAGAGATATTTTCAAGATCTATGTCAAATTTTAATTGAAAAATATCATCTCCAACTTTTAAAACACCAGAACTTAACGCATCAGATTTTTTTAATTTCTTTGGTAAACCATAAATTCCACCAAATTCTATATTCTCAATAGGAATATTCTTTATCTTTATATCATAAGTATCAATGTTTTTCTCGTCTCTTCTGTCATAACTGATATTAGCCTTTACATTAAAATCTTTTAGAGATGGAATAGTGGCTTCAAGTTCGAGTGTTAATGGTTTATCGATTAAATCCTGATTGCTTACTATATCATAGATTGTCCCGGAAACATACGGAAAATCTTTAATATCACTCCCTTCACCAGAGACAGATAATTTAATCTTTTTAATATGAAAATCTGGATAACTTGTCTTATCTACAAAATATACATCATATCCACGCTCGCCAAATTTTCTCTCTATCTTTTTTTCTTTCTTTTTATTTTTATCTTTTACCTCTCCTTTCTTTTCCGGGATATATTTTCTAATCTTATAAAACCAGTAAGTTGCAAGATTTATATTCTTCATAACAGTATCTGAGAATATTAAATTTCCAATATCATTAAATGAGATCCCTTTTAAATTTAGTTTACTCAATATTTCATTAAACTCTTCTTTTATTATTTTATCGAGTTCTTTAATGTTATTCTCTACTTTTTTGTAATCAGATTCAAATTCTGATCGTTTTGTATTAAAATCTTTATATATAGATTCAGCCTTTTGTTTTGCCTTCATTATTGTCTGAATATCCTCTTGAATCTTGGTAATACTTGATGGATCCACCTTATAATTTAGATTTATCTTTTTAATATCATTAGCAATAGTAATTATATCTTTATCATACTTTGTTTCAGAAATACTCTTATACCATTTTTGATAAATCTCTGTCCCTTCATCTTTCATCTTATTTATTGCCTGTATGCTTTTTAGATCCCCTTTCAAATATTTATCAACATCAAGTTTTTTCAACATCTCATTTATATCTGTATTAAATATCTTTTTATCATCAATATTAAAATTAAAGGAAGAAAAATCTATCTTTTTCTCTTCTTTTTTATCTTTATTTTTAGATTTTGATTTTTTAATTATCTTTCCATCATATTTTCTTGATGTTCCAATTCTAACATTCTCTATTGAAGCTTCATCGATTACCAATTTTGATTCTAATGCGGCAAAAGGATTGATCTTAAATGCGATTCTATCAACCTCAAATAAATTTTTCATTGTATTATCTGGATTTGTTACCTGAAGTCCTTTTCCAGTAATATACATTTTAAAAAGATCCACCTTTAATGATCTAAATTCTACCTTTGCACCAACCAGTTGAGTAGCACTCTTTTCTATTGCCATTTTGGTTAAAGGTGAAATAAATATTATATTGAATAAAATTATAGCCGCAGTAGCAACAGTGATTATTATTAAGTTTACTATTCTCATATTAACCCCCTATTTTTTCAGTGGCATTCTCTACCGTATTCTTTACACTAAAAAATAAATTTATAATAGGTATAGATTTAACTATCTTTATAAACTTTGAATTAAGAAATTTTTCTCTTAAATTTTCTTTATAATAGATATAAAGAATTCTAAATCCTAAAAATACTGGCACAAATCCCACTATTCCAATAATAAAGCCACCCATTACTGCTGTATTATAAAACCTTGTAAAAGGGACAATCGGAAGACTTCTTAATTTTGTCCATAAAGGAGTTAATGCTGGAATTCCTTCTAAAAACAAAGAGCCGATTGGGACAATTAAAGGCTCAATGATTAAAGCGATTATTTTAAATATAATAAGCCCAAGAATACCTGCTGCTTTATTTACTTTTATTATCCAGAAAATCAAGAAAAGGATAAAACTCAATAATGTAGCAGGTTGAAATCCAAGTAAAAATCCAAAAGCAAAACCAAGTCCAACCTGATATGGTTTTGCATCTTCTGTTAATAATTTAAAAAAATTAGAAATAATTTTAATAATAGGCATAAAAAACTCCTTTTACTTTTTTTATTAGTATAAAAAAATAAAGAAATAAATTCAACTATTTTTTTATTTGTTAAAAAATTTTATATCTTTATTTTAAAAGTAATGGCTATTTTTTTCAAGGCAAGAAGCAAATAAAAGTATTTTTAATTTTTATAAGATTATGAATTAATTTAAAAGTATGAAATTTTATTTTCAGGCAAAAATTTTTTTAAATTTTTTTTAAAAGTTGTAAAGGATTTTCTTAAAAATTTTGTGATTAATATATAGA
>ERZ795045.2287-NODE-2287-length-19104-cov-5.684865_pt1 | contig 19104 bp, 9 predicted proteins | sample MGYA00375129_ERZ795045 | MGnify/ENA primary metagenome ERZ795045 (study PRJEB30174, sample SAMN05720166) | activated sludge metagenome | isolation source: anaerobic digester from wastewater treatment plant | place: Japan | collected 2015-05-15 ... | reverse complement strand
AGCGAAGGAAGCCGCCGGCGAAATCAAACCGGCCACGGCGGAGATCGAGGCCGCCACGGATGACATCCAGACCGCCACAGCCGGGATTCAAGATGCCTCGCCGGAGGAATCCAAGAAGGAAGAGGGGAAGGAGCCCCCCATCAAGGTCACGATCGATTTCGAAAACCTGGATCAGCGTATCCTGGCCTTGCCGGTTCCGGAATTGACCTTTACGAGCGGTTCCGCGGACGCGGCGGCGAAATCCATCCAAACCGCCGCGGAAGGCAAAGTCTTCTACTTGGAAGAAAATCGGGGCCAGTCCGGTTTCAAACTCAAGCGCTTTGACATGAAGGAGCGCAAGAGTGAGGATTTTCTGGACGCCGTGAATGGTTACCGGGTCAGCCAAGATGGGAAAACCCTTCTTTACCAAGCGCCTGGCAACAAGTGGGCCATTGTGAAAACCGAGGGCCAACCCAAGCCCGAGGACGGCGTGTTGAAACTCGACCGTCTGGAAATGCAGGTCGATCCCCAGGCCGAATGGGCGCAGATCTTCGAGGAGTTCTGGCGCATCGAGCGCGATTTCCTCTACGCGCCCACCATGCACGGCGCGGATTGGGCCGCCATCCGCGAGAAATACCGCCCCTTCCTGAAATACGTCGGCCACCGCGGTGATTTGAATTCCCTCATCGGCATGATGATGGGCGAATTGGTGCTGGGCCATATGTTTGTCGGCGGCGGAGACCAACCGGAAACCCGGCCGGTGTCCGTCGGCCTGCTGGGAGCGGATTATGAAATCGTGGATGGGTATTACCGCTTTAAGAAGATTTACGATGGCGAGAATTGGAATCCCGACTTGCGCGCCCCGCTGACCGCGCCGGGTGTAAATGTAAAGGAAGGCGATTACCTGCTGGCGGTCGACGGCCGGCCGCTGAAGGCCCCCACCAATATTTACAGCCTGTTCGAAAACACGGTGGACCGGCAAACCGTCCTGACGGTTCACCCGTCTCCCCACATCGAGGAAGCCACGCGGGTCACGGTGGTGCCCATCGGCAGTGAGGGCGGCCTGCGTTTCCGCGCCTGGGTGGAGGGGAACCGGAAAAAGGTCGAGGAACTCTCCGGTGGGAAAGCCGCGTACGTGTACCTGCCGAATACCGCCCGGGCCGGATATGAGTATTTCAACCGCTATTATTTCGCCCAGCTCGACCGCCAAGCGGTAATCATCGATGAGCGCTTCAACGGCGGGGGATTCGTGGCCGATTACGTGATCGATTTTCTGAACCGGCCCTTGCTCAGCTACTGGGCGACGCGCGAGGGGAAGATGTTTAAAACCCCCCTCGCGGTGATCGACGGCCCCCGGGCCATGGTCATCAACGAATTCGCGGGTTCCGGCGGGGATTTTCTGCCCATGGCCTTCCGCCGCCGGGGATTGGGCCCGCTGGTCGGCAAGACCACCTGGGGCGGTTTGGTGGGGATCTACGATTATCCGAATCTGATCGACGGCGGCCGGGTCACGGCGCCGCGCGTGGCCATTGTCAGCCCCAACGGCGAGTGGGAGGTGGAAAACGTGGGTGTCAGTCCGGATATCGATGTGGAAATGGACCCCAAGTTGTGCATTCAGGGCCACGATCCCCAATTGGAGAAGGCGGTCGAGGTGGTTTTGCAGGAACTGGCCAAGAATCCGCCGCGCGCCACGCCCCCCATGCCGCCTTATCCCAACCGGGTGAAATGAATGGCGGGTGGAAAAAGGGAAAGAAATTATCCCGTTCCAAAGAAGGGCAATAAATCATTCCAATCTTACAGACGAAGTAGACGTGGCCTCGTTCCCGCCTCAAATAACACCTTTTACAATGTTTTTAAGCCAAAATCCTTTCTGAAGCCGAATGACTTGATGTGTGCGGGATGGAAAGAAATCCGGCCTGTGGTTGACCCCATGTTGGATTTCATTTTTTTGAATGGTCACAAAAATTATTATAATCAAGAAACAATGATTCCTATGAAAGACTGCGCGGTAAGTCCAAATGCATCTTCCGTTTTCCCTTGGTTGATGGCGTTGATTCTGGCCGCCGGCGAGGGATTTGCCGGGGAAAAGCGAGGATCAGAATCCTTTCTCCTTCCCGCTTCCATTAGTCCGAATGCGATCGCTTCTTCACCCATGGAAGTTCCGGCGCCCCCCGTGGAGGAACTAGTCCGGGAGGCCCTGGCTAACAATCCTTCGGTAGCCGTCATGGCCAGCCGGATGGCCGCCGCGGTGGAGATGGCGGTTCCCGAAGGCGCGTTGCCCGATCCGATGGTGGAATTCGAGTTGACCGACGTGAATTTTCCCCGACTCACGGTGGGGGATGAAGAGATGTCGATGGCCGGGGTGCGGATCTCGCAGGGGGTGCCGTTTCCCGGCAAGTTGAAGGCGCGCCGGGATGCGGCCCGCGCGGCCGTGCCGGTCCGCGCGGCGGAGTTTGAGGAAGTCCGCCGGCGGCTCGTGTCGCAGGTCCGGATGGTATACGCCCGCCTGTACGCGATCGACCGGGAATTGCAGGCGTTGGAGTTGGGCCGGGAGTTGCTGGAGATGCTCACCGCCACGGTGTCGATGCGGTACAGCGCGGGGGAGAGTGAGCAGGAAGCGTTGATCAAGGCGCAGTTGCAGCTCTCCCGGCTGAGCGAACGGCAGATCGATTTGGAAGCCGCACGCCGTGCCCAAAATGCCGCTCTAAACCATCTGCTGGGCCGCGATGAGCCCATGACAATCGGCCGCGTGGACCAACTGCCGGCAAGTTCCCTGCCGGAGACACCCTGGGCTGCGGAGGCGCTGGGCAACGCGGCTGAAATCCGGATCAAGGAAAATCAAGTCACCGCGGCCGAGCGCCAAGTGGAGGCCGCGCGCGCCGATTTGAATCCCGATTTCACCGTGGGAGTGGGCGTCTTTTCGCGCGGCGGTTTCGACCAGATCGTGACTCTGCAAGTGGGAATCGAGTTGCCGTTGTGGAAAAACCACAAGCAAGAACCCCGGATGCGCGCGGCCGAACGGGAACTGGACATGGCCCGTCATGAAATGCGGGAATCGGAAATCGCCACGCGGTCGGCAATCGAACGGCTGGCTGCCGAGTGGGCCCGGGCGGACCGCCAGATCCAACTTTACACCGAGGCCATCATTCCCCAGACCAGCGCGGCCCTGGACGCCGCCCGGTCGTCGTACCTGGTGGGCCGGGGCGATTTCTCGACCGTGATCGAAGATTTCAACTTGTGGCTTGAAGCCCGCGTGGAACAGGGGCGGCGCGAGGCCGAACGCTTCATCACCTGGGCGGAAATCGAATACCTGATCCGCCCGGCGCCTGCCGCCCAGGACGGGGAACTTCGCTTCCTGAATGGAGAGACGCGTCCATGAATACCCTTCGAAAGAGAATTCCATTCCTCCTCCCGCTTCTGTTTATCGGATTGATGTGGGCCGGATTGTCCGGCTGCGGATCCAAGGAAGAGGCGGGGAAGTCATATCACTGCCCCATGCATCCGACGTATATCTCCGGCCGGCCCGGCGATTGCCCCATCTGCGGCATGCGCCTGGTGCCCATCGAAACCAAGACGGCCCCCACGGTGGCGCCCAAGTACGTTTGCCCCATGCACCCGGAAATCACTTCGGATCAACCGGACGACCGCTGCTCCCTGTGCGGGATGAAGCTGGTCCCGGCCGGGCGGGCCAAACAGCCCATCACCGAACCGCTCTACACGTGCCCCATGCACCCCGAAGTCCTCTTGCATGATCCCAATGCGCGGTGCCCCAAGTGCGGCATGAAACTGACCGAAGTGAAGCCCGCCACCCCCACGCCCGCGGCTGTCGAACCGGCCCTTCCTGATCCGGGCCTTCAGCCTCCCATGCCCACGGCCACGCCCGCCGCGGGGCATGAGCATTCGGGCAATGCCTCGGCCATGCCGCAATCCACGGGCGAAGCGGCGCGCGCCTCGGAACGCCGGATTCTCTTTTACCGCAGCCCGATGGATCCCGCGGTCACGTCACCCGTCCCGGCCCAGGACAGCATGGGCATGGATTTCATCCCCGTGTATGCGGATGAAATGGCCCAAACGGCCCCGGCAGGGGCTCCCGCCGAGGTGCCCGGAGAGTTGGCCCCGGTCCATCTCACCGAGGAATCCCTCCGCCTGGCAGGTGTGCAGATCGTCGAAGCCACGCTGGGGAAGCTGCGATACACCACCCGTACAGTGGGCGCGGTGCTGGCTGACGAAACCCGCGTCCGGCATGTGCACACCAAGATCGCCGGCTTTGTCGAGAAACTCTACGCCAACTTCACCGGCCAAGCGGTCAGGAAGGGGGATCCGATCCTCTCCCTCTATTCGCCCGAACTGCTGTCCACCCAGGAGGAATTTCTGCGGGCCTTGGAACTGCATAAGCGGTTCCGCGATTCGCGGATCCCCGAGGTCCGCAAGGGCGGGGACGATCTGCTGGCCGCCGCGCGCCGCCGCTTGGAGCTCTTCGACGTGCCCGCCGATTTCATCGCGAATCTCACCCGGACCGGCAAGCCTCAACGCACGGTGGTGCTCAACGCCCCCGTCTCCGGTTTCGTCACCTCCAAGGACATCTACGAAGGCCACCGGGTGGAGCCGGGCATGGAATTGTTTGTCATCACCGATCTCTCGCACGTGTGGGTGGAGGCGGATTTTTACGAGTACGAGGCCCGGGCGGTCCGGGTGGGGCAGGAGGCCACCCTCACCTTTCCGTATGATCCTGACCTCGAACTGAAGGGCCGCGTGGCCTATATCTATCCCTATCTCAATCCCGAAAGCCGCACGTTGAAGGTCCGCTTGGATTTTGCCAATCCCGCCTTGGCGCTCAAGCCTTCCATGTATGCCGATGTCACGCTGCAAATCGACACGGCCGAGGCGGTCGTGGTCCCCGATTCGGCGGTGATGGACACCGGCTTGCGGCAAGTGGTTTTCGTCCAGGAGGCGGATGGGCGGTTGCTTCCGCGCGGCGTGAAGGTGGGTCTCCGCGGAAACGGTCAGGCGCAGATCCTGTCCGGCGTACGGCCCGGCGAGAAGGTGGTGGTCAAGGCGAATTTCCTGATCGATTCCGAATCCCGCCTGCGCGCGGCCATCCAGGGCATGAGCGGGGGGATGTGAGGGAATGTTGGTGCGTGGACGCCTCTTCGGCCTCATGTAGGATTGACCGGCAACCCGCCCAGGGGGGAATGGCCCTGCTTCAAGGTGCCGTTGGTGAGATACCAGGGCCATGATTCGCGAAAACGGCTTTCCCTCACCCTAACCCTCTCCCAGAGGGAGAGGGGATGAGTTCCCGGATGTTAACACGGGATGGGTTAGCGCGATAGCGCGTAACCCATCATCATCCGCCGCGAGAGGGCCAGGACGAGAGAATAAAAGGATGTTTCGGTTGGTAAGCAGGAGCACGTGGCCACGTGCCCCTGCTAGAAGCCAGGCGCCTGAAACGCATGTCATCCACGGCGTAATACAGCAATTCATCGCATTGGATTAACCCATGATCAAATCCATCATCGAATATTCGGCCCATAACAAGTACTTGGTGCTGCTGGGGGGAATCGCCCTGTCGGTGCTGGCGGTGTATCTGTTGGAAGAGATCCGTCTCGACGCGTTGCCCGACCTGTCCGACACCCAGGTCATCATCTACTCCCGCTGGGACCGCTCGCCGGACATCATCGAGGACCAGGTCACCTACCCCATCATCACCGCGCTGCTGGGCGCGCCGGGTGTCAAGGCGATCCGCGGCTTTTCCGATTTCGGCTTTTCGTATGTGTATGTCATCTTCCAGGATGGGACCGACATGTACTGGGCGCGGTCGCGCGTGCTGGAGTATCTCTCAAAAATCACTCCCCGCCTGCCCGAGGGCGTGCAAACGGAAATCGGCCCTGATGCCACGGGAGTGGGATGGGTTTTCCAGTACGCGCTGGTGGATCGTTCGGGAACCCATTCGCTGGACCAGCTGCGCTCGTACCAGGATTGGACTCTCCGTTACGCCCTGCAGTCCGTGCCGGGCGTGGCCGAGGTGGCCGCCATCGGGGGATTTGTCAAGCAGTACCAGATCACCGTGGACCCCAACCGGCTGGTCAGCTTTCAATTGCCCCTGGATGAGGTGGTCGAGGCCATCCGGCGGTCCAACAACGAAGTGGGCGGCCGGCTGCTGGAGTTCAGCGGCAAGGAGTACATGGTGCGGGGCCGGGGGTACGCCCGGTCCATCGAGGATTTCGAGCAGATCGTGGTGAAGGCCACGGCGGGCGGGGTGCCGGTGCTGCTGCGGGATATCGCCCGCGTGGAACTGGGGCCCGAAATCCGGCGGGGCATCTCCGACCTGGATGGCCTGGGTGATCACGTGGGCGGGATCGTGGTCATGCGCCATGGGGAGAACGCCCTGAACGTGATCGAGCGGGTCAAACAAAAACTCCACGAACTGGAGCCGTCGCTGCCCGCGGGCGTGGAGATCGTCACCACCTACGACCGCGCCGATTTGATTCAGCGAGCCATCGATACCCTCAAGCACGAGTTGACGCTGGAGATGATCATCGTTTCCCTCGTCATCTTGATTTTCCTGTGGCATATCCCCTCCGCCATCGTGCCGATCGTCACCATTCCCGTGGCGGTGCTGCTGTCGTTCATCCCGCTGTATTACTTGGGCGTGACGGTGAACATCATGTCGCTGGCGGGCATCGCCATCTCCATCGGCGTGCTGGTGGACGGCGCGATTGTGGAGGTCGAAAACGCCTACAACAAACTGTATCACTGGCAGGCGGAGGGGCGGAAAGGCGATTTTCACGCGGTCCGTCTGGAAGCGTTGAAGGAAGTGGGGCCGTCGGTGTTTTTTTCGCTGCTGGTGATCGCCGTGGCCTTTTTGCCTGTCTTCGCGCTGGTCGAGCAGGAGGGCCGCCTCTTCAAGCCCCTGGCCATCTCCAAGAACCTGGCCATGGCCATCGCGGCGGTGCTGGCGGTGACGCTCGATCCCGCCATGCGCATGCTTTTCACCCGCATGGACCCCTTCACCTTCCGGCCCCGCTGGCTGGCCTGGCTGTTCACCAAGTTCGCGGTAGGGACGTATTACCCCGAAGAGCGCCATCCCATCAGCCGCGTGATTCATTTCTTCTATGAACCGGCCTGCCGCCTGGTCCTGCGGTTTCCCCGGTTGACGATTCTCGCGGCGTTACTGCTTGTGGCCGTCAGCCTGCCCATTTACTTTCAATTGGGTTCCGAGTTCATGCCGCCGCTCAACGAAGGCACTATCCTCTACATGCCCACCACCCTGCCCGGCATCTCCGTGACCCAGGCGCAGGAACTGTTGCTGACCCAGGACCGCATCCTGCGCTCGTTCCCCGAGGTGGAGCGGGTCTTCGGCAAGGCGGGCCGCGCCGACACCTCGACCGATCCCGCCCCCTTCTCGATGATGGAGACCACGGTGATCCTCAAACCCGAGGACCAGTGGCGGCCCAAGGAACAGTGGTACACCGGCCGCGCCCCCGAATGGCTCAAGCCGTTCCTGCGCCGTCTCTGGCCCGACCGGATTTCGTGGGAGGAACTCATCGGCGAAATGGACCAGGCCCTGCGCATTCCCGGTTCCACCAACGCCTGGACCATGCCCATCAAGGGGCGCATTGACATGCTGACCACCGGCGTGCGCACGCCGATCGGCATCAAGATCTTCGGGAGCAACTTGAAGGAGATCGAGCGCATCGGCTCGGAACTGGAGACCTTGTTGCAAGAGATCCCCGGCACGCGCAGCGTGTACGCCGAGCGGGTGGCGGGCGGATATTTCGTCGATTTTGTGCCCCGCCGCGACCAGCTGGCCCGCTACGGGCTAACCATTGACGAGTTGCAGAGGATCATCGTCAGCGCCATCGGGGGCGAGAACATCACCACCACCATCGAGGGCCGCGAGCGCTATCCCGTGAACCTGCGCTATCCCCGCGAGCTGCGCGACGACATCACCCGCCTGCGGCGCGTGCTGGTCCCCACGCGGACGGGCGCGCAGATCCCCCTGGCGCAGTTGGCGGACATCGAACTCGTGCAGGGGCCGTCGATGCTCCGCAACGAAAACGGCTTCCTGGCCGGGTATGTCTATGTCGACATCACCGGGCGGGACGTCGGCGGCTACGTGGAAGAGGCGAAGCAGAAAGTGCGCGAAGCGTTGTCCCTGCCCACCGGCTATGTGTTGCAATGGAGCGGGCAGTACGAAAACATGCTGCGCGTGCGCGAGCATTTGAAACTGATCGTGCCCATCACCCTGGCCCTGATTTTCGTGCTGCTCTACGCCAACACCCAATCGGCCTTCAAGGCCATCCTGGTGATGCTCGCCGTGCCGTTTTCGGCCATCGGCGCGATTTGGCTGTTTTATTTCCTCGATTACAACGTCTCCATCGCCGCCTGGGTGGGGATGATCGCCCTGTTGGGCCTGGACGCCGAGACCGGGGTTTTCATGCTCCTCTTCCTCGACCTCTCCTATGACGACGCCCGGCGCCGGGGCCGGCTGCGCACGCGGGCCGAGCTGGACGAAGCCATCGTGCACGGCGCGGTCAAGCGCGCCCGGCCCAAGATCATGACCGTCTGCTCGGCCTTCATGGGCCTCTTGCCGATCATGTGGTCCACCTCGGCGGGAGCCGACGTGATGAAGCGGATCGCCGCGCCCATGATCGGCGGCCTGGCGACCTCGTTTTTGTTAGAATTGCTCATTTACCCGGCCATTTACAAGTTGTGGAAACTCCGCACCGAAATGCGTCATTTGCGGGATTCGTAGGAGAAGGCCGCTCCTCCGGACGGGGCCTCACGATCCGGGAGGCCTTTACGGCTTCACGCGGGCGCGGGAGATGATCTCGCGCGTGACGCGGCGGGATTCGCGGTCCACCTCGTAGATATCATTCAGCGTGTAGGATTGGACCACGTGATGATGGCTCAGGCTTTCCTCCAGATAGCGGGGGATGGCTCCGAAACAGATTTGATCGTGCAGATAGGCGTCCACCAGTTCCTCGTTGGCCACCGACATGTAGGCCGGCATGGTGCCGCCCACCCGGGCGGCCTCGTAGGCAATGGCCAGGCAGGGGAAGCTCTCCAGATCCGGGGGGTAAAAGGTCAGTTGCGAGATGTCGAGCAGGTTCAGTTTGCGGCCGGAGCGGGAGATCCGGCAGGGATACGACAGCGCGTATTGGATGGGAGTGCGCATGTCCGCGTCGCCGAGCTGGGCCATGATCGATCCGTCGCGGAATTCGACCATGGAATGAATGACGGACTGGGGATGGACGATGACATCGATGCGGTCCAAGGGGACATCGAACAGGTGATGCGCCTCAATCACTTCCAGGCCTTTGTTGAAGAGCGTGGCGGAATCGATGGTGATTTTGGCCCCCATGCTCCAGGTGGGGTGATTCAAAGCTTCCTGAATGGAGACATTTTCAAATTCGGCGGGTTTTTTGCCCCGGAACGGGCCGCCCGAAGCGGTGAGGATGATCCGTTCCACCTCCTCCGGCCGGCCGCATTGGAGGCACTGCAGGACGGCGCTGTGTTCGCTATCGATCGGGATGATGGGCACGCCGCGGGTCCGGGCGGTTTGCATCAGGAGGCCGCCGGCCATGGCCAAGACTTCCTTGTTGGCCAGGGCGATGCGCAGGCCCCGCGCGGCCGCCGCGAAGGTGGGCTTGAATCCCACCGCGCCCACGGTGGCGATGACCGCCACGTCCGCTTCGGCCGCCCGCGTGATTTCCGTGAGCGACTCGGGGCCGGACAAGAATCCCGTGCCCTCCGGGAGCCGGTCCCGGGGAAATTCGCGGGCGGCGTTTTCATCCGCGACGGCGATCCACCGGGGGTGGAATTCGAGGGTTTGATCCCAAAGGATCCGGTGATTCGTGTTCGTGGCCAGGCCCACGATGGTGAACTGATCGGGATGCGCGCGGACGACGTCCAGGCATTGGCGGCCGATGGAGCCTGTGGATCCCAGGAGGAGAAGTCGGGTAACCATAGTTGTGGGAGAATCCTTTTATCACAAACGCGCCGGGACAAACCGGGATTCATGCAACCGGCAGTCTCTCCCCGGCCTTCCAGCCGGTACCGGCTGAACGGATATTCATTGTACTCCATTATACCTAACTGCCATAAGAGACGGAACTTGGAGCGACCGTACGCGCCTTCCGGGCGGAGCCGTTAACGGACCGCTTGTGAATCTTGACCTTTATTACTCATTCCATTATACTTAAGTTGTAAATGCATTCCTATTCTCGATCCACCAGAATATTTCCTTGCCCGGGTTCGAGAGGCGCCGAACCGCGTTACATCTGAATGCTGATGGGGATGAGCACTCGGGATACGAGGGAAACAAACACTATGGCCAATATGACACAGTCAGTCTCCACGTATGATGAAAGCAATATCGTGGTATTGGAAGGTTTGGAAGCGGTTCGCAAACGCCCGGCGATGTACATCGGCAGCACATCGCAAGAGGGGCTCCATCACTTGGTGTATGAGGTGGTGGATAACTCCATTGACGAAGCGGCCGCCGGTTTCGGCAAGCGCATCGATGTGATCATTCATTCCGACAACAGCGTCACGGTGCAGGACGAAGGGCGCGGCATCCCAGTGGGGAAGCACAACGTGTACAAGGACAAAAGCGCCCTGGAGGTGGTGCTCACCGTCTTGCACGCGGGCGGGAAGTTCGATCATAAATCCTACAAAACCTCCGGCGGATTGCACGGCGTGGGCGTTTCGGTGGTCAACGCCCTGTCGGAATGGATGGATGTGGAAGTCAAGCGGGACGGCAAGATCTACTACCAGCGTTATGAGCGCGGGGTGCCGCAGGGGCCGCCGGAAATTCTCAAGGAAACCAAATCCACCGGCACCAAGATTTTATTCAAGGCCGACAGCAAAATCTTTGAAACCATCGAATATTCGTTCGAAGTGTTGGCCAAACGCCTGCGCGAACTGGCGTTTCTGAACAAGGGGATCACCATAACCTTGACGGATGAGCGCGAAAACGGCAAGCAGGCGGTGTTTCATTTCGAGGGCGGCATCATCGAGTTTGTCAAGTATCTAAACACGAACAAGACCGTCTTGCACAACGAACCGATCTATTTCTTCAAGGAGCGGGAAATCGAGGGCAAGGAGAACGAAAGCGTATCGGTCGAGATCGCCATGCAATACAACGACGGTTACCAGGAGAACGTTTATTCCTTCGCCAACAACATCAACACCCGCGAAGGGGGCACGCACCTGGTGGGATTCCGTTCCGCCCTCACGCGCAGCACCAACGATTACATTAAAAAGAACAACCTGCTCAAAAAGAGTGATATTTCGATCTCCGGCGACGACCTCCGCGAGGGGTTGGCGGCGGTGATTTCGGTGAAGATTTCCAATCCCCAATTCGAAGGCCAGACCAAAACCAAACTGGGCAACAGCGAAGTGAAAGGGCTGGTGGAGTCGATCGTCAACGATGGGCTGGCGGAATTTTTTGAGGAGAATCCCGCCACCGCCAAAAAGATCGCGCAGAAAGTCATCAGCGCGGCGGAGGCGCGCGAAGCGGCCCGCAAGGCCCGCAACCTGGCCCGCCGCAAGAACGCCCTGGAAGGCAGCAATCTGCCCGGCAAGCTGGCCGACTGTTCCGAGCGGGATCCGCAATTGTGCGAAATCTTTCTCGTGGAGGGCGATTCGGCCGGCGGATCGGCCAAGCAGGGCCGGGACCGGCGCTTTCAGGCCATTCTTCCCTTGAAGGGCAAAATCATCAACGTGGAGAAGGCCCGGCTGGATAAGGTCTTGTCCAACGAGGAAATCCAGACCATCATCACCGCCCTGGGCACCAGCGTCGGTGAGGAAGATTTCGATATCTCCAAAAGCCGGTACCACAAGTTGATCATCATGACCGACGCGGATGTCGACGGCGCGCACATCCGCACCCTGCTTTTGACCTTCTTTTTCCGCCAGATGCCGCAGCTGTTCGAAGCCGGCTATATGTACATCGCCCAGCCCCCTCTCTTCCGGGTCAAGCGGGGCAAGAAAGAGCAATATCTCGAAAGCGAGCGGGACCTGGACAACTACCTGATTCAGCTGGGGATGGAAAACCTGAAATGCTATTCGCTGACCAACGGCAAAGACGGCAAGCCGTTGACCAACCACCAGTTCCAGGAACTGCTGGATCAGATTTCGCACCTGGTGGATTTCGACCGCAAGCTTCACCGGCGCGGCCTTTCGTTGCGCGAGTTGTTGCAAGTCCGGCGCGAACGGGACAGTTTGCCGTTGTACAAAATCGTCAGTGAAGCCGGGGAACAATACGCGTTGACGGAGAAGGAATACACGCGGATCGTGGAGGAATTGCAGGCGTTCAACGAAGAATCCGAAAAGGAAGCGCTGGCAGAAGGCGTACCGGCCGAGACCCAGAAACTGCATTACCAGGCCATCGAATTTTTTGAATCGCCTGAAATGGAACCCCTCCTCAAGAAAATCGAGAAGATGGGGATCGATGTATTGGCTCACTGGCCCGAGGAGGAGGAGTTGCACCGCGCCATCAATGGACGGAACGGGAAGAACAGCGCGCAACCCCCCGCCATTTTCCGCATCGAAGAGAAAGAAACCGTTCATCATGTGATCTATCTGCCCCAGGTGCTGGAACTTGTGAAGCAGTCCGGCCGCAAAGGCGTGGATATCCAGCGGTATAAGGGATTGGGTGAAATGAATCCCGAGCAGCTATGGGAAACGACCATGAATCCCGAGACCCGGACCATTCTCAAGGTCAGCCTGGAGGACGCCGTGGAAGCCGAAAACATTTTCACGGTGTTGATGGGTGACGCCGTCGAGCCACGGCGGGAATTCATCCAGCGGCACGCGCCCGAAGTGCGTTTTCTGGATATTTGAGAGTGAGAGAAGAGGAATTCCTCGCCGTCGGGCTTCTCCCCCTGGTTTTTTCTCTGGAAACGAGGGGACAAATTTCCCGCATGGCATTGGGATGGTTGGGATGAGTGTTACCCGTCAAATCCAGAGGATCGGCATCCTGCTCACGGTGGGCCTGATCCTGGGGTGGGAAGCGGACGCCGGGGAAGCCGATTTCCACCGGGTGGCCGCGCAATTCCCGGACCGGCAGATCCAGAGCCTGGAAGAAATCGCGTCGGCCGTGTCCAGCGCTTCCATGGAAGTGGGAGCGGCGTTGTTGTTCCTGAACCGGGATCTTCCCCGGGCCAACGCGTTGCTCCAGACCTTCGATAACCGGGGAGCCGGGTTGTTGCAGTATCCGGTGGTGTTGCGGATTCTGCGGGAGTATGGGAGGCGGGAAGAACAGTTGCACCCGCCGGCGCGGCTCCATCTGGAAAAGCAGATCGCGGAATTCATCCTGACCCGGGAGATCCCTACGCTTTCTCCCATGGCCGATCCCGATTCCCCGGAAAGCCGCCAGATTTTGGAAACCTCTCTTTTGTTGTTATGGGCGCAGCATGTGGCGGAAGCGACACCGGGATTCGTCTGGCCCAACAAGATGGCCAACCAGACCCTTTTGAATCAGTATCAAAACGACGCGCATCAATGGCTGGATTTCCGCCTGCGTCATGGACTTGAGGAACGCGGTTCGCTCTATACCAGTTACACTTTGGCCGCCCTTTTGAATCTGCGGGATTTCACCCGCGATCCGGTGTTGCAAACCAAGGCGGACGGGGTATGTGATTTCATCACCGCCGACCTGGCGCAGGAATCCCTGCATGGCCATTGGGGCGGCGCGCGCCTGCGGTCGTTCGAATCGCTTGGCCCTCTGCCGGGCGAACGCCTCCAGGCCATTTGGTTCGGCGCGCCCCTGCCCCCCGGACTGGATGGCGAAATTAACACCTTGACTCTCATTCTGGGGCATACCGGCTACCGGCCGCCGCCCGTGCTGACTGGATTGGGTTGTGATCCGGAAGCGCGGGGCACATATGAGATTAAAAACCGTTACTTTCGGGAGATGGCCTCTTCCGGCCCTTCGCGCCCGGGGATCGTGTACAGTTATGTAACTCCTTCGTATATTCTGGGATCATTCTACTTGCGGGACGAACCGGTTCCCTGGCAGTCGCGGCCGTGGGATCTGCTGGTGACCGATGCGGAAGGCATGGGGCATCATTTTTTCACGTTCACGGGAGATCAGTTGTTCAGCGGCCGCCGTCCCCCGCTGAGCGGGGAATATTACCTTTGGAACAGCACGTGTCTGCAATACCAAAATGTTTTGTTTTGCCAGTTTCACCGATCGGACCGGAAACGGGCCGATTCCGGCAAGAACGTGAACCGGATCGATCTCCGTCATGTCCTGCAACCGACCCGCGTATGGATTCCGGATTCATTTGCCGCCGTATCGGAGGAAGCCTCTTGGTGGTTTGCCCGGATGGAGAATGTGTTTTTGGCGTTCCGTCCCGTCACGGGGCATAGTTACTGGTGGCGAACCGCCGAATCCCGGCAGCCGTTCGTGGACAATGCTTCCATTCTGTCGTTTCAGGATCTCGCCACCGGTTTTTTGCTGGAAGTGGAGGATGCCGCCCACTTCGCATCGTTCGAGCAGTTCAAAAGCGATGTCCAGCAATCCCCGTTGGAAATCGATTCGGATTCCATCACGTATGTTTCGCGCCGGGGGGATGTTTTTTTGTTTCCCCTCAATGGCGGCGACTTTCTCGTCAACGGCCGGGTGGTGGATCCGCCACAGGATCCAGCTTTTCAACTCTACGCCAGTCCGTTTATCCAGTCGCAATACGGAAGCGGATTGTTCAAGGCCGAATGGCGGGGCAGTTCGCTGACGCTTGATTTTCAAGATCCCAAGCATCCCCAACGGATCATGGAACCGTGAGGGGTGATGATCGTGGGGGGAAAGGGCCATCTTGACGGATGGAACGGCGCGCGTTCCATTGTCTGAGACGCAGGTATCCAGGTATCTTTGACGCAGGTATCCTTGACGCAGGGGGCCGCGGCTTTCTGAAACCGCCATGAAATCAAATCCAACCACCTCGTTTATCCGTGTGGGCGCCGCCCAGATCAACACCACGGTCGGCGACCTGCCCGGCAACACTGAAAAAATCCGGGAGTGGATCCGCCGGGCCCGGGAACGGGAAATCCAGATTTTGGCGTTTCCCGAACTGGCCCTCTGTGGTTATCCGCCCAAAGACCTGCTGCTCAAGACGAAGTTCATCTCCGATCAGCAGGGCTACCTCGAACAGATCATTCCCGAAACGCAAGGCTTGTTGGCGGTAGTGGGCCTGGTGATCCGCGAGGGGGATAGTTACAACGCCGCCGCCGTGATTCATGACGGGCAGTTGGTGGGGTATGTCCGGAAGGTGGGGCTGCCCAATTACCGGGTGTTCGACGAAAAACGCTATTTCCGCCGCGGCGATTTTTTATCGGTGTTCGAGACCGATATCGCCCGGGTGGGCGTGTTGATATGCGAAGACGTGTGGCATCCCGAAACCGTGGCCAATATCGCCACCACCGGGCTGGACCTCATCGTGTGCCTCTCCGCTTCCCCCTTTCATGTCAACCGGGGCCTGGAACGGGAAACGCTGGTGAAAAGCCGGTGCCAGGACCATTCTCTCGGCATGGTGTTTTGCAACCAGGTGGGCGGCCAGGATGAATTGATTTTCGACGGCAACAGCCTGATCGTTTCGCCCCAGGGGCAGATTTTGGCGCAGGCCCGGGCCTTTGAAGAGGATTTGATCGAAGCCGATCTCCGTTTCGAGGAAATCCACCGCCGGCGTCTGGCGGTTCCTACGCAGCGGGATGTCCTGCTTAGCGAAGTCCCCGGCCGGGAGCCCGTGCGTTTGATTGTATCGCCCGGCCGGACCGCGCCGGTCACGAAGACCGCGCCGGCCCTGGATCTGCGCCCCAATCCCTTTCTGCCGCGGCCCATAACCCGCGCGCACGATCCCATTGGGGAAGCCTATCAGGCGCTGGTGCTGGGTGTCCGGGATTACGTGCGCAAGAATGGATTCCGGGAGGTGGTTATCGGCCTCAGTGGAGGGATCGATTCCGCGTTGGTGGCCGTGATCGCCACGGACGCGGTGGGCCGTGAATCGGTGATAGGAGTCTCCATGCCCAGCCGGTATTCCTCCGAACATAGCCAGACCGACGCGGAACAGCTGGCCCGGAATTTGGGCATCCGATTCAAACGGTTTGCCATCGAACCCCTGTATGCCCGCTACCTCGAGTTGTTCCAGGAAGAATTCCAAGGGTTGGCGCCGGACATCACCGAGGAGAATCTGCAGTCCCGCATCCGGGGCAATATTCTCATGGCCCTTTCGAACAAGTTCGGGTATCTCGTGCTGGCCACGGGCAACAAGTCGGAACTGGCGGTGGGGTATGCCACTCTTTACGGGGACATGTGCGGGGGCCTGGCGGTCATTGGTGATGTGCCCAAGACCTGGGTGTACGCCATGAGCCGCTACCGGAACCGGACCGCCGGCCGGCCGCTCATACCGGACCGTATTTTGGAGAAACCGCCGTCGGCCGAATTGCGCGAGAACCAGTTCGACACGGACAGCTTGCCGGAATATGATTTGTTGGACGGGATCCTCCACGCCTACATTGAACAGGATTGCAGCATTGCCGAAATTGTGGAGCTGGGATACGATCTAGAGATGGTGCAGCGGGTGGTTAACCTGGTGGACCGGGCGGAATACAAGCGCCGGCAGGCCGCCATCGTCTTGCGGGTGACTTCGAAGGCGTTCGGCAGTGACCGCCGCTTGCCGGTCACCAACAAATACCGGTCGTGAAGGAAGGGGTAGGATGAATCATCTCTCCGGTTTGATTTTGCTCATCGCCGTGCCATCTTCCGCCTTTGCTCAGATGAGCGAAGAAGAAGGATTTTTCGATACGTACCTGCCTATCGCGAAACTTTTCGATTCTCCGGTCTTTTTCGGAGTGGTGGTCGGCAGCGCGGTGCTCTTGCTGCTCGGCGCGGTGGGATTTGTGTTGTACACGCAACGCTTGGAGAAACGAGCCTTGGCCTGGGCCTCCAGCCTGTCTCCGCGCGAACGGGTGGAGCGGTTGAGCAGCGCGATCCGCTCCGAAGCGCACCTGGCGTTTGTGTATCTCCGCAAGCATGCCCAACAGCCGGAAATCGAAGCGATTGTCGCGGCCTTGGAGGAACAACGGAAAAGCGGCAAAATCAATCCCGCCCTGATTTATCTGCTGGAAGATCTGCAGGCGGTTCCTGCCCTTCCCATTTTGAAGCAGATCGCCGGAGGCAAGTCCCGCACTGCCGAACTGGCCGCCCTGGCGATTGAGCGCATTACGGCGGGCGAGGAACCATCCGCGCCCGCGAAATCCTGAGGGAATGCGGCCGGTGAATCGCCTCTCGCAACCATTCCGCGAAAAAAATCCCGTGTAAAAAATCCGGGTGAGAGAGAATCCCTCACCCGGATTTTGTTGCATTTGGATTTCTCCAGGCTGTCCTGGAGACCGGCCACCGGTCCTTTGGCACAGAGTGAATATCATCCGCTCATCCCGCTTCAGCCGGCGGCCAGCATCTCATCCTTCACTTGTGACGATTCGCGGACAATCAGCCGCTGCGGGAGGACGATTTCGCGGTCTTTTGGAGGCGACCCCGTTCCGGCCGCGGCGTTCCAGTCGCTCCGCAACGCGCGGAGGACCGCATCGGCGAACTCAGACCAACTGCCGGCCACCGTGGAGAGACGCGGGGAAGCGTATTGCCCATGGGGATAATCGCCATGACCGATGATGGCGACTTCTTCCGGCACCCGCACGCCGATGGCCTGCAGACCCCGCATGGCATTCAGGGCCGTGGTGTCATCGAACGCCAGGATCGCCGTCGGGGCATGAGCGCGGTGGAACAGCGCCTCCAGCCGTTTGACATGCACGTGCCATTCCCGGAACAGCGTGGGGGGAATCACCAATTCATCCGGACTCCACAAATTGCGTTGTTTCATAATGAACTTGTAGGCGTTCCAGCGTTCCGGAACCGGGCCGAAATCGGCTTCCGTGCCCTTGGGGCCGACATAGGCGATGCGCTTGTGACCTTGATCCAGAAACTGGTTCAGGGCCGTCATGGCGCCGCCGTAATAGTCGAACCGCACACAAGTCCACGGCGTGCTGAATTCCTCGGCGACTTTTTCGCCCAAGACCACCGGCAGTTTGTTTTTCCGGAAGAGCGAAGCGGCGCTGACATGCCGTTTGGGTTCGACTGGGAACCACACCAAGCCCTTTACGCCTTTTTCCAGCAAGAGGCGGGCCTGGTTGAGTTCGGCCTCTTCATCGTCCGGGGCGTACATGACCAAGGCATCGATCGAATTGTCCACGGCTTCATGCACGAATTCGGGGACAAAATGGTGAATATCGTTCCGGGATACCGGGACCAGAACACCGACCAGCGGATTTTCCCGGTTTTCATCCTTGGGCGCCTCGCTCCGTTTCACGACGAAGGTCCCGCTGCCTTGGCGGGAGATCAACCACCCTTGGCGTTCCAATTCGGAAATCGCCCGGGTGACCGTGCTGAGGCTCAGTCCATGCTCGCGCATCAGTTTTTCCCGCGTGGGAAGCGGATCACCGGGTTTCAAATCGCCGGAGTCGATCTGTTCCCGCAGTTGAAACATGAGTTGGACGTATTTAGGGACGCGCAATGAATCCAAATTGTTCACCATGACACCTCATCGATACACATGTGATAATCCCTTTCCCGTATCGCCAGGACTCAAAAAACATTATGGTTGAGGATGAGTTATTCGAATATTATATTGACGGCCTATTTTGCTGGTTTATTCATTTAATTAGTTTTTTTCTGTCTATTATTAAGTCCACCGATCTTGCGGAAAAGTTCGTTTTTTTCTCAAAAAAAGAGTAAAAAGTTCATCCCGCCTGCTTGCGTCCGAAAAACGAAGCGTTTCCGGTGACGCTGTGCGGTCCGTGGAAGCAAGCCATTGGTTCAATTGCGTCAAGATAGGGTGTCTTCCTGTCTGCATCGTGCGGTATCGGCTACTCCGGTGGTTCTATTGCTCACTAGAATAGTTATCACGTTCTATCCAAATCGTCAGGTTAGGAAAGGATACAATTAAAAGAATAAAAAGCGCATCGGGCCGGGTGTACTATTTTAAGGGGTGTAAACCGTTGGATGGTTAAGTTCTTTGAAATGATACTCCCTTAATCTTTATTCCCTCGGAGAGAGGACCGGAGTGA
>ERZ795045.2280-NODE-2280-length-19126-cov-5.187038_pt1 | contig 19126 bp, 10 predicted proteins | sample MGYA00375129_ERZ795045 | MGnify/ENA primary metagenome ERZ795045 (study PRJEB30174, sample SAMN05720166) | activated sludge metagenome | isolation source: anaerobic digester from wastewater treatment plant | place: Japan | collected 2015-05-15 ... | reverse complement strand
ACCTGGCCATTATCGATGTACATCACCTTGCGGGTGTATTTCATGATCGCCGGCACGTCGGAACCGATAAACCCTTCGCCGTCGCCGATGCCGACAATGAGCGGACTGCCATGGCGGGCCGCCACCAGCAGGTCGGGATGACGCGCGCAGATAACGCCAATGGCGTACGCGCCGTGGCAATCCCGCAGGGCCCGCTGTACCGCCTTGAACAGGTCGCCTTCATAATATTTGCCGATCAGGTGAGCTATGACTTCCGTGTCCGTCTGGCTGCGGAATTCCACGCCTTTCGCCCGCAACGCTTCCCGCAACTCGAAATAGTTTTCGATGATGCCATTGTGCACCACCGCGATGGTCTTGTCCCCGTTGAAGTGAGGGTGCGAGTTGACTTCACTCGGCACGCCGTGAGTCGCCCAGCGGGTGTGACCGATTCCCAGGTGACCCCGGAGAGGCGTCTGGGCCAGTTTTTCATCCAGGACCTTGAGTTTCCCGACGCTCTTTACACATTCCAGGCCCTTCTCGTTAACCACGGCCACGCCCGCCGAGTCGTATCCCCGGTATTCCAGGCGGTGCAGGCCGTTCATGATAATTTCCACGGGATTTTTCGGACCGATATATCCTACGATTCCACACATGACACCAGTTCCTTTTGTTGGTTAGCCGCATATGGGAGCCCGGCGCGTTAAACCGGCCCACCGTGTTAAAAAGGGCCGGACAAACCCTACGTCAGGATTCATCCGGCCCGGAAACGCCTTACTTGTAAAACTTCTTGGCATCCGCCAGGGTGATCGGCTTGTAGTCGCCGGCATGGCCCGCCTGGCCGAAGGCCTGCATCCGCTCCACGTAGACCTTGTAGGCCGCTTCCCGGGCGGGTTTCAGGTAGTCCCGCGGATCGAATTTCTCGGGCGACTCCGCGAAAACCTTGCGGATCGCGCCGGTGATCGCCAGGCGGCTGTCGGTGTCCACGTTGATTTTGCGCACGCCATGGCGAATGCCGTCCTGGATCTGCTCGAGCGGAATGCCGAAGGTTCCCGGCATCTTTCCGCCGTACTGGTTGATAATGTCGACCAGTTCCTTGGGTACCGAGGAAGAGCCATGCATGACCATGTGGCAGTTGGGCATCCGTTCATGAATCTGGTGGATACGCTCCATGGCCAGCTTGGGAGGCAGCACTTCACCGGTCACCGGATCGCGCCGTCCCGACTTGTACGCGCCGTGGCTGGTGCCGATGGCAACGGCCAACGCGTCTACGCCGGTTTCCTTCACGAATTCTTCCGCCTGCGCCGGATCGGTCAGGTGCGCTTCCACTTCCTTGTCCGAAAGCCCGGCGCCATGACCATCTTCGATGCCTCCCAGGCAACCCAGTTCGCCTTCCACCGTCACGCCAAACAGGTGAGCGATCTCCACCACCCGCCTGGTGATCGCCACGTTGGCTTCGTAGGTATTCGGCGTTTTACCGTCTTCAGCGAGCGAACCGTCGATCATGACCGACGTGAAGCCCAGTTCGATGGCCTGGATGCACGTTTCCACGCTGTTGCCGTGGTCCAGGTGCATGGCCACCGGAATATGGGGATATTCTTCCACGGCCGCTTCGATGAGTTTCTTCAGGTAAATCATTTTGCTGTATTTGAGCGCGCCGCGGCTGGCCTGAATGATCACCGGACTGTTGGTGTCGTTCGCGGCCTGCATGATCGCCTGGATCTGCTCCATGTTGTTGACGTTAAAGGCGCCAACGCCATAGCCGCCTTTCGCCGCTTCGTCCAGAATCTGACGCATGGGAACCAGTGGCATGATCTAGTCTCCTTTCTGGCGACGGTGGTTAACCACCCCGCGCGAGGGTTGAGGGAATCTGAAATCCTGTTCAGGCCGGCCGCGCCCGTGATGGTCACGAAACCCGATTATTCCTCTCGCGCGAAATACCGCTGAGGATTAATCGCCGCCCTGACGCCGTTATTATATGAAAATCGGTTACAAGCACGCAACCTTCATTACCACGCGTAAAAACAGAAAAACCGGAAATGACAGAAATTACAATTCAAAACCCTCCGCTGCTCCCGGGCAAACGGCTCGCTGATGCCGCGGGATCCCTGCTCGTGTTGTTCGCCGTTGTGGCCACGGCCACCGTGGGTGGGTGGTTTATGCCCGGCGCATGGTACCGGGAACTCCAGAAGCCGGACTGGAACCCGCCTGACTGGATCTTCGGACCAGTGTGGACCACGCTTTACCTCTTCATGATTGTTGCAGGCGTGCTACTATGGCGGGCCCGAAGGTATTCAGGCCGGCCGGTTCGCCTGGCATTGGGGCTCTACGGCCTGCAATTGCTCCTGAACGCCCTGTGGACGCCCCTGTTTTTCGGATTGCACTGGATGGGGATTGCCGCGATAGAGATAGTGGCGCTGGCCATTACGCTAGCCACGTGCTGCGTCGTCTTCTGGAAAGTTAACCGGTGGGCATCCATGCTGTTCTGGCCCTACCTCGCGTGGGTGAGTTTCGCGGCAACCCTGAACATCGCCCTCTTTCTTCTCAACAGGTAACCGGCCCCTCCCGAACACGAAACATTCATTCCCTTCGCGTGGTACAGTAGTATCGAAATATCTTGACGTTTCCGCCTGATCAAACTTATACTTTCCAGGTGGAGGCGAACAGGCGCGTCCGCAACGGGAGTACACTCATGCGTTACCATTTGCCGGTATTGGCGATCATCATGGCGATTTCCACTTTCGGGTATGCCGTGCCCGGTCCGGACAGCGTGGAACTGACCCGTACCGCCACGATCACGGGTCCCGCCGCCACACCGCCGAATCACCTTCAGGTAGCCGTCACGATAACCGTGGAGGCCGGGGTAAATGTCGCCTCTTCTCTTACGGCCTTCACCATTCAGGAGGTCATTCCATCCGGTTGGAATTACGTCTCCGTGGACGCTTCACCGGAGCCCGCGGTAGCCGGGCCGGATCCCAATTCTCCGACGACGCTGAACTTCGTGTGGGTAACGTTGCCCAATCTTTCATCGCCGTTTACGATGACGTATTACCTGGCCATCCCGACCGGCAGTACCGGCGGCGAAATTACCGGCCAGGTACTCTATCGCACCAGTGGCGGTACCCTTTCCAGCATGCCGGTTTCCACGCTTCAGGATTATTTCAACTGTCTTCTGATGACCCGGACCGCTCCGGCCCAGTACCGGGCGGTGGACCAGGTTACCGTCACGGTTACCGTGCATTCCTTCTGCGGCGACACCTCGTCCCAATCATTGACCGCCCTGGGCGTGGAAGAGACTATTCCGGCCGGGTGGACCCTGGTTTCCGTGTCCGGCGCGGGGGATATCCAATCTCCGCCAGGAACCACGGGAACCCTTGAATTCGGATGGACGACCATACCTACCACATTCCCCTTGACTTTCTCATACGTGCTGAGTGTTCCACAGGACGCCACGGGAAACGTGACGATTGACGGCGTGATATTGAGCCGTCTCGGGCCAAGCGAGCAGTTGACCTCACCCCGCGAACAGACCTCGATCGCCCTCGTGCCTACTTCGTTGGTGCCCAACGTGACCGGCCAGTCCGAAACGACCGCCCGTGCGGCGATCGAGTCGGCCGGGTTGATCGTGGGAGATACGAGTTACCAGTGCAATAACGCTATAGCCGCCGGAACGGTCCTGGAACAAAGCCCCACCGCCGGCACCCGACTCGACTTGGGCAGCGCCGTGGACCTTGTGGTGTCCTCGGGGCCTTGCCTTGTTGAAGTACCTTCCGTGGTGGGGCAGGGATTGTCAAGCGCGATCTCCACCCTGCTGGCTGCGGGTTTCTCCATCGGAACGGCTATCCAGGCCTGTAGCGATACGTATCCTTCGGGAACGGTCATTGGCCAGGATCCCGCAGGAGGATCGAGTGTTCCCTATGGCTCCGTGATCAACATCGTGCTCTCTTCGGGGCCATGCCAGGTGACGGTGCCGAACGTGGTAGGACAGGCCCAAGGCAGTGCTACTTCCACGCTCACGGCTGCTGGGCTGGTGGTCGGAACGGTGGTCAGCCAGTGCAGCAATACCGTTCCCGCGGGGAACGTCATCAGCCAGAATCCGGTCGGAGGAACCCAGGTCAACCCGGGTACCGCGGTGAATCTCGTGGTGTCGGCGGGCGCGCCCAGTGTACCTGGTGTTACCGGCCAGCCGGAAGACGCGGCAAGGGCGGCGATAGAAGCCGTCCCCGGCTTGACAGTTTCTGTCTCTTATCAGTGCAGCGATACCACGCCGGCAGGACAGGTTATCACCCAGACCCCCCAGCCGGGACCTGCTGTCTGTGGCACGACGGTCACACTGACCGTGTCCAGTGGACCGTGTAACGCGACGGTTCCCGACGTGGTTGGCTTGACCCGGGAAGCCGCGGAAGCCGCCGTAACGGCTGCCGGATTGATTCCCAGCGCGCAGGAAGTCTGCAATGACACGGTACCGGCTGGAACCGTTAGTACTCAGAATCCCGCTGCGGGCGTTTCTGTTACTATTGGAACAACAGTGAGTATCGCGATATCGACAGGCGCTCCGGTGGTGCCGGATGTAATTGGCCTGACTGAAGCCACGGCATGGTCTCTCGTGAACGCGGTGACTGGCCTTTCTGTAACCACGACCCGTGTTTGCAGCAATACCGTCGAAGCGGGCACGGTCATCAGCCAGAATCCGGAACCCGGGCCATCTTCCTGTGGCACGACGGTCACGCTGGCCATATCCACCGGGCCTTGTAACGCCACGGTTCCCGACGTGGCGGGCCTTGCCCGGGAAGCCGCGGAAGCGGTTATTACGGCGGCTGGCCTCTACGTCGGGACAGTCACGGAACAGTGCAGTGACACGGTGGCCGCGGGCAGTGTAATCGGCCAGGATCCGGTGGGTGGCACGGAGGTAACCCTTGGCACGAGTGTCGACCTCGTGGTGTCGACCGGCTCGTGCAATGCGGTGGTACCCGACGTGGTGGGCCTGACGCAGGTTGCCGCGACGACGGCGATCACAGCGGCCGGACTATATGTCGGCACGGTTACGGAACAGTGCAGTGACACGGTAGCCGCGGGCAGCGTGATCAGCCAGAACCCGGTCGCTGGGACGGCGGTTACGGAGGGATCCACAGTCGACCTGGTGGTGTCCTCGGGTCCATGCGGTGGCCAGCAGGTGACGGTGCCCAACGTGGTGGGCCTGACGCAGGCAGCCGCAACGACGGCGATCACAGCGGCCGGACTGTATGTTGGCACGGTTACGGAACAGTGCAGTGACACGGTGTCCGCGGGTCAGGTGATCAGCCAGGATCCGGCAGTTGGCGCGTCGGTGGCGCCCGGCACGGCGGTGAACCTCGTGGTGTCCTCGGGTCCATGCGGTGGCCAGCAGGTGACGGTGCCCAACGTGGTGAACAAGCCTGAGGCGGACGCCCGGGCGGAGATCATGGCTGCGGGCCTGGTAGTCGGCACGGTGACGACGCAATGCAGTGACACGGCGCCCGCGGGTCAGGTGATCAGCCAGGATCCGGTGGGTGGCGCGTCGGTAGCGCCCGGCACGGCGGTCAACCTCGTGGTGTCCGCGGGTCCGGCGGTGGTGCCGAACGTGACAGGCCAGGCGCAATCGGCCGCGACGGCGGCGATCGAAGGCGCGGGCCTGGTAGTCGGCACGGTACAGCCGGTGTACAGCACCACCGTGGCGGCCGGCGTGGTGATCCGGCAGTATCCGGCGGCAGGTGTGACCCTGACCTGTGGCGCGTCGGTGAACCTGCTGGTGTCGCAGGGCGCTCCGGACAAGGTGCCGACGAACCGCGAGGTCATGAAGCAGATCCACGACCAGTTCAAGGATCTGGACACCAACGGCGACGGATTCCTGTCGCTGGAGGAAGTGCTGGCGGCAGTGCCGAACCTGCCCATCGACGTCTTCGACCTGATCGACGCGGACGGTGGCGGCCAGTTGACGCTGGACGAATTGAAGAACTACCTGAAGATCAACGGGTGCTTCGGCTGCGTCAAGCGGCTGTTCGTGAAGGACCTGCTGATTTCGGCGGGCGGTGACCTGTTGCTGGCCGGCCTGGGGTTATCACTGCTGATCAGCGCGTTACAGCGTCGTAATTCCCGCTGATTTTCAGAAAAAAAGTTTGGCAGGGTCGACCGTCTGAATGGACTGTCGACCCTGCTTTATCAGTGTCTATGACGAAGGTGGCTCGACCGACCGGGGTATTCGTCCATGCGGAACATGGTCCTTTTACCGCTGATGTTTCTGGTGATCGTGGTCTGCTCAATTTCCCGTGAAGCATGCGCCACTTCTCCCTGGGAAAAGGCGGAACAGAATGGTCCGCGTACCCAGAGGGCTATCCAGTTCTGTCTGAATCTCATGAACGCCTGGCTGGCCCAGGCGGATCCCGACACGGGACTGTTACCCCGACGGCTTGATAAAGAACGTTACTGGAACGCGCGGGACTGCGCGGCGGACAATTTCCCCTTTCTGACCATTCTGGCGCGCACCACGGGACTCCCTCATGCCATCACCGCCATGGACGCGATATTTCAACGGGAACAGGAACTGACGCCCCGTTCTGAGTTCCTGGGACTTCCAGATACGTACGACTTCGCGAAGGGAGGTTTCCTGAAGGATCAGCCCGATTTTAATGAAGCCATTTTTGGCACGTCTGAATACATCAAGGATGGGCTGATGCCGATGACGGACTGGCTCGGAAGAGGACCGTGGTATGACCGGATGATCTGGTTGATTGACACGCTCTACGACCTGGCGGCAAAACTGGGCCGCCACCCCCTCCCTACCGACAACCTTGAGGTTCTAGGCAACCTGCTGCAGGTAAACGCCCGGCTCTACTGGATGACCGGCGAACCCCGTTTCGCGGACCGGGCGTTTGCCATTGCCGACGAGTTACTGACGCGGAATCCCCTTTTACACCAGCCAAGACTTATCCTGGATGACCATGGCTGTGAGGCCATTGGTGGCCTGTCGGAAACTTATGTCCTGGCCGGTAAAGCAGATCCCGAGCGTCGCGCGGCTTACCGGGAACCATTACTGGCGTTATACCGCGCCATTCTGCGGCAGGGGACTAACGAAGATGGCATGCTTTATAACTGGTTTGAACCGGCTACGGGCGCGCATGCTCCGGATTTCACCGACTCCTGGGGATACGACTACAACGCTTTTCTGACGCTGGCTATCGAGGAAAACGACAGCGCCTTACTCGAAGCCTGCCGCCGCGTGCTGCGCAACATCCACAAGTACCTTGGCACGCCCTGGGACAATGGTAGCGCGGATGGATACGCCGACAGCGTGGAGAGCGCCATCAACCTGATCAATAGACTGGGGCCCATTCCGTCTGCCGTCCAGTGGATAGAACAGTCGATGGAGCACATCTATGCCAGGCAGCGCCCGGACGGTATGCTCGAAGCCTGGTACGGTGACGGCAACTCGATTCGTACCGCGCTGATGTACGTCCTGATGCTTACCCAGGGTTTTACGGTTCGTCCGTGGCGTCCGGACGTCCAGTTCGGCGTCGCGCGAGAAGGTGACGCGCTTTACCTGACCATCAGAACGGAATATGACTGGCAGGGTGAACTGGTTGCCGACCGTCCCCGTCACCGGGATTGGCATCATTTCCCCTGGGACTATCCAAGGATCAACCAGTTCCAGGAGTGGTTTATGATCGGTGATGAAGAAACCTGCGTGCTGGAGGATGAAAGTGGAAATGCCACCACGATTTCGGGTGCCATGCTGCGAAATTACCGGCTGACCCTTCCCGGTGGCCGGATGCTCCGCCTGAAACTTTCCAGGCTGCCGGAAAACAGGGCTGCCAGTAGCGTTTCAGAAAACACTGGAATCGTCTTGGAATCCTTTGCCCCCTGGCGCGAAAAGGCCCTGCCCGATCTTTTGACGGCGGATTCCCTGGTTTCCTGGCAAGCTCGTCTCCGGGGCGCGTTAAAGGCGTTGCTGCGGGTTCCGGAGCCCCTGCCGGACTCACCGCTGGATCCAAAGGTTGAGTCCGAGCAGCCAGAACCAGGTGGCACGACCGATCGCAGACTCTCCGTGGCTGGCTACACTGGCCGGCGGATCATGCTGCGCGCGCGAATACCGACAGGAGCCGCGCGGGCATCCCTGCGGGGCGTCGTCTGCCTGGGGGGCCATGGCAGTAACCTCGACACCGTATTCGAGGATTCCCAGTACAGGCAGTTTGCCCGGCATCTTGCCGCGTGTGGCGTGGCCGTAGTCTCGGTGGACATTTCCCGGCACGAAACCCTGGATATCGGCACAACGCTCATGGGCGAACGCCTGATGGACGCCTGTCGAGCGGTAGACTATCTGACATCCCTTCCCGAAGTCGATTCCAGGCGCATCGGATGCGCGGGGCTTTCCCTCGGTGGTGAAATGGCCATGTGGCTGGGCGCGTTAGACGAGCGGGTCCAGGCGGTATGCTCCATGGGGTTTCTCACCTGGATGAACCAGATGGAGCGTAATCACTGCGCGTGCTGGAAAGTCGATGGCCTACGGGAAATTTGCGATTTTCCGGATATTTACGCCCTGATCGCGCCCCGTGCCCTGCTGTTGCAGTTAGGTCGCCAGGAACCGCTGGACCAGTTCAACATCGTCCAGGGCGAATCCGCTTATCGGGACTTGCGCCGCGCCTGGGAGGCTTCCGGAAACTTACAAGGAGTTCAGTTTCACGCGCATCCGGGCGGCCATGAGGTAGACCTGCCCTCCCTGCTCTCCTTTTTTACTGGAAACTGGTAAAATATCGCCTGCCTTGTGGCGGTACAGGCCGGAAATCACGTGGAAAGGCGGAAGAGAGGTCATGACGCGCTCGACTGTCGGTGTCGTGGGGGTTGAAATCGGCGGGACAAAACTGCAATGCGCCCTGGGAACAGCCACCGGGGAGGTGCTTTCCCGGGAACGGGCGCGGGTGGAACCTGGCTGGACAGCCCGGGAAATCTACGACTGGGTGGAACAGGCCATCAACCGGGCAATTGCCGCCGCAACTTCCGTGACGACATCCGTTCAGGCTGTCGGGGTGGGGTTTGGCGGTCCGGTGGACACCGCCACGGGAACCGTGCTGGTTTCACATCAGGTCAGCGGCTGGGAAAACCGGCCGCTGAAACTCATGCTTGAAAAGCGGTTTGGTTTGCCCGTGGTCGTCGAAAACGATGCCAATGCCGCCGGCTGGGCGGAATATTGCCTTGGTGCCGGACGCGGCACGCGGAACTTCATGTATACGAATATCGGTAGTGGCATCGGGGGAGCCCTGATCATCGGGGGCGCCCTGTACAATGGCCAGGGACTTGGGGCAGCGGAAATAGGTCACACGTGGGTGCCCGACTGGACTGTGTCGACACCCGGGCAATCCCGCAAACTTGAATTGATCTGCTCGGGATGGTCCATCGAAAAAAGGATCCGCGCCTGGACGGATCTGGACCGGTCTTCACTCCTGTGGGAACTGTGCGGCGGCAATCCATCCAGCCTGACGGCGCCCATGCTGGCCGAGGCTGCCCGTCGTGGGGATGCCCGTGCGCTCGGGGAGATCGCGAACGTTGCTGAAACCGTCGGCCTTGCCCTTGCCAATGCCGCCACGCTGTTTCATCCGGAAATCATCGCCCTTGGTGGAGGGGTATCCCTCATGGGCGAGGTATTGCTTCAACCTCTCCGGAAATCCTTCGAAAATCACCTTTTCGGACCATTCCGGGGAACCACCCGCGTCGTGCCCTGCCAACTGGAAGAGGACGTGGTCATCGTCGGCGCCCTGTTGCTAGCGGGGGCGCTTGTCTCCAGTTAGAGGCAGGCATCCGGAGGGGTTAGGATCGTGTACAGACCGTTAACCCATTTTGTTTCTATTGCCCGGATGCCTTCGGCCACGGCGTGAATCTGGGCGGGGCTTAGATGACGCGCGAGGTTCACGCACTCTTCCAGCAGTTCCCGGGCCAGGGCTACTGCTGCCTGTTCTTCCCGTGTCCACGTGGAGGAATCCCGTCGAAACGCCTCGTCGAGCGTGGCAGCCACTTGCAGGGCGACCTCCCAACCCTGGACGTTGGTAAAACTGGTCAGGATAGCGTATACGCCTTCAACGAAACGTTCGTACCGCGTCCTTTGGACCCGGCTCGCGGCCTTGACCAGTGCCGCGCGGTCCGGGCTACGCTTACTGCATCCTGTCTTACCTGTTTGCTCCAGTTCGCGGGCTGTTTCCATTTCGATGGTCCGGATGGCCTCGTAAGCATCGATCAGCAGCCCGGCGGTGTGGATCAGAAAAGGAACATGCTTGCCCCGGAACAGCAGCACGCGGGACAGGACCATGGCGGCTCGCCCGGTTTTTACCGGATGGGCAAGCATGCCCCGGACAGTCTGAAATGCTTGATCCAGGGCCTCCCGTTCCGCTGGCGGCGGATACAGGCGATCCAGCACGAAACGCCGTAACGCGCTCAGCGTGGCTGGATCCAGATCCCGAAACCCCGGCAACCGCGCCAGGGTTTCCGGATCGTAGCGTTCCTCCAGCGATTCCCGGAAAAAATGTCTGACGACATCAAGATGGTTCACGCGCGGGTTCATGTCATAACGGTAATCTTGTGGAGATACCGGAACAAAATCCTTCTTTTAATGGTTTCCAGAATAACAGGTATTGAGGAGAAGAGACCATGTACGCGCCAATTGAAATTCCTGAGCAGTTGAATTTACCGGAAACAAGGAAGTTCGAAGGACAGGAAATCACGTTCCGCATGATGACTTCGGCGGATCGGCAGTTGCTGGCCGACTTCGGAAGTAAATTGAATCGTGAGGACCTTGTCTTCATGCGGATGGATATCAGTCGCCCGGAAGCCGTTGACGAATGGTGCGCCAATGTGGAACAGGATCGCACTAAAACCATTGTTGCCCTGGATGCCTCCGGGTCCCTGGTAGGATACGCGAGCCTGCATCAGAACAAGCTCCTCTGGACGCGGCACCTTGGAGAAATCCGACTGTTCGTGTTGCGCGAATATCGGGACATGGGCATCGGGCGGGTCCTCGCGGGACTCGTCCTCAGTCTCGCCCGGAAGAACGGCGCGAAAATCGTCGAGGTAAATGTCCCGCGTATTCAGCCGGAAGTGCAACGGGTACTCCAGAAACTTGGTTTCCAGCCGGAAGCGCTCCTGACGGACTGGCTCATGGACCCGGAAGGGAACACCCACGACATGATTATCATGTCCTTCCGCTTCGACGATCGCATGGAACGGGGTGACTGACCGTCTTCAATATTCCTTTTTCCAGAATACGCCTCCGCCGCCGCTTTCGTTGGCGCCGGCGTCCACTTTAACCCGAATGTTAGGGGTTACCTCGATTTCCGCGGAAACCTTGCCGCTGTTCTGGGTAAGTCCCTGTTCGGCCTGCACGTAAACCCGGTCCCCTATGGACCGGCTGACCCCGACCGCGGTCTCGCCCAGCGTGTCTCCCGTCCGGATGTCGAAGGCATCCATGCCGGGAATCCTGAAACTCCCTCCAAGAAACTGAAGCAGGGTAAACCGGCGCCCCAACAACGAGGCCGCCCGGGCTACCTGAAGCGCCTGCAGTGGTGAAATATGGGCCGTGCCCCGGCGGAACAGCAGCCTGGACAGCGCTTCTTCCGGAGGCAGTTCAGGGGTGGAATTCACGCTTAGCGTCATGTTCCCCGGTTCGCCTTCCAGGGCCAGTCGCACGGTCGTCTCCCCTGACTCGCCCACCGCCCGAAAAACCAGGTAGGGACGATACAGATCCTCTTCATTCATGGTTACCCGGCTTTCCGATATATCCAGTCGTTTTCCAAAAAAATTCAGGTTGCCGCGGACGGTCCGTATCTCCCCCCGACAGGTCGGTGTCTTGATCGGTCCCGACGCCTGGATCGAGCCCTGCCACTCCGACTGCAACACGGGTGACCGGATCATCAACTGCCCCGGAATGTCCAGCGACACGTCGCATCGGACTCGAGATCCGAAACTCGTCCGTTCCGGTTCCTTCTGAAGGGTGTCCTGATCTTGCCGCGTGGTTCCCTCCTCCAGGGAGTCCTTACTCTTTATCGTCGTATCCGGCCTGGGAACATCCTGCCGCTCCAGGGTTACCACCGGTTGTGTTGCTCCGCGGTCGGTGGTGGACATGGCCGCTTCAATCACGCCCTGGTCGAGATGCAGCCTGCCGGCAACGAGCGGACCGGTTACCACCCCGGTGAGGGCCAGGTCCCCGCTGACCATGGCCGCGGCATAGTCCACGCGCAGGATCCTCAGGTGATCCAGGCCAAGGTGAATATCCAGCTCCGGCCAGAATGTGCTGCCTCCTTTCAGGATTCCACCTCCCTGGATGGTTCCCCCTCGCCCGTCTTCCGCCGAGAAGCGAGTAATCCGTACCATCGTCCCGTCTGTCCGGGCCTCACAGGTGATATTTCGCAGAATGGTTCCGAACCGGTAATCCTCAAAGTACCCGTCCTGCAGGGTCATTGCTCCAGACACGCCCGGACCGCCATGTTGCCGTTCCCAGGTAATCGCCCCGGAGAGCATACCCTTCAGGTTGAACTGGTCCTGCCCCGTGAGAAAAACCAGGTATCCCAGGTCTCCAGAAACGGTGATCCGGTTGCGCAGGGGATCCGTGTCAGACCATGCCGCGGCATATGGCCTGAGTCCCAGCCGGCTGGTTCCCTGGCCCTCAATCTGAACGTTGAACGGTTGTTCCAACCCGCTGGCGATTACCTCTCCGGTCCAGGTCGTTAATCCGCCTCGCTCCCGGCGCGCCTTGAAGATCGCGCGCGCGCTGGCCGGATCATTGTCATGGCCAGCAGGACGCGCCTCTATTCCAACCTCCAGGTTTCCCTGGATATCAGGGGCGTCCCCGGTAAAATCGACCCGCCCCCGGCATGTTCCCCGGAAACCGGGTATCCCTGTTGCCTTGGCCAGGGACGTCAGCGGAATACCATCCCAGGCCACGTGTCCCGAGAGTTCTTCCTGCCGCCATCGTCCTTCTCCTTCCACGAATCCGCCTGTTGCCACTTCCACGCGCGCGGATTCCAGGGTTACTCCATCGGCATCCGCGCGGATTGTCACCGGTCTCCCCAGGCGCCAGGACTCTTCCCACGCGTGTCCGCTGCCCTGGTCGATCGTCACGCCCGTGAAGGCTGAATGCATCACGCCTTCCAGTTGATAATCCGCGGGAATCGCTCTTGCCATGACGCGGCCGGACAACGTCCAGCGCGCGTCTTGCCCGGGTTCATTTTTTTCGACGGTCAGCACCTGTTCTTCCAGCAGGACGCCTTCACCCGCGTGTCCCGAAGTTACCTCCACGCGGCCTTGCCATTTCGATACGTTTCCGACTTCCCTTTCCCAGGCCAGCGAACCTTTTCCTTCCCGCGCGAACAGGCCGCCGGACGCCAGGTCTTTGAACGCACCCTCCGCCGTAACGCGGAGTTTTCCGGACGCGTACCGCGCGCTGATGCTTCCGGAAAGACTCCCCTGTTCTACCCTGGCAAACATCGTCGGAATATCGACCTGCTGCACGTTTACCGTGGCGGAAAAATCCCCGGGCCTATAGTTTCCGTCCAGGGTCCCGATGGACTGGCTAAATGCTGGCTTATCCATCAGGCTGATGGATTCGCGCCGATTCCACCAGGTCGCGGCCGCGACGCCGACTCGGGCTTTGCGGACCTGACCTCCCGTATCGTTCCACCTGATCTTTCCACTGATGCCGATGGGATCCCGTGTACCTCGGGGAATTGCCAGCAGGCACGCGTCACCCTGCCACTCCCTCCCATCCCGACGCAACCGCGCGCCCGCGGCAGCGGCCCGCAGGGGCGTGTCCCCGGCAGTCGCGTCCCAGGAAAACACGCCAGCCACTTCCTCGGGTTGCGCGCTACCTGTGCCCCGGATTTCCGCGCGCATGGTCCCCTCCCCCGATTCAATCCACGAGGGAACATCCTGCTTCGCCAGCAGGGGCAGGCCGGACAGGGATGGGAAAAGGCGGGATTCGAGGGCAACGGACCAGTTTCCGCTGGCCGTATTCACTTCTAGGCTCACCTCCCCCAGATCCGTTTTGAGGGAGGGGGCATGGAACAGCGCGTTTCCCGTGAGGCGGGTATTCTCGTACTGAACCTGTCCTTCGCAGGTTATGTTTCGGTCGACCGCCATCAGGAAAGCCCGTAGCAGCGCGTTTTTTTCGTCAACTTCCAGCCCGGATCCCTCCACGGCAATTGTTCCCTTCAGGGGAGCTTCCATGCCGGAACGTTCAACGTGAAAGGTTCCGGAAACAGTCCCACGGGCATCACCCGCGCCTTCCGGAAGCCAGGGAGCCACTTGGGCGAGGTTCACCCTGGCCTTCCCGCCCAGGTGCATGTCGCCCGTGTCCGGGCGCCAGGTGCCAGACGCGTCGAGAACAGTCTCTCCAGCCGTTTCCAGTCGCCCGGAGATCGACACCAGGCCGTCATCTGACCGGGCCAGCGTCAGGTGACCTGCGGGCGCGTCGATGGAACCACCGTGGGTCCAGTGATCCGCGGCAACCCGCGCGGTAAGTTGCCGTATCCGGTCTGCCCACGCGCCTGCCCTGGCGGATACAATGCCCAATACGCTCGCGTTTACCCTATCCAGGGTCATGCTGGTCCAGGTCCATCGGCCGCAAGTTATGTTCGCGTTCAGGCTTAATGCGTCGGGACTGCCCGAAAACTGAACGGTTCCTTCCCCCCTGTCCACGTTACCCCAGGGCGTGTCTGTCCCGGCAAAGGTTCCTGAGAATTTCCCGTCCACCCGGAGCGTATCCAAGTTCCATCCCGTTCCGGACAGGGTGCCACTTACCTGCCATAAGGCGGAGGCCAGGGATAAATCCTCGATATGCCACCCCGATTGATCTCCATGCCCAGTTGCCGCGCACTGCCATATCCCCGGACCCGTCACGGCACGCCAGGTTTCCGGTAACGGCACGCGGTCCAGGTCAATCCGTCCTTCGCCGCGCAGTACCCCGTCCCGGGTCCGCTCCAGCAGCACATTGAACATGGGAACGTCTCGAACTGAACCGGTTCCCTCCAGGTGGAAGGCGTCACGCCGCCGGGAAATCTTCCCGGAAAAGGACGCCGGAACCGTTTCCTCCAAGGGATCGGATGCTCCTGTTCTTGCTGTTCCGGCCAGGGTATGTAGCAGGGGGACCAGGTCTGTCACCGCCAGGGTGCTCTCCCCTTCTCCCGCCCAGTCCCTCGTGTTCAAGGTACCGCTTCCGGCAAGGGAAACCAGGGAGGTGTTTACCTCGGCCTGGTTTACGGTGATCATCCCTTCCGGGTCAATCGAAACCGCGATAAATACCCGGCCGATACCGCCCGCGGCCCGTGCAGGGACTCCGGGAAGGTTCCCGGGCAGGTTCTGGAATTCGCCTCTTGCCGTGTAACGAACGGTTTCATACCCCTCCGCGTCCACGTGAAGCGCGATTGACGCCTCTCCTGTTGTCTCGGTCACGGAAACCTCCGCCGTCCAACGTTCCCGGCATCCCGATCCACCCAGGCGCAAGGTCACCGCTTCCGAGATTCCAAGCCAGAACGGAAGAATCTGTCCTTCCAGTCCCTCGCAGGTAACGCTGATGCCCCGGGATTGTTGGGAATCTCCCGCGGAGGCCGCGTCCGCGATCCTGACAGTGATTTCACGGTCCCCGTCATCCGTCAAGCGGAGCGTTAAATCCGGTCCGCCGCGATCTCGCCTCACGTGGCCAGCCACCCGGTACGTTGCTTCGTGGCCCGTGACCTGTTCACCCACCACCAGTTGATGCACATCCAGTCGGTCCAGAGCGGGAAGCGCCTGCCAGACCGGTATGGCCGGTATCCGGAAAGGCATTTTCGGCGCGGGCCGGTGATCCACATAGACCCGGTGGGCCCGGATCTCGCGCGGGAGCGGTTTTCCCCGGATGACCTCTTTCCAGTCGGGGGTTACGCGGAGGTCCTTGATCTCGAGCCATGTGCCCCGCGCGTCCATGACCTGGACCCGCCCAACATATACGTCGCCGCTGGGCGTCAGGGCGATATCCGAAACGCGGAGGTTCTCCGGCAGATAGTGATCCACCAAACGTTGCAGCAGGAATCCACTCGAGAACCAGCCGAGCGATACCAGGATGACCAAAATGACGGCCACCGCCAGTGGTACGCGGTATCTGGTCCAGGGTCCCCGGCGCCTGGGCAATCCCTTCCGCCCTTCCCGTTGCCCCGCGTCAGGCGCGGTATCTCCAGGGAACCCGCCCATCAGAAAGCCTGTCCGAACCCGAAATAAACCTGTACGGCCGGATCCACGCCGTCACGCCGGTTGATCGGCGTCGCGACATCCACCCGCAACGGCCCAAGCGGTGTGGCGTACCGGATTCCGATACCCGCTCCCACCCGGAGCGGCTCGGAAAAATCCGGCCATCCCTGCCGGAAAACGGTCCCCGAATCCACGAAGGTGACGAGCCCTAGTTTTTCCGTAAGGCGCCGCCGCAGTTCCACCGAGGTCTCCAGTAACGACCGCCCCCCGGTCGGATCTTCGTCCCGGTCCAGCGGACCGGCCATCTGGTACTTGTACCCCCGTACCGATCCTCCCCCGCCCGCGTAAAATTTCAGGTCGGCGGGGACCGATTCGAATGCCTCGCCTACCAGGGCTCCCGCCCGCAACCGGCCTGCCAACACCCATTCATCTCCCTCGGACAGGGGCTGGTACCCCGCCACCTGCAATTCCGTTTTCCACAGGTGAAGCCGGTCCTGGTCCAGGCCCACGTAAGGGGCCTGGTCCCATTGCAGCAGAAGACCCCGGGTAGCATCCAGCCGGTCATTTCGCCGGTCTAGGGTAATCCCGCCCGGCAATCCGAGCAGCACGGTTTCCGTGGTTCCCAGGTTCTGCTTCACCTTGCCCAGGCGCAACGTTGGCCCGATTCCAGCAGTGATATCCGGGGAGAGATCTCCTTCGACCCGGGCACCGAGTTCTCCGGCCACCGACTCATAGGCGTCGGGTTGCTCGCCCATGATCTGTCCCCTGAGAATCAGTCGCTGGCGGTCCCACGGAATCCCGGGCAGGCGATATGATCCCGAAAGTTCCTGCCGGATAGGCGACGCCTTGGCCGACACTTCCAGGCGTTCTCCTTCTCCCCTGAAATTGCGGTGCTCCCAGGATGCCTCGCCGCTGATACCGATATCCGTGTAATATTTCAGGCCGAGTGCCACGGCCCGAGGCGGTCTTGGTGAGACGGACACGAGGATGGGCGCGGCCGGTTGCCCGGCGGCGGCGGGATCAGGCTCCATCCTGACCGTGGAAAACAGGCCCAGGCGCGTCAGTCGCTGCCGCCCCGCTTCCAGCACGGACTCCCGGAAAGGTTCCCCTTCCCGCCAGGGAAGTTCACGGCGGATCACGTCCACGGGAACCGCCGTATCCCCGCCAGGCAGCCGCGTTTCGCCAAACACGCACAATGGGCCGGGCTCGATCCGGTACACGACCTGAACCGCGTTACTTTCCGGCGTCACCACCACCCGCCGGTCGGTGGCTTTCGCCCAAGCGTAGCCCCCTTCACGAAATCTTCTCAACCAGTACTGTTCACCGTTGAGGATGGCATCGAAGGTAGCCGGCGCGTCCCGTTTGAGGGGGCGTCCCAGGCGGGGAGGGATCTCCGGCAGGTCATCCGCGGGTATGCTCCCGGAATCAACAAGGATCGACCCCACCCGGTAACGCGGTCCCGTATGCACCCGCAACTGGATGACCGCCGGTACTGCATCCGCCGGCGTGACGACCTCGTAAGAGACGCTTCCGTCATAATAGCCATCTCGCTTGAGGAAATCCGCCAGGTTTTCCACGTCCCGGTCCGCGCGCTGCCGCAACTGAAATAATGACGCCGGCACTCGACGTTCCAGTCGGACCAATTCGGATAGATCCCGAAGTTTCCGGGCCATCCCGCTGGAAAAGTCACCCCTGATTTCAGTGCGATAAGGCACGTCTCCCCACGCGGTAACAACCCCAACCGTTAACCAGGCAGTCGCGATGATTACGGGTAACCGGCGGACCCATCCCGCCGGAAATTTGGCCACTCGCCTGTGCATCCCGGATCCTCTGAACGCAATATCTTGTTCCTATTATGCCCCCAACACCACAAAATATTCTACAAAAATCGTAAAACGCGTCCCGTGCCAACCCCACGCTGGTTAACGTGGAAAAGGGACGGTTTATTCAATCCGGTGAACACGCTGGCGGATGCATCCCGGCTGAACCGCGCGCCGCATCGTTCTTTTCGATCTCCTTATCGGTCCCCATTTTTCATGAAGTTTCCGGTCTCCCATTTTTGTAATCTCGCCATGTCAGGCATAGAATATCGCGAATCCTGAAACACGTTTCGGCTTTCAGAAAGGAGCAACACCATGGCCAGAGCAAAAACCGTTTTCCTGGTGTCCAACGGCGATTACCGGGATCCCGCCTGTGTCGCCGGGTGGCCGCTGCAGCAGCAGACGCTGCAAGCAACCCAGAAGGCCCTCAAAAAACTGGGATGGAATACCGTCATCCTTCCCGAATACGATTCCAGGCGCAGACATGGGTTCATCACCCGTCAATGCGAAGGCACGGCGGTCTTTTCGAAGATCGATCCCGAAGCCCCGGTGATCGTTGTGCTCAACATCTGGGCGTACGCCCACCACGTGTGTGGGCCCCTGCAGACCCATCGGGGTCCCATCCTGTTGCTTGCCAACTTTGACGGCACGTGGCCCGGGCTGGTCGCGCTGCTGAACCATTCCGCTTCTCTTGACCGCCTGAACGTGCGTCACTCCCGCCTCTGGAGTGAGTCCTTCTCCGATGATCCGGTGTTCATGAAAAAACTGGCTGAATGGATCGAAACTGGCCAGGTGAAACACGACACCCGTCACCTTGTGGACGGCGCGAAATTGAAACTGAAAGCGAATGCCACGCAGTTCGGGGAGCAAATTGCCAAGACAATCCTGACCGAACGCTGCATCATGGGACAGTTTGACCCCGGATGCATGGGCATGCTCAACGCCGTCATGGATCCCGCCAAACTGGGTAGTCGCGGCATGCCCATCGAATATCTCAACCAGAGCGACCTCGTGGCGGAAATGAACCTCGTGGACGACCGAGAAGCCCAGAAGTGCCTGGACTGGCTGATCCGGAAGGGCTGATGTGACAACGTCGCGGGTCCCCAGGCGCCGGC